>Ga0099797_100279_pt1 | contig 33784 bp, 26 predicted proteins | sample Uncmet_Sort48C_1_FD_89871 | JGI IMG/M metagenome (GOLD analysis project Ga0099797, IMG submission 89871) | Marine eukaryotic communities from CALCOFI LINE 67, Pacific Ocean - C012_Sort48C_1 | ecosystem: Environmental > Aquatic > Marine > Oceanic | place: Pacific Ocean: Monterey Bay | collected... | reverse complement strand
GTCCAGGTGGACCTCCAGCTGTGACCTTGATGGGGTATTTTCCCAACACAGGGGCCGATAAAAATCATGATAAGTCACTTGATGCGATGCTGCACGGTGTGGACTGCAGAAATATACCCTAATTTGAGTGTCCGTGGCGAAAGGCACCGTATTTGGTGTACGTTGGGTGGAGGGTGGGACATGATTTGTGGTATATAGTATTACTTAAACTTGTAAGTTTAACTTTAAGTTGTTACTATAAGTCTAGTAATAGACTTAGTTATAGATTCAATTTTGACAAATTATGTGAAATTTTATTTCAATTAATTATTAATCCAACTGAATTATAGGCATTTCTGGTCTCTCCTTTTCACGACCTTCCTCAACTCACCAGAGCCGTTGTCATGGATTTTAATCCAAAACCCCCCCATGATTCCCCAACTGTTATTGTGCAAACTGCTTATATGGTTCATCAGTTTTTTTGTAACAGGTTTTGAATCTGATTCAGATCCTCAATGTCCTGGACCTCCTAAACATCCTGGACCTCCTAAACTAGTCGTTGATTTCCACAACTTCGGCTACACCATTCTGGAAAACAAATTGTCAAAAGGTGGAAAGAACCACCCAGTAGTTTTAGTCCTAAAGTTTCTGGAGATGTGGATGAGCAAGTACTTCATTGACCACTGTTTCACCGTCACAAAGGTGATGAGAGAGGTATTGGTTGAGGAATGGGGCATAGAATTGGAAAGAATAGGAGTACTCTACGATAAAGCACATGATAGAAGAAAGTCTGTAACTCAGAGTGGAAGTCTACTTAGTAAGTCAAATTGTTCTATTTCTCTTTGGGAAAAGCTTTATACGGGAGGTTATTTAGAGGAGCTGAAAACCTGGAACGACGAAAGAAAAACTGAAATTGCTAGTACTAGTACCACTTGTTCATCAGATTCAAATTTACGAAATTCAGTTTTCCCATTATTTCATATTGACTCTGAGACTACTAGTAACTGTACGACAGCTAATGCTGTATCTACCCCTAAGAGCTAATCTAATGTAATTATTGACAAAGATATAATTACTAAAGCTAACCAAGACATTTCTGAATCCTCTGAAACCTAAAAGTCGAAGATAGAAAACTCTCCGAAGGCTACAGTAGAAACAACGACGAGTAAAAGCACAACTAGAGCTGGAGACTCGCCGGAAATTCAAGAAGTTCAAGGCACTGTTGATAATCATAATGAATCGGTATCGGTCCCGGAACAACAACCCACTGGACCGAGTCAGAGTCAGTCTAGTCTAAAGTTTCCTTCTAGTTTTCGTGAGAGTCTTGACTTGGTATCGAAAAAAATAGCAGAAACAAGTTTTGAGGATATTTCCAAGAAAATCGCGGAGACCAGTGGCGATTTATCCAAGAAAAAAGTTTTGGAATGGAAGGACGATATTTCCAAGAAAATAGCAGAAACAAGTTTTGAAGATATTTCAAAGAAAATAGCAGAAACGAGCGGGGATATTTCAAAAAAAATCGACACAGTGGTTAGACAGAGATCGAAATCAGCAGACGATTCAGGGGAGTTACTAGTTGAAAATGTAACTGGTACACTGGGACTTAGTTATAAAAAAATACCAGAGCTCTCTTCTCAGTCTTCCGAACTTGTTAGTTATAAAAAAATACCAGAGTCCTCTTCTCAGTCTTCCGAACTAGAGCCCTCTTCTCAGTCTTCCGAACTTGTTACTGACAATCCCCGCATCCTCAAAATTGTCTCATCAACCTCCTGGACCCCCGACGAAGATTTCACCTGGCTCTTCAACAACCTCGAAACCATCGCCCGAAACCTACCAACTGATCTCCGTATGGTCATTTTCATCACCGGCAAGGGCGAACTAAAGGAAAAATTCGAGACAGAATACAAAGAAAAGAAGAAAACATTTGAACACAAGCTCCGGGTTTTGTTCCTCTGGCTCCCGTTGAATCTGTACCCCTAACTGTTGGCGGCGTGTGATTACGGATTGTGCATGCACCAATCTTCCTCCGGATTGGATCTCCCCATGAAAGTGATAGACTTCTTCGGGTTTGGACACATACCCGTGATCGCGAGACAGTTTCGGGCGCTGGATGAACTGGTAATTAGCAGTAGTAGTAGTTCTTCTGAAAATTCTGATAAAAATGGGTCCAAAAAAGTAAATGGTTACGTCTTCGATTCGGAAGAAAAATTGGTGAAAATCCTGTCGGAGGAGATAATAACTTTAAGAGGGCACAACCGTGACAACGGCCCCCTACATACTAGTGATTGGCGCAAGGAACTCGAATATAAAAACATGGTTCGCAATATTGTCGAAGGTTTTTGCAGTGTTACGTGGGAACAACATTGGGAAGAAGAACTGTATTATGGGAAATATTATTGTAAAAAGAACCAAGTCGTGAGTCAAAATCAAAAGTCTAGTCAGGGACAGACTACAGTTACTCAAAAAACATCTTCTGTGAAGAAAAGAAATGTAAGTGGACGAACAGCAACAGCAGCTGCTGTCACGACCTAATTTATTAGGAAAATGTAGTTCCAGTAATACTGGGTCTGTTAGGTGCAGTGTTAAACTTGATTTATTAGTAGATTTTTACTGAAAGTTTTGGAAAAGAGTAGGAGACAGCGTGAGTGAATTTGTTACTAGACTTTAATAGAGTACTGTACTGACAGATCATCAACATAATTGACAAATATATAATGTGCCATACTGTTAAGTCTATTATAATTTAGCTTTTAAAGCTCTTGATATTAATTGATTTTAAATCCTACTTTGTCAATAATGGCGTTGAAAAAGGTTACGCTAGTAACTTTTTCTCTGATAAGTAATATAGATCTAGTGAAGACTCAATCTGATTCTTCTCCTTCTGACGAGCCTAATAGTTCAGAGGAACCTTCAACTGTTACAGTATCGACATCAAGTTCTTCTTCGGAAATAATTTCCGAATATTCTGATTCATCTGAATCCAGTACTAGCGCCAGCAGTAGTAGTACAACCCAAGGTGGTCAGCCCGCTCGCAGTGATTTCAAGCATCCTTGTTCTCGAATAGTTTCTCGTCGTGTGCGTTACGAGTTAGACGCTCAGTTCTTTCACCCACTTGGGATGTTGTCAACTGTAGGAACTTCTGCGTATACTAAACCAGCACCACTAATATCATAGAGATTATATGAATCTAGTTCAACTAGTAGTAGTTCAAGTAGTAGTTCAAATATTAATAACGGAGGGCCCTACAGCAGCTCTCGACGTGGCAGTGGGAGTTACAGTTCTCGCAGTAGTTCTCGTGGTATGAACTCCATAAATTTTGATGACCACCATTTCACGCAGGAATTACGAGAAGATCTGCAACCTTATGGTTATTTGGCTGCTAATGAAACGTATTACCCTCCTAATTGTCCATTTTTGGCGGGCAACACGTGGTTCGACGTCCAGGAATCGCATAAAAGACGACTCAGGCCAACGACTCCGTATGCGAATTGGGAGTGTGGGATTTGCAAAAAGAAGTTTCGCAGCGAGCATTATATGGATTTACATATGGAAAGAAGACATATGGGAGAACCATGGAGTGAAAATACTGGCTCATCGTCAGGATCCGCTGCGGTAGTGACAGAGTCCTCAGGAAGTGGTTCTGAGGGCACAGTTGGCAGTGCAAGTTCAGAGGCCAATGGCAAGAACAATTCAGATTCTAATTCAGAAGGGGCCCCGGATTCAGAATCAGATTCATCTGCTGTAACAGCGCCAATATTAGATCAGCATAACATTCCTGCGCTAGGCGGCGATTTTTGTCTTGCAGATATGTGCGAAGCTCTAAACTTAGATGGTTGTCCTGGAAGTTCTGGGACACAATCATCATGCAACGAAACCCGTATGGATGAGTTAAAACAAATCTGCGAAAAGTCCATCCTCGACTGCTTTCCTCCCCCATTACCAGGACCTGCAACTACTTCTAATTCAAAGAAATCAAATCCGTTTTCCCTCGCCTACCAAGGTCCGCCCCATCCTGCCGAAACCACAGAATATCTCCGCATTTTCTTCCGTAAAAAGTTTTGTCAACACCTCTCCTGTTCCGTCCGCTCCTTATCTTCTAAACTGAAGGATGACATTCATGCCCAACACTTCTCCCTCCCCGTTTTGATACTGTTATGTTTTTTGCCGATATCGGTTTTGGTGTTCACCGGCGTGTTTTTCGCTTTGGATTACAGCGAGGAAATAGGGAGTTATCTAACCAGCTCGATAAACGTGTTTCTGACGGAGTATTTGGGAGTCAGTAGAGAAAGAGTGGTGGAAATGCAGAGAGGGAGGGAGAATATGATGACAGGTGGATATTTTATGGGTAGAGGGGGAGGAGGAGGAGGGGAGAGGAGGAAGATGGTATGAATAATTTGTAATATTGATTTGATGAATCTGATTGACATCTGATTTAAAGAGTCAATTACATTAATCTAAGAGATATTAGAGACTAGTAGACTAACTTCAGACCTCTTAGAGTCTGAGATCTGAATCTCAATGTAGAATTTTGGTTATTTTCAGCTTAGTACAGATACTGCTGTGTGTGACCTGTCTCTAAATGTCGCTTTAGAGTATGAGATTGACCAGTGGATTCCGAGTAGTATGCTACTAAAACGGAGACTTGGATCTAAATTTCTTTATTGGTATTTAGCTATTCAATCTTTTAACACTTGAAAGAAATTAAATATTATTGCAAATGAGTCTTATTATTTTTTTTTAAGTTTTATAAATTAATATCATGGTTTGTGGTTGCTGTCCCTACGCTATTCGCTTCAAACGACGTCACAAGAAGAAATACAAATACCCAGGAATTCCTGAAACTGTAGGTCATGGTGTCGAAACAACACTAGCAACACTGGGCCCAATACCAGGTGTACCTGGAGGTGCGGGTGGTTCAGAGGGAAACAACACAAATAGCAGCAATAATGCCAACATCCTTGTTCCAGGTGGCCATCTCGGGATAATATCCGGGAAGGATGGCAAATTTATCCAATTTCTAAACTTGAATATGGTGGAAGCACATACTGGAGGGGTGTCGAGTGGGAGTTAGAGTTGTTAGAACTTTTCGGGACTTGGTGGAGCGAATGCCAGCTGCACTGACTTATAAGTTTAACAAACTTAATTGGAGATAGTTCAAGCGCAATCGCTGAATCGAAGCCATAGTTTGACGGGCGGGCCTGACCAAGTTTAATAATAATCCAAATTACTTCAGACTATGACATCTTCTGACGATTTGGAACAGTAGCTGCGCCCGACACTTGTACATGTATCGAGTAGTAGCTCAAGTCAGGTACAATCTGAAGTGAATGCTACAGCCATAACAAATAGTGTAACCAGTTCAAATTTGTATCAACAGGGTCAGACTGAATCTTCACAATTAAAAATCTCCCCCGCCCTAGAAAATCCCGGACTTAGGGTCTACGATGGGGGGTTTAGAGAATAGTAACAAAACACTAACTAGCAGTAGTAACTGTAGTAACAACAGACTCAGTAGTAAGTAAATTAACAGTAAGTTTAACAGTAACAGAACTTACAGTTGTAAACTCCCCTACAAACCTAAGCCTCCTAAACTCCTCTAGAATCCTCCATTCAATTCCCCCCGCCCTAGAAAATCACGGACTTAGGGTCTACTACGATGGGGGGCTTAGAGAATGATTCTTCCCGTCGATGTGTTTCCACCAACTTCCAGCTGCAATCGAATACGGCGAAGGGAAATGAAACGATTATTGAGAAAGTATAATAGCCAGTGTAACCACCACCACCACCACCAGTGGCACCAGCTACAGTAAAGATTGAAGTGGAGGGGGCTACTATTATACCCGTCCAGAATTAAATAAAACGTGGGAGTAAGACGAGTTTATGTTCTCCGCCTGGAACAACGCCGGGAGCACAACAATTGTCGAAAGGAGGAGGACCAGGTGGGAGACGTTCGTACTAGGGTCAGAATAACAACACTTAAAGTTAGTTACAGACTAAAACTCTCGATAGTATTAATTTGTCAAATAATATGAGTTAGTTGTAGCAGTAAGCTTAGCAGCAAGCACAGCAGCTTCAAAGTCTTCAATAGGAGTCAGCAATCCTGTCAGATGACATCAATCTGAATTTCCATGCGTTGCAGGTTGCTGCGGGATATGGATTGAAAATGACTTCATCAACAAGTCAAAATGTCAATGAAGATCATGTAGAAGATATTAATCAGACTCAAAATAATTATACTAGTAATTAGATGAATCAAGTGAATAATATTATAGTAAAAGATCCCTCTGACACGAAAGAAACGGTGGCTAGTGTCGGGGATCATCTTCAGAATCAGAATCGTCCTAGTAATCTGTTGGGTCGATAGAAGGAACAAATGGGTAGTTTGATTGCGAAAGCGAGGTAACAAACATCGAGAAGTTTTTTAAAGTCATAATTATAGGCTTAGTAGTAGTAGTAGCAGTAGACTCACTGTCAGTAAGCTTCTTAGGCTTAGATGGGCCCAGTTACAGTTACGATGGTTACAGATTCATTGTCACCAAAACTGTTATAGTAGAATCAGATTGTCATTCAAGGTGCTGGTGCCCAGTGTCATAGTTCATCCGACGAAAATTTCCAGAATAATTTGCCGGTGACCTCAGAATAGACTACTACTATTACTAAAGATTTGACAAAAGAAGTTACCAATGTTAATGATATAGAATGTACATTTACTCCACAATTATGTCCGAAGAGCCGAAAACTTGCTATGAATCGCACGAGTTTGCTGGGAGAATTAGGGGTGCACGTGAACTAGGGGAGTACTAGTAGTAAAAATTAAACAACCAGTGCCACTACTAGTTCAGGTGGACCTGAGAATGGACCTTCTAATAATGTGACAGTCGGACAAAAGTCTATCACTTAGAGTAAAACTCCCCCTAATCCAGGAACTTTATCGGAGAACAACGCAGTACCAGTGTAATTATAGGCTCTAGGAAAAAGTGTGTCCAATCAATATCCCACTGGTCAGACTCACGGTGGACCATCAAAGAATGGTAATAATCTCCCTATCCAGCACTCGGCTCCAGCAGCCTTGAATCAGAACTCTCCTCCGCTCTAGTGCTTTTAAACTAGTCAGGACAATCTACTGAAATCAAATGGAAATAATAATAATCCCCTGTTGGTTTCTATTTCCGAAGAAGAGTTAGAAGTACCAGGAGGCTAGGACTCGGTATTATTAAATTGTGATCCATAATTGGAGAAGTTCGGTATGCTTGAATTTCTGGAGGATGAATCTAGCGAATGCTTCGTGACAAAGAGGCTTTGACTGCAGCAATGTGGTGTATTAAACATTGTTGATGACGATAATGTCATACTAGAGAGTTTTAGTGGCGGACCTGGGCCTAGTAAAGTTCAGGGTGCAAAAATCACACCGTTAATATTGTTTTCCTCATCATCTGAATCAAATCATCGATTTGGCTTTCAGATCAATTTCAAATCACTGCACAGCAGTAGTAGCTATAGTAACATTCCCAAACGATGTTTCGCGAAATCCCAAGAAATTGCTTTTGAATGGATATCAGCATTAGAAGCCTGTGGCGCCAAAATCGCATATCTAAAATATAATACTAGTAGAAATATTAATGACAGTAGTTCAGATAAGGATTGCTCTTCTTCGTCCAGTAGCAGCGCATCTTCTTCGTCGTCCGCGGAAAATGTTTAAATCAATGTGAATAATAATAATTCTTAGTCGAGTCGGAAGAATTTCTATTTGTTCAAAGATTTCTGGACGACGGGCTCATCCATTTACATTCAGACGTCGTTGGCAAGTGGACCTATTAAATGTCAATGGCTGAAGTTTGAAAAAGAGGAAAATCAGTTCTCTGTTCATTATGGGCGATAGTAGTTACTTCGACAGCATCAATAGTCTCTATTAAACTTAAATAATTAGAACAGTATTAGTAACCTAGATACAAATTTCGGGACTTCTAGTATATCATTATCGAATCAAGTCGCGGACAGTAACTTTACTAAGACCTTTTTCGACGAAGTTCCCGTTACATTTTCAACGGCAGCTCGGTTAGTTACAACTTGTCTTGACTAAAAATACTAGAATTCTCAGAGTCGAAGTGACCAATTGACTTGTGATAATATGTCAGAGATAGAGATCACTTTTTTTACTTTCAACCAGATCGATAATCTGAATACTAGTAATGTGACCAGCAATGCCAACAACTACTAGTAATGCTACAAAATTTAAAATTCATAATATTAATAATATCAGTCCAGCAAGCCCTATCCGGTGAAAGGCACAACAATCGAAGAGCGAGAATTAATCGCAAATCTCGCACGTCTCGAGAACGATGAGCTATCCGAACTTGGGTACAACATGGGTTACATTGCAACTTCTACTACTAATGTCAACAACAGTAAAGGTTCAACAGTTTCAAATCACAATAATAATCATCTAAATAATTATCCGAATCATCGCAGAATGTCTCTAATATCCAATCAGATGACAAACAACACGAATCAGACCTATACTAGTAATACTTAGCATGATTCTGATAACTTCAATTCCATGCTAGACGAATTATCGGTGAATCAATCGCCAGGTCCAGGAGTTGGTCCAGTTGCGGGTCCAGGTGGAGCTGGTCATCACGGACATCAAGGACATGAGGCCACTACTTTGTAGGAGGACCTGCTTTCTAGTGAGGGTGAGGATCCCATTCCGGCGATAACTGTTAGAACTAATCCTAGTAATTTTATTAATTAAAATTTAAATAATGTGACGGTGGATTTTCTGAGTTCGATTCAGAGCTCGAGTAGTTAGTGTGGAATTCAAAAGGGTGATGGTGGAAATAATGGTACTACTACTAAAGACGGTGGTGGTTGTGGTCCTAGTAGTGGGTCACAAGGGCCCACAGATCCTGAGTCACAGTTGTCATTGACACATAATAGGCCTCGGACTCTCAGTCTCACCGCCTTGAAATCGAGCTTAAGTTCTAGTGCGGCTCGCATGAATTTGTCCTCGAACAGCGTGAAAAAAACCCAAAACTTAAAAACCACTTCCAGTGATTGCGACTATGATAGCGAATTTAGTTAAATTCTGGAGTCACAGTTGCACTATTATACGCCGTAGGAGACTTATGCGATGCCGAGATAGATCACAACCGGAAGTCTAATGGCTCGCGCAAAAGCAGCGGCTGAAAGCGCAATAAATGTTTAATAATAGTCTCAGGGTCAGAATCTACAGTTGATAAATCAGAGTCAGAACATGAATGAACAAGCTTAGACTCAGATTTAGGCTAGTCAATAACTTTAATAGCCCTAGTAACAGTTATTATAGGGAAATGATCCGAATAACAAGTTTACTAATAAAGGAGCAGGTCAGAAGTTATAGCAGCATCAATAAGAACCTTCATAGACTAAGAATCAATCAGAAGTTCGTAGGAATTCTTCTTCTTCACGACACGACCGCATTAGATCGGGATCCCGACAGTCCAGTCTCAAAAAGCAAGCAAAAAACCATTAAAAACAGTTACAGACTTAATAATAATAAGGTTAATAATAATAAGGAACTAAATTATAGCGTCAGTCCTCAGTTACCTCTCGCCGTTCTTCTAATAATGGTTCATCAATGTCAAGAAAATCCACTGTAACTAACAACCCAGCCTCAAGTTCTTCGGGTCGAGGCCGCTCCAAAACAGGTTAGACTACTCAGACAGCTTGGAACCCTTTCAGCCAGAGAGCGGCGCCAGCAAAGCCCGAAGTTTTACTTCTCTCTGCGTGTCAGCAAACGCCATTGGCTATGGGCGGTGGGACTGGTCCAACTGGTGAGTCTAAAAGTAGTAATACTGCTTTTAATAATACTGCTTCTAAATAATAATTTCACTTGCAGCAGATCATCCAGCATGAAGAACTACAAAAATAGGAAAAAGAACGCAAGGCCACCGAATATCAGGCAATATTAGAGAGGGAAATCGAGAAAGAAATTCAAAGAGAAAATCAGATAAGAAATTTCCTAGATCAGACTAGTTTGGCACCGTCGGTTGAGTCTTCTGGGATCCCGCCAACGGGGTATGAAGGCGATTGTGATGAGAGTTGGCGGATGGGTATGGGTGGGCCCAGTGGTACAACTGTATTACACTTCGAGCCCTCACAGAACTTGGGTGGACCCAGTGGTACAACTGTATTACACTTCGAGCCCTCACATAACTTGGGCTTGACAAAAGGCTCTGCGGCAACTGTGGCCCTGGGGTCAGAAAGTTGTTGAGATTCTGATGGGAAAACTTGGAAATATTCATTATAATTCCTACACTTATCTAATATTAGTTGTATAATTTAATTCAATCATATTAATTTCCATAATTGGTGACTGGTTGACAGACTGGCAACATGTCAAATTTGACATAATTATTGTTGGTCTGGCACCGTCGTCGGAACTCGTTCTTAAATCATTGAGCTTTAAGTTTTGATGTACAATATACGGGCATTTATGTCATGGTAAACACGATGTCATGTAATCTGAGTAAATTGGGCTAACAGTAAAATTTATTATATCCAATCATTTGAACTACATATTTTCGATTATTACCTGATGAATCTGAGTTCAACAATAATTTGAGCTTAAGCCATTCGAAATTAAATTCCTTCATAAGAAATCAAATTTATTCGTCGTCAAGAAAATCGAAATCCCAATAAGTTTCTAAATACAAAATCTACCCCTTTGTATTTTTTATTCCTAATTCAATACAAACCTTTCTTTCATTGTAATCGCAACATTGCAGTTTGTTGAGTAACCAGTAGTATAAGGTTTTACGATCCTGATTTAGTTTTTGGTAAAGTAACTATTCTCAGACCAGAAGTGGGTATTACTATTAGTGCTTCATAGCTAACAGTCACAAAAACTCATTTCAAGCCTTCAATCGCACCAATTATGTCTTTTATTAATCTCAATGACCATGAAAATACAAATTCCTCTCCTTTCGAGTCAAATCTTGTTGTGCGCATTACCGGGCTAGATGGCGAGGAACTGCTGCTTAAAAGCTATAAGTGCGCAATAAATGACCAAGGCAAAATTTCGAGTTGTTGCCCGCCTGACAGTGATGGGAATAAAACGGATGAAGAATTACTAAACGAACTCACCATAGAAAAGCTAGGGAACGAAGTGCTGCTACAAGAATTACGTGATCCCTTCTTCTGGTCGGTTAAAATGTTTCACATGGAAACGCAATTAAGTCCTACAGACACCGTTCTGGAAGTCCTGAATGGTGAAATCGCAATAGATTCAGCTCTAAGTCGAAGCTCCACAATAAGGTCATCGGAAGGTTTTCCGAATAGTAATACGAATATAGACTCTGATTTATTATTGCATGGCCGGCTGTTGGACCTGCAAGCAATTCGTATTGAGCACTACAGGAAACCCTTTAGTGACAAGTCGGAGCTCAAGCAAGCTATCAAAGAATGTTTTAGTACTTACTCTAATTCCCAGGAAGAGCGCGATGCTGCGATTCAGAAATATGGCGATATTCGGCTTTGGGACGTTAGCCAAGTGACGGACATGGAGAGTTTGTTCTACGGCTACGCTAGCTTCAATGAGGATATCTCTAGGTGGGATGTCGGGTCTGTGACTACCATGTGTTGCATGTTTTTCGGAGCCAGTGCCTTTTCGGGTGACTTGTCACGTTGGTCGGTCGAAAGCGTAGCTAATATGTCAAATATGTTTCGTGGCGCTTCCAATTTCAACAGTGACTTATCACGATGGTCGGTTGGAAACGTAATTCGTATGTCAGGAATGTTTAATGACGCTTATAATTTCAACAGTGATTTATCACAATGGTCGGTTGAAAATGTAATCGATATGAGCTATATGTTTTGTGGTGCTTCTAATTTCAACAGTGATTTATCGCAATGGTCGGTTGAGAATGTAACAGATATGTGTGGTATGTTTTCTGGCGCTTCTAATTTCCGGGGTGACTTGTCACAGTGGTCGGTTGACAACGTGACTAATATGAGGGAAATGTTCTATAACGCTTCTAATTTCAACGGTGACTTATCATGGTGGTCGGTTGGAAACGTGACTAACATGTCTCGTATGTTTTTTGGAGCTTTTAAATTCAATAGCGACTTATCACAGTGGTCGGTTGCGAACGTTCGTGACATGTCATATATGTTTCGTTCCGCAGTTAAATTCAACAGTGATTTATCGCATTGGTCAGTTGGAAATGTTGTAGACATGTCCGATATGTTTTGCAGTGCTTATAGTTTCAACAGTGACTTGTCAGGATGGTCAGTTAAGAACGTAACTGACATGGACGGTATGTTTAAACATGCAATCAGTTTTCAAAGCGACTTATCACAATGGCCTGTTCAAAACGTACGTAGCATGCAGCACATGTTTCGTAACGCTTTAAATTTCGAAAGTGATTTATCACGGTGGTCCATACGCAAAGTGAGGAACATGACACGCATGTTCGAAGGCACAACCAAATTCAAAAGTGATTTATCCAAATGGAATTTGGAAGATCAATTTGTAGATTGGTATCTGTCATCTGATAAGATGAAATGGCTTCACCAGGAGAAATTTAACTTCAACTTTGATAAGGAAGAGAAACTTAAAGAAAAACATAAAATTTGGTTTGTGAACGAGGAAGGGCAAAAGAAATCTGAGAAAAAGAAGAGCTCTAAAGGAAAGGGTAAGAAAGGAGGAAATGGAAAGGGAAGTCAGGCAAAGAGAAAATCCATGGGAAAGGGGAAGGAAAAGGAAGTCTGGTGAAGAAAAAGAAAGTAAAAGTTAAATAGTTACTCTGAAGGCGCACTACTGAAAACATATCTTATATACTTGAATTAGATCACTACCAAACTACTCAATGACCATTAAAATCAGTTCACTACCTTGTACTATTAAAATTCAACATCGTGGCACGTGCTAGTGTAATACTTGATGTGACAGTATTTTGCACCCATAAAATACACGATATATTGACTATTGGAAAATTATATAGTAAAGAAAAGATGATTATCATTATCATAATGAGTTTTTTACCCAAGACTTTGGAGACTAACAGCACGAAGAAAGAGCAACGGTAGGAGGAATTTGATTTGTGTTAATTTTTGCATCAGAATATGAGATGAAGTCTGGGTCTTTCGATCTCTAAAGGTGAGTTTCATTGTTGGCGTAGGCCACTCGATATTAAATTCCTCCATAAGAAATCAAATTTATTCGGCGTCAAGTAAATCAAAATCCCAATAATTTTTTAAATACAAAATGTACTCCTCAGGATTTTCCATCCCTAATTCAGTTGAAACCTTTCCTTCATTGTATTCACAACATTGCAGTTTGTTGAGTAACCACTACTATAAGGTTTTACGACCCTGATCTAATCATGTCTTTTATCAATCTCAATGATCATAAAAATATTACAAGTTCCTCTTCTTTCGAGTCAAATCTCGTCGTGCGCATTACCGGGCTAGATGGCGAAGAACTGCTGCTTAAAAGCTATAAGTGCGCAATAAATGACCAAGGCAAAATTTCGAGTTGTTGTACTCCTGACAGTGATGGTAATAAAACGGATGAAGACTTAAACGAACTCACCATAGAAAAGCTAGGAAACGAAGTGCTGATACAAGAACGACGTGATCCATTTTTTTGGTCGGTTAAAATGTTTCACATGGAGACGCAATTAAGTCCGACAGACACTGTTCTGGAAGTCGCGAATGGCGAAATCCCAATAGATTCAACTCTAAGCCGAAGCTCCTCGATAACATCAAATTATTCGGACAGTTCCTCGAATGGTAATGTGGATATAGACTTATTATCGCAAGGCCGGCTGTTAGACTTGCAAGCCATTCGGGTTGAGCACTACAGGAAACGCTTTAGTGACAGCTGTGAGCTCAAGCAAGCTGTAAAAGAATGTTTTGGCAACGGTCGTTCCCAGGAAGAGCGCGATGCTGCTATTCAGAAATATGGCGATATTCGACTTTGGGACGTTAGCCAAGTGACGGATATGAATTATCTGTTCGAGTTCTACGATAGCTTCAATGAGGATATTTCTAGGTGGGATGTCGGGTCTGTGACTACCATGTCTCTCATGTTTCGCGAAGCCAGTGCCTTTTCGGGTGACTTGTCACGTTGGTCGGTCGAAAATGTAACTAACATGTCTGGTATGTTTGATGGTGCTGATAATTTCACCAGTGATTTATCAGCATGGCAGGTTAAAAATGTAACTGACATGAAAGTCATGTTCCGTGACGCTTCTAATTTTAACAGTGATTTATCACGGTGGTCGGTTAACAACGTAACTGACATGTGTTATATGTTTGATGGTGCTGATAAGTTCACCAGTGATTTATCACTATGGCAGGTTGGAAAAGTAACTAACATGAAAGCCATGTTCCGTAACGCTTCTAATTTTAACAGTGATTTATCATGGTGGTCGGTCGGAAACGTGACAGACATGTCTCAGATGTTTTATGGCACTTGGAAATTCAATAGCGACCTATCATCGTGGCCGGTTGGGAACGTTAAAAACATGTCATATATGTTTTGTGGCGCAATTCATTTCAACAGTGATTTATCGAACTGGTTAGTTGGAAACGTTGTAGACATGTCCAGTATGTTTTGCTGTGCTTATAGTTTCAACAGTGACTTGTCAGCATGGTCAGTTGGGAACGTTACTGACATGGACTGTATGTTTAAAGATGTAATCAATTTCTGTAGTGACTTATCACAATGGTCGGTTGGAAACGTACGTAGCATGTACCAAATGTTTCTTAAAGCTTTAAATTTCGAAAGTGATTTATCACGTTGGCACATAGACCAAGTGACGAACATGTCAAGCATGTTCGAAGGTGCAACAAAGTTCAAAAGTGATTTATCCAAATGGAATTTGAAAGATAAATTTTCTCACCGATATCTGTCGGATCGTAATATGAGATGGCTTCGTGACATTAACAAAAAAATTCGAAATCAAGACAGGGATGAGGAGGTCTGGGAAAAGGAACCTGAGAAAAAAAAGAAATCTAAGGAAAAGGATAAGAGGGGAGGAAAGGGGAGCAGGAAGGGAAAGAAGGGAAAGAGAAAATCTAAGGGAAAGGGGAAAAAAAGGAAAACTAGTGAGGAATAACTTAGAAGGTAAAAATCAAGTAGTCACTACCTAATTACTTGACCATTAAAATCCTAGGCTCACTGTATTGTACAGTTATTAAGATTCAACTCCGTACTAGTGTAAGATCTGTAACTTATTCAAGGTTTGTGGACAATTAATACTGGTAGTACCAAGAGAAAACGAAGGTAGCCTTATTTAGAATCGTAAGAAATTTCAACGGACTTACTGTTTCGTTACGGCTTTGAGGGTAAAGTAAATTGAATTAGTATCGGATTTTTGCTTCCTAATCTCATTGAGTGGTGTTGAAATTACTTACATAGAGAGTTGCTGAAATCACGGTTATTGAGAGACCTAGAAATTTTTAGTCTTCACTTGTAGACTACTTTTTCGTTTTTATGTCCTCTATTCGACGATAAAAATGAGAATAGTACACACATTGAATCAGATTCAGAATAACCAAAATTTTATTTTTATTGCAGCATTGTCGATTAAATAAATTTGAGAAAAAATAATAAATTAACTCTTTTAAATTCCCTCTTCAGATTTACCCCTTTACTTTCATACTCTTTCACTATGAAATCTACTAGTACTACCGCCCTAGTCTTCGGATTCCTATCGGGTACTAAAGTATCTACAGTAACTGAACCAGTGTCTGCACTGGATCTGTCAAGAGCTGCATCTAAACAAGTTACGAAGTTCATTGCAGGGAATTCCAATGCTGTCGCTAGGGAAAAGGAAACTTCGCGAAGCGATCCTAGTAGTAGTAGTAGTACTTATGATAATGAATAAGCCTATGGTTGCAACAACTTTGATGGCAAGGGTAAAGCCGGTTTCGACCCAGTAACCGGGAAACCTGTTGACTACAGTGGGAAAGATATTAGTGCTGGTGAAATCCGTCCCCCAAAGGGAGAAAAAGTCGCCTACAATAAGAAGGAGCTAGAATCCTCTCAATTTTGGAAAGATTTGAGATTAAAAATGGCGAAAATTGCGGGAATGTCAGGATCTGAAGGTAGTGGTGGTGGGAGATACTTGAAAACTGGTGTCTGGAAAAAAGATGGCACTCCTCTCGAGGATGTTGATGAAGAATTGATTAAGAACGAGAAACCGATTTTTTTGAATTATGCCGCTGAGTTTCAGCAGGAAATGGAGGCAGGTTTGAGAGATGTTGGGATGATGAGTCACAAGTCACAGGAGGCTGTTCACGTGAATAACGTCGTGTTTCCATATGTTGCTGCAAATAGAGCAGATTTAAGGAAAGAAGTGAAATCTCAACTGAATAATCACATTCCATTGGATAAAGACTCTACTAGTGATGAATCCAAATGTCGACGTAATCCTCGAGCAGTCGTTTACCCAACTGATAAACATCATGTTTCCAAGATTGTTCAACTCGCGAACCAACTTAAATGGAATATTTTCATCGTTGCCGGTGGACATGGAATGGATTCTTGGGGATGTAACGATGGGTTAATTATCTCTATGTTATTTCTAAGAGAGATTGTAGTGCAGGAACCAATGCTAGGTTATGGTGGACACAGCTTAGACCATCACGGTAAAGTTATGGTGATGTCTGCAGGAACAAACTGGGCCGAAGCTTATGCTGCGACTGATGGACAGGGGTCATTGATGATGGCAGGTAGTTGTGCGACGGTTGGACAAGCAGGATACTATTCTGGTGGTGGATTTGGCTATATGTCGGGGAGTTTGGGTTTCGGGAGTGACAATGTCTTGGAAATGGAATTAGTTATTCCTAGTGGTCCGAAAGCTGGCACTCTGGTTAAAGCAAATGGAAAAAAAGATAATGAGTATAAAGACTTGTTTAATGCAGTTCGGGGCGGAAACTTTGCTGGTTTAGCTATTATTGTATCTACAACTGTGAAAATGCATCCAAGAAATGAACATGGATGTTTGTTTAAAGTAGAATTAGATTATGGAATTCAAGAATCTTTGGATGTTACTTGGTTGAACGAATTAATGAAGAAAAATCCGGTTAGATTACATGCTAGAGCGCGGATCGAGAGATACACGATGGGAGCAAATAAGCCGGAATTGGGCGTTTATAAAGGTGAAGAAGTAATTCATAGACGTGTTGTTCTAACCTATTTAGGTGAGCCTATGGATAGTGAAAGGAATCCACCTTGTTTAAATCGAAAACAAACTGCTACTCGAGTAGGAACATATTTGATTGAATCCAAAGCTAAACTCCCTCTTGGTTTTTGTAAAACCCCCGAAGATTGTTATTGTGACCAAGACCCCCTTCAATTCACCGATCTCCGTCAAACCTGGATGCGATGTCTTTTAGGTCCCCAACAAGATCCCACGGGATGTGCATCTTGTTCTACCACCCTGTGGCATGCCGACACCTGGGAGGAAGTCTTTTTCGTGACCAGTGGTGAAGAGGATACCGGCAGACGAGCAGACAAATTAATCGCCGGCGAAGGGAATTTGAATAGTAATACTCTTTTCACGGAAGGATATGAACACAGAACAAGCACGAAATCGACTATGTTTAGAGGTGAATTGAAACAAGAAATGTTTGACGCAGTTGAAGCAAGTATGAGAAGTGATCATTCCGGAACGCCAAGTTATGCGTCATTTAGTTGGTGGGGAGGGGAACAAGTCGGTAAAGATCATCTCAGAGGAGTGACATTTCCCAATAGAAAACATGAAATGGAATCGGTTGCAGATCATTTTAGAGAGTATAGATGGCTAACAATCCTGTCGACTGATTTTAAAGATCCGAAACATAATGCGAATGCATTAAGGTGGACGACGAATGCAGTTCGATTGTTAGGAATTGCTAGTGGAGAACCGTTTCAACCTTATCCTAATTTGTATGATAGAGTGCATGTGATGAGAACCCATGCAGAATTAGAGGAGAATGGAGAGGACTTTGCGAAAATTCCTGAATGGAAAGTCTGGCAAATCCCGATGGAGGCGTTTTGGCCAGGTGAAGAAGCTAAGAGAATGGTGTTTGCAGCAAAAGCAGTGTATGATCCGGACAATAGATTGTATTCTAAAGTTCATACGAGGGTAACAGAGATGGTAGATGTGAGTAAAGATGTGAATTTTCAAGTAGTTTTAACACCACCTAGCGGAGAGACTCAGAGTTTAGAGAATACTGACAGTATCTTTGCTTTTGGTTCGCTTTTGTTTAAGCGTTCTCCGTTCTATGATAATCTTATGGTGAGCCAGGAACCAGTCGTGTCCGTAATCAAAGGTGTCGAACGCCGTTTCTGGATGACTTCTAAACACCGAGGTTATGTCGACGAATGGAAAGCATTATCCCAGGAAGAGAGAACGAATATTTTAGAACATGAAAAGATTAAAGCACCCCTGGGAAGAGGGTGTGTGTTATTGGCTTCGAAGGATCGTGACTCTGAGGTGTCTGGGTGGAGAATGCAATTAAAAAGAAAACTAACCGAAGCCGAGTTCGATGATCTGGACCATGTCAGAGAAAACTGTTACAACAGAGCCAAGAAGGCATTGTTTGATGTGAAAGGAAAAGAAGCTGATCCCATCCATGGCTTCTTTGATCCCACCCATGCCTCTGAATTAAAGAATCCAGATCAACCAGTTATGAGTTGGGTCTATTTAGCTAAACCCTTAGCCCAATTAAAACTGGAAGGGATTGAAGAAGAATGTGGTGTCAATTTCAATGAATCTGTGGACGAAACTAGCGATCATTATTTATTGAGACTGGGAGGCACTGGCGACGGTAAAGGGACCAGAGATCCTCTGGTTTATTTGACACAGGTCAAGAAATGGTTCGATGACCACAAGGAGGATGGGGCAGTGATGGAGAAGGAGATGGAAGAATTATTTGATGAGACTATGAGAAAGAAAGGAGAGATTGAAACCGGAAAAAGTACTAAGATTCGAAATATGGATCAATATTTTCATGTGGAAAGAGTGAAAGCGAGTAGGAGACAACAGGAAATTAAGCATATTTTGAAGAGAATTAACGCAATTGGTTTGGACAATTTCGGGGAAGAAGTAAGAAACATAATTCAAAATGCGGCGAGGAAAGCGAAAGCTGACCTGAGAAATACTGGTAGTAGTAGTAGCCACCAAAACAGTTTTCGAGGAACTTTAGATTTCTGGAAGTCACGTGGTGGTTCGTAATGCATTGGCTTCGTCAGCAATGTGAGGTTAGTAGGGAAAAGGAAGAGTGGAACCGACTCGGTTTGGTTCTAATTTAATCGGTAAGAACAATTGAATTAGCTCAAGAAAATCTTAGAAATTAGAGGAACTTATTTGAATGAAAGTTGAAACGTAGGATTATTCTATTGTGTGTAGTGAACGTAGTCTTAGATGTGTGGCTGTCAGTGTCTTGGTAAAAGTTTTGTCAAAGTTGAGATTAAGAATCGATCATTGAAAGAATGTAGTCTAAGTTATTTTAGTGTAGTGTAAGTACAGCATTAGCAACAAATTTAGATAGAACGAAAGTATTGAAGTTGAAATTAAAGATCTAAATTTGAAAGAACTAAATTTAGTGTAGTGTAACTGTAGGAAGTTGTAACTGTAGAAGCAAATTTAGATTAAAAAATTTTTAATTGTATGAGGAAGCGAATTTTGAAACGAACATACTGAATTGTATCAGGAAGCGAATTTTGAAACGAGTGTTCTAGTACTGATATTCTACTACTACTAAAGATCTGAGACGAATAATCTGAATATAAAAGAGAGATTAGAATGGAAATTAAGGCCAATGACAACTAAAGTGCTGGGCCAGTGTAGATTCAATACTATGAATCCTGGACAATGCTGATTCCAAAGGGTATCAACTGTCGTTTGTTGGGGGATGGGAGAATAATTTTAAGAGGGTTTATGAGGGAATGCAGAAGTCTAAGGGGAAATAAAAGGAGTCGGGTCATATTGGTTGGTTTTCAGATAGTAGTAGTCTCCCCGCCCTAGAAACTCCCGGGTTTAGGGTCTACGATGGGGGGTTTATGATGTAGTCTAAGTGTGGGGCGGGTAATCCAAGTTTACAATGAACTTGCGGATCATGTTTAGTTGATTAGAATAGAGATATAGATTCGAAAGATTGATATATAAATATTATTAATGAATATAATCGAGCAGATATCTGATATTATTACTAATATGGTAATAAATAGAATTCTATTATATAGAGTTTGTCCGAGTTGAAACCCTCCTGGTGCGCTCAACTTATGTATTTTCATGCAGCTCCTGAGATACAGTACAGGTTGTTTTACATTAATTCGATCTCTAAAGGTGAGTGTCACTGTTGGCGTAAGCCACTCGAAATTAAATTCCTCCATAAGAAATCAAATTTACTATTTAGTCGCCGTCAAGAAAATCGAAATTCCAATGAGTTTCTAAATACAAAATCTACTCCTCAATATTTTTCCATTCCTAATTCAATTCAAACCTTTCCTTCATTGTATTTTATCGCTTTCACAACATTGCAGTTTGTTGAATAGCCACTACTATAAGGTCTTGCGACCCTGATCTAGTTTTCTGTAAAGTAATTATTATTTTTCTCAAGGCTGAAGAGGGTCTTAGTGCTTTGTAGCTAGCTGTCACAAAAACTCACTTCGAGCCTTCAAAATTTCCATTAAATGTCTTTTATTACTCTCAATGACCATGACAATACAACTTCTGCTGTCGAGTCAAATCTCACTGTGCGCATCACCGGGCTAGATGGCGAAGAACTGTTGTTTAAGAACTATAAGTGTGCAATAAATGACCAAGGCAAAATTTCGAGTTTTTGCTCCCCTGATGCCAATGGAAATCAACCAGATGAAGAATTAAACGAACTCAGCATAGAAAAGCTAGGAAACGAACTGCTGATACAAGAATTGCGTGATCCATTTTTTTGGTCGGTTAAAATTTTGCACATGGAAACGCAATTAAGTCCGACAGACACTATTCTGGAAGTGCTGAATGGTGAAATCCCAATACTAAATTCAAGTCTAAGCCGAAGCTCAACGATAACATCAGATTCGGACAGTTTTCCGAATAGTAATGCGGATATGGACTTATTATCGCAAGGCCAGCTGCTAGACCTGCAAGCAATTCGCGTTGAGCACTACAGAAAACCCTTTAGTGATGGGGATGAGCTCAAGCAAGCTATCGTAGAATGTTTTGATCCTTACGGTTCAAGTTCCCAGGAGGCTAAGGATAAGCGCGATGCTGCTATTCAGAAATATGGCGATATTCGACTTTGGGATGTTAGCCAAGTAACGGATATGGATTATCTGTTCTCCGGCAACTATAGCTTCAATGAGGATCTTTCTAGGTGGGATGTCGGGTCTGTGACTACCATGTCTCACATGTTTTCCGGAGCCAGTGCCTTTTCTGGTGACTTGTCACGATGGTCGGTTAAAAACGTAACTGATATGTCTTGGATGTTTTTTGGTGCTTCTAATTTCACCAGTGACTTGTCACGATGGCAGGTTGAAAATGTAACTGAGATGTCCCTTATGTTCTGTGACGCTTCTAATTTCAACAGTGATTTATCGCAATGGTCGGTTGGAAACGTAACAGACATGTATAAAATGTTTGATGGCGCTTATAATTTCAACAGTGATTTATCACAATGGTCGGTTGGAAACGTAACAGACATGTTTTGTATGTTTCGTGACGCTAAAAATTTCAACGGTGATTTATCGCAGTGGTCAGTTGGAAACGTTTTAAGCATGGTCAAAATGTTTTGCGGTGCTTCTAGTTTCAACAGTGATTTATCGCAATGGTCAGTTGGAAATGTTTGTTCCATGTTCAAAATGTTTAAAGATGCAATCAATTTCCGGAGTGACTTATCACAATGGCGTGTTAAAAATGTATGCAACATGAATCGCATGTTTCTTAACGTTTCATATTTCGAAAGTGATTTATCACAGTGGCCCAAGAAATTACCTAAGAGAAAGTTGAGAAAAAGAAAATCCTGGTGCAAGTACTTCTAGTAACTCTGTATCATTCAGATCTCATGGCAACAGATTCTGCTGGTGATGTCATTTTGAGGGGCACACGGGGCTGTTGCTACCAGAGATGTATGCAATGAAGGTGCTTGCTTTGGTGAGCTGCAGGGCCTTCACTGCGGGTGTTTTGAAATTGAGGCGGGGGGTGGGCAGATTATTCAGTGGTGGAAGTGAGGAACAACCGATGTGTCTGGGGCAAATCTATGGGCGGGTTGCGCGAAGGGGAGAGGGTTATCTCTGTTTGAAACACCTAAGGCTGCTTGCACGGATATCTTCCTCTTTTTTTGATACTCAGGCTGCAAGCCTGCACGTATTATTCAGTTTAATTTAATAACCTTGTAGAGAAGATGTACTATAAGAGATGCTTTTAATGTATCGTCTTTAAAGAAAGAGAGAAAATCTAAGAGTGAAGGAAAGAGGCAAAAAGCGAAGTCTAGTAAGGAATAAATAGATAAAAACTTATCTTTTCTAATTAATTTAGTTTTATGGGCCTTGTTAGTATTCTATCTAACCTGAACTTGATGACTTGCCCAGTTGTGAATAATCAATCAATCAATCAATCTGTCGATACATATTTTATATACTGGAATTTAATCACTACCAATGTTTGACCATTCAAATTAATGATTTCACTTGAACTACTATTACTATTATTATTATTAAAACTTGAACTACTACTATTAAAATTCAACTTGAAGAAGTATATGAAGTAAAGATGATAATTATCTGTTTATTTATGGTTTCTAGACAATGTCAATAAAAGTACGAAGAAAGAACGAAGGTTACGGAGAAATTTACTTTGTGTTAATTTTTGCACCAGAATATGAGATTAAGTCTGGATCTTATCGCAGTAAAGCAAGGATTTACTCTTTATAATTCAATACATTTTGAACAGGAACTTAATTATATTATTCAGTAGTATCGTATCACAATTAATATTATGTCAAAAGTTTCAAAGCTCTCTCCCACAAAGAATTCAGTTGAAACATTCACTTTTTCTGAATTACTAGTACAGCAAGCCAATGATGAATCTGATTTCTTCTTTCGAAACTTCGTTTTAAAAAACACGCCCGTAAAAATCACAGGGCTCCCGATAGTCCATGGAAAAAAATTCCTAAAAAAAAAGCTTAACCCTGACCGTTTGTGCAGAAAATTCGGGGATAAAGACGTCTTGGTAGCACCCCAGTTACGAAAGGGTGAAGCAGATAGATGGGTTTAACTTTCAGAAGTCGAAGAAGACTAAGTAGATTCTGAAGAATTTAAATCTACTGAGTAGACTAATAGTAAGATTTAAAAGTTGTTGGTGGTAGCGGGACGCCGAAAACAGATGAAGTTTTCTTCTTTTCTGAATGAGATTGACGAATATTATGCGGATGGAGGAGGTTGTCTAGCAACATAATTTTCGTGACTCAGAGAGGATATTTTGGACAATAAGAAACTGCTTGCTGGTAATTCATGTGAATCATCTGAAGAGGATTCTTCGGAGGAAGAAGAATCTCTCCGAGACTAGACGCTACGAATACGGGGCAGAGACCGTTAATATGAGGATCATCATGACAGACGTCGTGCTTGCAAACAGCGTCCTTCCTTATACAACCCGTATGTGGATGAAAGTTTGAACAATCTGATCCCAAGCAGTCCGGATGCGACTTCTGCCTGTGAAGAGGAAATTTAATAGTCTAAATTAGACACTCACTCTCAGGATATTAATTCCGATTTGAAAAAAAAACCTGAAAGTTAGTAAACTCTCCTCACTCTCTTACTCCGACCTGAAAATTAGTAAACTCTCCTCACTCTCTTACTCCGTCTCTGTCCTTAATTAGAGTTCCGCAACAGAGACATCTGACTGGGCAGAACAACCAAATCCCTCCTTCACTACGACAACCAGGAGAATATGTTTGTGCAGTTATCGGGTTCTAAGAGAGTACTTTTGATTCCCCCAATGGATAGCAGTGTTTTGCAGGAGGGACTCGGGAAAACTGTGGAATTGAGGAAGAAGTATCTCGACTCGGAATCTGATAATGAACTTCCTTTAGTGAGGAATTATCCAACTTTGAATGATGGAGAACTGAAAGAGCTGCTAAGCCTGTAACAGTCGACTAAGTTGCGAAAAATCTTGGTTGACGTGAATGAAGGCGAAATGTTATTCATCCCGTTTGGGTGGTGGCATTAGATAGAAACAGAAGCTTTCTATGAGACTTATAGTGACCCGGAAATATTAAACCAGTTACAGCCAGCTGAATCTAAGTCTTACCCCATCAATCTCTCGTATTCTATTTTCTTCCATCCCTTTTTTGTGCGATTAACATCGAATCCGTCCGATGTCACAGCGTTTTTCCTGAATCCCAAATATAGGGATCTGCATCAACAATACGGACTATTAGAAGACGTTGAACAGCCTCCATCGGAAGAGAATTCGTCATCTGAAAATGCGACACAAGTACCATCCTCCTCATCCAATTCAACTTAGGAGGAAGTCACAGTGTCGGAGGAAGGCTCACGCTCTGAGAGCTTGCCTGTTAAAACACAGTCTGGTGGTTCTAATAAGATTTTCTCAGCAATAGACCGTATTCTTGATGAGCATTTCGTGGGCGGTATTACTCGGGAAGCCTGTCGGAAATTCATCAGAGACAAACTTGGTCAATAATTCAAGCCTGAGTTAGATCCTAGGACCGGCAAAACAAAGGTGGATACAGTTGCCAGAGTGCGGAAGTGGTTTCTCTTAAGAATAAACAACAGCTTTTGGCGGCATGGGATAAAAGGAATGACCTTGGCTGTCGACAACATTCCAGATTTAACGAGTAAACCAGTGTGGTTGAATGGGTTAGGGCCTGAAGGATTTATGGATAAACTAAAAGAGGCTTACCCAAAAATAAGGGAGGAAATCCTTGGTTTAAGAGGACAAAAAGTATTCCAACCATATAGAGACCCGAAACCCGATTATGGAACAGTTAGTACAAAAGATAACATTGATTCTTCCAATGATGATATTCATAACGATGATGAAGAAAATCTCGGTGTCTCCGGCACTTCCTCTGGTAATTGGAATGTGTTATATCTCTATCTGAATCACAAAAAATTCCCGATCTGCGACCAACTCCCTGAGACCATCCGGGCCATAGAAAAGATCTTCCCCCGACACTACTCCCACGCGTTTGTGTCGGCTTTGACGCCGGGAACGAATATTATCCCGCACTTTGGGCCGAGCAATAGGATGCTGCGGGTGTGGCTACCATTGGATGGGTGTGAGGGGAAAATCGTTGGGGATAATTGTAGTGGGAATGATAGTAGTTATAGTTGGACAGAAGAACGAACTTCTGAAGCTGAGGGTGGACTTCTAAGTGCGGGTAATGCTGATAGTAATGGTATGAGAATATTTGAATTCCAAAAGAATGATTCGTTCGAGTCAGAAGAAACCGCAACAAATCAACCCGAGTTTTCTCCCCTCTTCCGTCCCTTCCCAATCGCACTCCAAGTACACAACAAAATTGTAGTCCCAAAAAACGGCATTCCCTTTGCTTGGGACCATTCCTACCGACACTCGGCGTGGAATTTCTCTTCGTCTAGTGATCATTCTGAAAACGGTCAGTCTATTCCTTCTAGTACTCGGCTAGTTTTGATCGTGGACATCTGGCATCCTGATTTATCCCAAGAGGAAGTAACCTTCCTAAACGCTTTACAAAAGGCTAAGTTGAAGGCCGCACGCAAACTAGTAGAGGAAACAGAAGCGGCTCAAGCTGAATGCCAAGGTGATCCAAATAATGACGTGAAATTAAGTGCAACCGACAGAAAGAACCTGCAGAACAATTTGATAAGTTTGGTTGAACGAACGAAGGGCTTACTCCACGACGATGATTGGTGGGTGATTAGAGCAGAAAGAGAAGCAGTGAGACAGAGCTCAGAAATGAATAGTTTGAATGGTCAGACTGAATCTGAGTAGAAGAAGTGGTTTTCTTTGAAATTATTGTAATTGTATTAGGCTAAGCCTGTGGTCTACTTGTAGTATCTTGACACAACTGCGACTCGACTCTTGATCTTACAAAATGGTTTTGTGTTCTGAGTCTTGAAATCGAGCTTTGAGTTCAGAGATTTTCAGTAGAGTTTACAGTTGTATTAGAGTTCTGCAGCTATAGTTATCGTTTACCGCAAGACTCAACTGTTAGTCTGCTGCATTCTCGTAATAGTAGCATGTTTGTAGACTCCAACGGCATAAAAACAATCGACCAAAATTTAGAAACACATAGAATTGTCAACAGTTATATTCATAGAATTATTTCAACAGTAACTTGTCTAACGTTCTAACTTTAAGTCTATTACGGTTCAATTAATATAATAGCCATCATGTCAACGACAAATCCTCAAGATCCTAATTTTTGGCAAAACCAGCGTTGGCAGGTCAAGTTAGCCGGTAACTGGAAGGAATTCTCCGAGGCTGAAGATGCTGCTATAAAGCAAGCGTATATGTCAGGGAGGAGTCATTTTTATATGGAAGCTAGGAGACAGAAATATCGGGTGGATTTCGAACGGATGAGTCAGAAAAATGTGAGCACGGAACCATTTAAGGAGAGATGGATTAGACATATAAGTTTGAGAGGGTATAATTTTGATGTAAATTGGTGACAGTTGGTATTATTACTCAAGAGACAACATTTATTTGCTTTGGATCTCAAGTTAATCCCAAAACCATTTTGTAATTCTCTTTATTACATATTCATGCAGTCACTGGCATTTCATTCAATTTGAATCCCCACTATCATCTATATAAATCTTCTCTCAGAGCTGGGTCCTCTGGTCAAGGCGGTGGTTCAGCTTCCTCCACCGCTGCTCCACCCGTGCCCCCAGATCTCTCTAGTCTACGTTCCACAGTAGCAGCGGCGGGCGGTGGCGGTGCCCCCCCCGGCCCGCCAAATACCACTACAAACACGATAGACGCGAAATTAGCGGTAGCGCTCGTACCGGTCATGCCAAGTAGTTCAGGTGGAGGTCCTGGTCAAGGTCCCGGTGGACCTGGTGGTACTGAATGCACAGTTACTGGTATACCTTTGGCGAATCGCAATCCCAGAGGTTCTTTTAACGCCTCTATTACTGGTGGGTCTCAAGTTGCGCCTAGTTACCCAAGTGTAACTACCAGTAGTTCTCATAGAGGTCCTGGTGGTGTTGGTTCTGGCTCTCTTCCGCCCGCTCCTGGGCCAGCTACACCTCCAGGAACACCGCCTGGAGCCAATCCACCATCAGCCTCAGGTAATAACGATGTTAATCCAAGTTACACTCTTCACATCCAGGCCATGTCCACTGGGAAACAGTTTCAAGTTGTTTTTCCCTTGCACACAACCAGAAAGAAAACCACTGTGAAGGACCTGAAACGGGCGATTGAGAAACACGCTGAAGGCGGAATACCGGCGGCAGAACAGAGACTTTTGTATGCCGGACGACAACTGGAAGACGATGACCGGGAACTAGAAGGAGGATATCACGTGCGGAGTGGCGGGGCAATAACAATGATGGTGAAGTATAGATAAAAATTTTAGATGAGGAAAATAGTAGTGTGACGTGTCAGAATCGGAATCCAGTGGCAGAATCTATTAATTTTATTCTAAATTACAGATATATATTTAGTCTATGGCTTTGGGTCTATGATTAGACAGTCTACAAATTTGATATAGGACTAGGTTGAAGAGGTTCAACTCACAGCTCAGAGTAGATTGGAGACGCTGAGGTAAAGAGAAAAATTTGCAGTGACCAAGAGACTGAGCAGCGCACAACTTGTAGTGTTACTATCACCAAAATTGAAAAATTGAAATCTTTCTAAATTTCATATCCTAATATCTTAATCCCTATTAAGTATTCACAGCAACTGTTTGAGAACTGTAACAATGTGACCAAAATGAACTCAAAATTTTCCATAAATTTCCCTGAGTTACTGAGTCTGTTGCAGTAAAATGTTTACCGTCAGTGTAAGTCTAACTACGACTTATTTTACTAGACTTATCTTACTACTAGTAGTACTTGTGGTTCTTTCAAAATTTGGCAATGCAATAGACCCACGCTGGCGCCAGTTGTCTGATAATCCTCCGATTTACATTCTTGATGATTCCGAAGAAGCCCTTGAAATGATTCGATATGTGGAAAAAAAATGCGGATCATAGATTGAGAAGTAGACTAGGTCTTCTTGTTCTTTGTCATCGGATTTATAGTCGACATTTAAGTGATTATAGTCTGGAAGTAACAGTTAGTCTGCTTAGAGTCTGAAAATAACAGATGAATTATAGGAGTACTCTGATCGTAACGATATGTAATTTTGTTCTATTCGTGATTATGGCTCTGGACCTACAGGGGATTTGCCTCCAGCCTTTATAACAATGGATAAACTGTTATCGGGATTAATTTAAATCTAGTAAGGTTAAACAAAAAATTTTTAGAATGCTATTCCAAGGCAAGCGCTGTCAAATCTGTGGAATGGATTTGGATTTTATGCGAAACGGACCAGTCTAATCGAAACTGAAAAAAAATCATAATGAAATTACAAGTCTTAAAGTTAGGAAAGTTAGGTCCACAACTCATAGAATTTGCACATCGATGTCCCGAATCTTATTGCTGGAACAGTTCAAATTGGGTCAAATCAGATTGAAAATGATATAACTTATTAAACTTCGACGTTCAGTTCTAGCCCTCTCTCCGGTACTGTGCTGTTGACGTTCGAAGATATACCTGAAATCGTGACGGAATTTCCTCGAGCTAAGCCTGCTCCCGTCTAAATTCCGTCAAAAAGGGGGCGCTTGATTTATTGGAGAACACGCTAGTAAGGTTCAGATTCTAATAGAGCGCCAAACACTGACAGTCACAATGCGGTAAATATGAATTCCATTCATTAGATGAAGGTTCTAAATTTTCGTGACACAATGACATAAAAATCAAATATCATGAATGACACTTTCGCGAAGACTTACCAACTGACTAAATTGTTAGAGACGAATCCACGACCATTGTTGAGAACGAGTTTAATCTTCTCATGGTCTGAAGCGTATTCAGTGTAACCTCCGCACAATTTAAAGTAGATTCTTTGATCCGCCGGTACATCTGGTCCAGGTGGACATGTTGGACATGAGCGACCTGTGCCTAGACGTGAGCCACCTGCGCCTAGAGGTGAGCCACCTATGCCAGACCCAGGTGGTACGTCTCATGGGTCTGAGCATACCGTACCACCTGGGTCTGAGCATGGGTCTGAGCATGCTTTACCTGTGCCTGAACGACCACCACCGGACAAACCTCTAAGGGCCACATTCGGCACAGAGGACGATGGCATCTTCGCCAACACCGAACAGTCAAAAGCTACTTCGACTCGGCCCTGCAGTCCGGCCTAAATCTGCAGCGCCGAGGCCAGTCCTAACGCTGAGTTGGAAAAGACGCCACCGCCACGGTGAAAGAGATTTCTTCGAAGAAGATAGGTGCCGATAAAACTCTTTCTTGTGGGTTGTGGTTTTCTAGTGGTGTTAAAACTAGTGTTTGATGATAGTAAGACGTGGACAAAGAAACATGACGATGATAAGGAGAGCAGCAGTAGTTCTAGTAGCTCGTCGAGTAGCAGCAGTTCTTCGTCGAGTTCAGATTCTTCCTCAAGTAGCTCGAACTCTTCAAAATCGAGTAAAAGTATCTCTAGTAGCAGTAAATCTTCGATGTCATCATCAAGGAGCTCCAAAGAATCTGTTGTGACAGTTAGCAATGCAAGTAGTATTTTAGCGACCTCAGGAGAGGATTCTCGGACTCCTGGTGGTAATAGGAAAATGAAATACAACGCAAAGAAGTCGCCTTTGTCCAGTAAAAAATCAAAGTCTGTCAAAAGTAAGGGTACTACTAAGGTCGGGAATGAAAAAATTGATCCTAAAAAAAGTATCAATCGCTTTAATAGTAACAGAGGAATTCCGATCATGATGAATTCAAATTTAGGGCTTGATAGAGATCGTATTTCAGATCATAGTCCCAGTGGTTCAGATGATGGGTCTGACTTATCGTTGGGCGATTTTAAATTGTTCACAGAAAAGAAACTTAATATCAATAAAGAGTCTAAGCCTAAAGCTACTAAGTCTAGTGGTAAAAAAATGGATGCACATGCAATTGATTCAGAAACTTCACAAGTTAATATGTCAAATTTAACTAAAGATGATAACTTGTCTCGTGAAAATAGATCGAAAAATAGAAAAGATGCTTCAGAAAGTAAAACGAAGAGTAAAAATCATGATGATACTAGTCGTGAAAATAGATCGAAAAATAAAGAAGATGAATCCGAAAAAAAAACAAGAAGTAAAGACGATACTAGTCGTGAAAATAGGTCGAAAAATAAAGAAGATGAATCCGAAAAAAAATCCAGGGATAAGGACGAAACTCGTCGTGAAAATAGATCGAAAAGTAAAGACGATGAATCCGAAAAAAAATCGAGAAGTAAAGATGATACTAGTCGTGAAAATAGGTCGAAAAATAAAGAAGACGAATCCGAAAAAAAACCTAGAAGTAAAGACGATACTAGTCGTGAAAATAGGTCGAAAAATAAAGACGACGAATCCGAAAAAAAACCGAGAAGTAAAGACGATACTAGTCGTGAAAATAGGTCGAAAAATAAAGACGATGAATCCGAAAAAAAGACGAGAAGTAAAGACGATACTAGTCGTGAAAATAGGTCGAAAAATAAAGAAGATGAATCCGAAAAAAAACCGAGAAGTAAAGACGATACTAGTCGTGAAAATAGGTCGAAAAATAAAGACGATGAATCCGAAAAAAAGACGAGAAGTAAAGACGATACTAGTCGTGAAAATAGGTCGAAAAATAAAGACGACGAATCCGAAAAAAAACCGAGAAGTAAAGACGATGCTAGTCGTGAAAATAGGTCAAAAAATAAAGACGATGAATCCGAAAAAAAATCGAGAAGTAAAGACGATACTAGTCGTGAAAATAGGTCAAAAAATAAAGACGATGAATCCGAAAAAAAACCGAGAAGTAAAGACGATACCGAGTCCAATCGAGAAGGTAGGTCGCGAAATAAAAAAGACATCCCTGATGCTAAAACGAGGAGTAAAGATGATTCCCCACAGCCAAGTTCCAAAAATCGAAAACCCCGAGAAGACACACCGCAAGTTAAATCGAAGCACGGAAAAGAATCGGATCTATTGAGTCTTCGACACCCACCCAGGAATAATCCCACCAAAAATACCAAGTATGATAAGAAAAAGAGAAAGTACTCTTCAAGCTCGTCATCTGACAGGGCATTAGATTCTGATATGTCTTCACGCCGACGGTAAAAAGCTTTGAAAAAAAAAAATACTAAATTCAAAAAGTCTGACTCCTTGATCTGAGTTCGAGTTGAATTTTCGTCGACACTGGAGAGTGAGATTGGCATTACAAAAGTGTTTACAGGTACTCAGATATATTAGACTGCTCAGCCTCTGAAGTATTAACTACTTTTACCATCTTTATAAATCATTTTTAAATAGATACGGCAGCACTGGTAGATCGGCTTATTAATGATATTATGATTTCATATTGATTACATATTTTACGATGTCGTCTAATCCTTAACTGAGTCTAATTGAATAATGTATTTATTATTTGTGACTGTAAAATAAAGATAATTGCTCGACTCATGCTGCTGTATCACGATATTAGATAATTTTTATTTAAGCCGTTAGGTCCTGATTGTCGCAACGATCATGGCATATGATGCCTAATGCCAGATCGATAGGACCAGATACTTATAGTTCAACAACAAAATTTTGATTTTGTTATTTCAGATAAATTTCGCGATGGGATGTTTTGGTTCAAAGAATGCTTCAAGTAGCAATCCGTCAGGAAATAATCAAAATCAGAATGAAGTAAAGAATAATGCTGCAACACAGCAGCAACAGAATAACAACAATAATTCACCAACAAAGGTTAACAATGAGGGAAATTCAAATGGTGCTGAGCCGAACTTCAACCAGAATGACGCAAATATAATACCTGGGCAAACACAACAGACTCCAGCTGCTGTCACAACTGTGCCAACACCACCACCAGTTACAGCAGCAGCAGCCACACCCGCTAGTACAGCGGAAACAACACAAGCAACTAGTATACCAGGTCAACCTGGAACAGAACCTAGTAAGGCTACTCCTGCAGCACTGCCAGAAGCGGCGGTACCCAGCCCAGACGATCCCGATGACGAGGGCATTCCCCCCGATGACGTGACCGAAGATTCGGTTTACCTCGCAGAATACCACGTAGCGGACCACGCGCTGGGGACTAAATTGACTGAGGACGACCTGGAATTCAAGAAAATCCTGCTGAATTTGAATACTTTGAACATAAACTCGGCATCTTCTGGGGGAATATTAGATCCAAGTTCGACGTCACCGTCGCAACCGGCTAGTCCGAAGTCTAAAGCAGTGTCAGCAGCTGCAAGCACAGCTGCAGATTCAGGACCTTCTGATGGTTGGTGTACTTGCGTGTTGCTTCGGGGGAGTTATAAGAACATCTACGGGCAAATTCTGGAACAAGTAACCAAGAACCATGCCAGTGGTTGTGGCCATTTGGTGAACGGAGTTCCCTTGATCAGTGATATGTCGAAAATGAAGGGCGATTTCAAGATCTACCCACTGCATTCGGATAGTTTACGGTATGTGTTGAAGAATCAAGGGGGAGTTCCGAATTCGAGCAGCAGTAGTCTGGGGACACACTGTCCGAGACCGATTAAAGTACCGATCAGCGAGTTTAGTAGTCGGATACGACCGAGATTAACACCGTATAGTCACAGCGTGGGGAAAGTAGCGCGCAGGATCTTGGAGATGTTGGAAACTAGTCATAGTGCAGAGGATAAGAAGAAGGTTTTTCAGAAATTATCGGATTTTGAACTACCGTGGCAGATACCGAATCAGGTGGTGAAAGAAACTTGTGAGGTGTATCTAGACGATGATTCCTGGACATCAGTCAGAAAACGTTGGAAAAAGGCATTGACCCGTGTTATAGAGTCGTTAGGAAGCAATTCATTTGAGGACCAAGCACCGATCAATTTGTTATCAAACCTGTCTTAGGAGCTTACAAAGTACCCAGATTCCCAAAGAGGGATGCAGTTCGGATTCCATGGACTTCAATTTGCGATAGCGCCCTGGACCAAGGCAGACCACATTCGCGAAGTAAAAACGATTCTGAGAAAAGGAGTTGATACAGCCAATTTATCTCCAAAACGTTGGGCTGAATTGAATCGGGAATTCGCGGAATGGATTGGAGTGAAGGAATCGGATATATTAACTACTGGTGGGGAAGCATCAACTGTGCCACCAGGCTCAAATCCCACGACTCCGAAAGCTACGAATGCTAATTTAAATAATAATAATCTAACTATAGCGATAACAAGCTCAAAAAGTATGTTTGACCGAGGTAGTATCGCCATGGAACCGGGTCAAGACGGTAATATCGAAGACGGAACGGCTAGTTTCCGAGCCGAAAACCAGTTGAGTAAGACGTGCTCACAGATAGAGGAATGTGTGAAAGGTGGTAAGATAGTGTTCAGAATAGGGGTTAAAGGTCCATTGAGTTCGGCATATGAGAATACTGGATTTATAATGCAGATGGTGTTTCGGATAGATAGAGAGGGATTTGGAAGAGGTGGATTAGAAGAACAGAAAAAGAATGAATATCCTCGAGTATTGCCGGGGATGAGATTTATAACACCGATATTACATCCGAATATACATCCGAATACAGGGGAAATTGTGGCGGGTAATGGGGTGATCAATTTTTACGACTTGG
>Ga0099797_100278_pt1 | contig 33867 bp, 19 predicted proteins | sample Uncmet_Sort48C_1_FD_89871 | JGI IMG/M metagenome (GOLD analysis project Ga0099797, IMG submission 89871) | Marine eukaryotic communities from CALCOFI LINE 67, Pacific Ocean - C012_Sort48C_1 | ecosystem: Environmental > Aquatic > Marine > Oceanic | place: Pacific Ocean: Monterey Bay | collected... | reverse complement strand
TGGATCTTATCAAGCAATTCGATATTCTTTTGTTTGATTTCCCTCGGTGTCGCATGACGAGGTAGAGAAAGCGATTTTGGATCCGACAATTTTCTCTCCATTTTAGCCTGTCCTACATTGGGACCATTGGGACTACTGCTAGTCCAATTTCCAGCATGTCTTTTCGATGAGGAACTGTTTTCCCGAAAATCTTCACCAGGCGGGCTGCCACTAATAGACACTTTTTGCATTTGCTCTAGATCGCGTTCTAAACTTCGGGCATTGGAATGACCTTTTTCCATCGCAATGGCTAATTTGGAATTCTTACGTACAACTTCGTTATGTGGTTTATGCGGTGGCTTTTGTGATTGTTGTGATTGTGTCTGTGTGTGATTGTTGTTGTTATGGTAATCCAGCGCGTTTGTGTACACATCTCTTGGAGTGGATTTAGGCTGATTAATCTGCGGATTTGCTTGATCACGTTGATACTTTGCGAGTGGAGACAAGCTGTCACTTGCATAGTCATTTTTTGACATCATGATATTGCTGATGTTATTCTCCGACAACTTCTGGATTGTGTTTACGTTGGCATTCACATCGCCTCCATGAACCGCTGAATCTTCTAACGCTGCAATGGAACGAGCGGACTGAGCGGATTTTGACTTTGTATTATTCTTGCTGCGACTACCGGAAGTGGTATTGCCAGTACTTGCTTGTTTATTGATTCCAAAAATGTTTGTGTTACTGGTACTATGGTCCCTATGGTCTCTGTGATGGTCCCCCTGGTGATCGTCGTGACTCAACGTCTTCACAGTACTTTTCCTATTGCGTGGCGAGACACTCACACTTCCTTGACAACTGTGCAAACTTCGACAACTTCGGTTCCTTGAGCGACTTCGTTCGGATTGTGTTGATGAAAACTGTTTTGATGACAATTTCTTTTTTTTCAAATTTTTCAACCCATAAGGATCTGGATCGGAATCAATTGGTTTATCCTTCGAAAGAGTGATCACAATTTTCGTTGGCGAAGATGAATCGTTGTCGTTTTTTGTGAAGGCGTCATTGCCAATGGCAGTATTTGCGCTTGGTACAACTTGTCCATAATTGCCCTGGTTGTTCTGAACCGTCATCTGATTATGGCTTGCGTTTTGTGGTCCATAAGCTCCAAAAATTCCGTTGACACTTGGACCATTGTTATTGCTGAATGAGTCCTGATTTGGTCTTCCAAACATTGGACTTTCATTCATTCCGAGTCGATTGTTATTGAAATTTCCATGATAACCAGTGATATCGTGACCATCGCCACCAAAATTTCTATTCAAACCATTGTTGTATGGCTGCGGATGAGACGGGTAGTTTTGCGGGCTATTCATCATATTTCCACGATCTGGACTCATGATCCCGTTATGATGCTGCTGCTGCTGCTGCTGCCAAGATTGATTTTGAAAGCCACCGTGATGACTTTGACCATAGCGCTGTTGTTGTTGTTGCTGCCCTCCTAACACAGAAGGACCATTCAAATTCCGAATATGACGATCAAATACCACATTTCCAGAGTTATAATCGACCGTACTAACCGTATTTGTAATTATAGAAGGTCTGTTTGTGCACGTACTATTCGTATTGTTCATTTGATTCATTCCCAAAGTTCCCACTCCTTGCTGCATACCTGGCCGCACATCAACTTGGCTCACTTGATAATAATCCATGTCCACATCAGGATTGACAAATCGTTTCTTGTATATAGGCCTCTTGCATTGATTGTTAATCATCCGATTCCACTTCACGGCTCCGTTGTTGAACGAAAAACAACTCATATTTCCTTCGGAATGCAGCGATGCGACACTACGAGCAGAATTTGAATACATCGTGTTGTTGGTGCTATGATGATGTGCAGTATGATGTGCGGCGGGTGGACCATTTGGATTGACTGGAGAAATACTAGCGCCACCAAACATCGGTGTATGTAGTGGATCACTCGTCATAGTGTTATAACCATTGCCAGCGAAGTTGTTTGGATTGCTTCCTTGAGGATGCAAACTGCTATGACCATACTGATTGCAGTGATTCGTCATTGCTTGTGACATTGCTTGACCGTGAGCGACGTGATCGTCGTCCATCATGTTGTTCATGTGATTCGGATCGTAATAGTTTCCTACGAAAACTGATCCTGTTTCTGGCGAACCCATCGGCGAACTACACAATCCCCCCAACAAATTTGGCATTCCAAAAATGCCATTTTTTTCACCATGCCAATAGCTTTTGTCTGGCTTAATATTCAATTTTGTCTTTTTGCTGGTTGAGAGTGTTCGCGTTCTAGAACTCGTTGGGGAGCTGCTTGGGCTGTTATTGTTCCCGATTATTTTCTCAGTACTACTGGCACCAAATCTCGGAGAGCCACTTGGACCTCTATTACTGTTAGCACCTATCATCACGTTCTTTGTTGCAGCAATCGAAACACCATTAGAACTGTTACACTGATTGTAATTTCCAATAACATCCACATTGAAGTCAGTGTTTACGCCTCGCTCGGACTTTGGAGATGATGTTGCAATATTAGGTGACGCTGTTGTTACATTTTCTGCACCAGGCGAATGTGGTTCCATTTTCGCATTGCCTTTAATACTCACTTCCCTCACGTCCTTCATGCTACTACTTGGCGAAAATATTTCATATTGATGGTGACTCACTGACAAATTTTTCTTCTCTGGTTTGATATTTAATCGAATTGTATGCCGTTTCATCAGACGAGGTGGACTTGAGGATCGGTTGTTAATGTGATCGTTGTTTGGACTACTGTTTACACCGCTTACACCACTCGGAACATTTACTATACCAGTCGAAATAGATGTTCTGCGACGTCCTACCGGACTGTTTTGTAACAGCTCATCTCCTGGATCTGACCAGTTACTGCCAGGACTCTGAAAGTTCCGACCGTGATTATCAGGGGAATGGTGATCTGGAGAACGACTGCTATTTCTTCCTGGGCTGCCACTCGCATCTCGACGGAGCTTGCTACTATCCAATAAACTCAACAATCCCATCTCTGGCGCTACATATAAGCGACTTACCAATTGCTTCGCTAGTGCTGTTTTAGTTGCAGAATTTGCGGACTGCGGTACTTTTCCTTTCTTTGGCACTTTTCCACCGCCGACAGTTGGCCATTGATTTTCCATGCGCAAGTTTTTTGTGCTACCTGTATAGTTACCGGTAGCACCGGACATCATAGACTGATCAACATCGAATTTTTGCATACTGTTACCATGACCCTTCTGTTTATTCTGTGGTGCCATATTCATGCCCTTTTTACCGGAACTATTTCCTTTCAATGGCAAGTTGAATTTTGGTCGCTGATCATCGGATTCAAGAGAACAAGAAGTATCATTTCCGTAGTTTCCGTAATTGTTATTGTATCCATACTCATTATTGTAGTTAATACTCGACCCATACGCTCCAGATGATTTCGGTCTGCGTTGTTGATTGTGTTGATTTCGGTCTGTATTAGCGCTATTTCCTTTCCCTCTTTTGCCCTTACCTTTCAAAATTCTTCGTCGATTTGGAAAATCTCCTGATGATTTTGGTCTCTTATTATTGCTACTATATGCATTTGTCGTGATACCCTGCAGACGTTGTTCATAGTTGTTCGCTTGATACTGCGCTTCAGAATTCTTTTGTTGTGCCATAATCATACCTGTATTACCATTGCCCATATTGCCCATGTCAATACTTTCGTGTCGACTCGCGGCATCTTCCAAAAATCGATTGTCTGTATAAAAACTTCGCGCAAGCCATGGAATTGACAAATCAACACTTTTTTTGTTCGTTTTGTAACTATTCGCATCGCGATCTTTATTATTGAAATAGTCTTCCAAGCTGCAGTCGTTGTTGTACGAACCATTTTGATTTTCGCCTCCAGCTCTCTGCGCATGATGATCGTAGTTCAATAGCATTGGAAAATCTTGTTGACTCCTATCATGATTATCGAAGGAAAACTTCAAATTGCTCGATTTCAAATTTCCAGTTGTATCATGACTTCGATCCTGATTGTATTGCTATAAAATTTCACGACGCTTTTTCGTTATATTCATTCTCATTTTCATTCTAGCAGCGGCAACAGAAGATCCGCGAGAAATTTTTGAAGAACTACATTTGCTGGACGCGAACGAAACTAGCGAAGTGTTGCTTAATGACGGCTTCAATGTAGTACTTAGATTGCTCTTTGGGTTGGTTTTCTCGACGTGAGTACCTTTGTGTTGCTGGTGTTTTTTTGCAAACTTTTTTCGCTCTCGTGATTTTTTTGACGCCAAAAACATTTTTCGTTCTGCTCGTAGCTTCTTTGAAAGTTCGCTACGAGAAATTGATTTTGGAAGTGTATTGTTTGTTTCGAAACTTTCGGTGGTATGGTAGTGGCTTCCATTATTGTTGTTTTCCATGGCTGATGCTGCGGTATGCATCCCTTTACAAAAGTCATCGTCGCAAGAAATTCTGAAAGGGCTGCTTGTTATATGAGTTGTTTTCTCACTAGCGTGTTTCTGTACGTCTTCCAAATGCCATGATGACGTCGCACCAATATCGACGTTACCACAAGCTTTGTCTTTTTTCCCTGCATTGCCACTATTCCCTGCATCTCTATCTTCTAAGAAAGTAGTTTTCTCAGTAAATTTTTTTTCCAGATGCACCACGGTATCTGATTTTGTGATGAAATTACAATGCAGATTCACATCCTGTAGAGGTTGATAATGCTGCTGTTGCTGCTGCTGTTGCTGTTGTTTCTGCTCGCTCTGGCTATGGTCATAGAAATGGTTGGTGATATTCTTCGCGTCCTGCTTGTTATTGAAATTGTACTCACTGCCACCATTGCTTCCTCCTACTACGATACCATTTCCCTTGATGACATGATCCGGCTTCTTACTAAAAGGAGAATCATGACTCTTCACACCAGTTGCAAAGTTATAGTTAGATAGCAACAACGGTTCCTCGTGGAAGCCTCTTTGACCGTGACTGGCGTGGTCACCGTTTTGATTATAACTTTTCGAAACAAGATGATCTGTTGTTTTCCCGCTCGAACCTATGCCCCGATTTTGAAGTTGTTCTTCCAGTCTGTCGCAAAAGTTGCCCAATGAAGCTGTCACTGCGTCTGTGGTTTTGTTATCATGATCGTCCGTCGATGTAACAGGAACAGCAGAGAACTCGTTTGGATCGTCTCTACCAATGGTTTTGTTGTTGTTGATTGTCGTGGCATTGACATTGCTTGTTGTCTTTTGACTCTGATCGTGATGTTGCTGCTTCTGACCATAATTCATCATGGTCCGACCAGGAAAAGACGACCGTGCTTGTGTTTGGCCATGCTCTTTATCAACAGCACTCGTTTGCCCAAATGCAAATGAAGAACGAATTTGTGGTTTGTCGTCGTTCTTGAGGTGTAAATTCCTAATCGGACTTCCGGTTTTTGCTCTCACACTTGGACTATCTACCTTCCCACTCCCCGAATTCAATTGAGCCTCCACCATCAATTTCTGCCTTTCTGCAGCCGGCAAAACGACAAAACCATCGGACTTCAAATTCTTATGATCATTATAGCACATCTCACCACGATTATCAGTTTCTAATTGCACATCGTGGATTGCGTTTGCATCTGTAACGTTCGTATCTACATTGTAATTGAAACTGCTGCCATCTTCCTCGACTGGCAATAGCAATCCATCCATGCCACCGGCACTCCCCATTGTACCCTGCGATCCCGGCATAACATCGTAAATGCATTCTACTCCCGAATCTAATGTGAACATCGAATCCGTCGAACTCAATGGATTTACAAGAAACTGGAGTTTGCAGTCGAGATTTCTGAAGGAATTTCGCGCACTGCTGTGTGTACGTGCCTGCTGCCCACTTCCTGGCTTGCTTCCTGGGAGATTCAATGTTGCACTACTGCCACCGTCTTTGAAATGCTGGAAAGTGCAATCCCTGCTCTGTGGACGACTGTTTGGATTTGCAACATTCGGCGTGCAGATCGAGCTATTCATCTTCGATGAATCATAAGAGCCGCCAAATGGCTGCTCAAGCATAATCTGTAATTTGCAATTCACATTGTTGCTGTTAGTGTCCTTGTTATCCCTGGTCGTTATTATGTCACGATTATCCGATTGTAAAAACGCTCGATTTGGTGATTTGGGATTGCTATTGCTAGCAATAGCAGTAGTAGCAGTATTCGCTTGCGTTGCAGCTCCGTATCCTCTCTGCTGTTGTTGAGAACTCAACGAATTACCATTGCCATTGTTTGCAACAGCTGCAGATTCTTGCAATACTGGAGTACTTCCATCATCATTACAACGTTGCACTTCTGTTTTGGAATCGGTCTTATCCGTACAATTAGTTGAATAAATCAAAAAACTGTCGGCGCCGTCGCGAAAATTTTGCTTCATAAAATCAAAATAACTTGGGCTTTCGCTTCTTCCACCTGTAACTACAGGTCCAGTAGTATCTTCATCTCTGCTATAACTACGTTGATATTCAGGGAACAAGATTTCTTGTTTGTGCCTCATTGGAGACTGTTGAATATTTGTGCTGCCATTGTTATGCTGTTCATTCTGCGTCATGGTAGACTTAGTAGATTGTTGAGATTGTTGAACAATACCTTGCATTGATGGTAGAACGTTTATCATTGATGTATCGTTGTTTTTCGATTGCTCTAATTTGCGAGCTCTTGTGCTAGGCGATGGAGAATTCATTGAGTTTTGATTAGCACCCGGTGAAGAGATTCTTTCATTATTGCTATTGTATTCATGTCTGATGATGATTGTACTATTTTTAACAATCATATTGTTATCTGATGACATCATCATTACTTTTCTCTTATCGCCTTGTTTGTGCCCGTCGATGATATTTAAGTCATGATTGTTCGTGCTTCCCGTGTTTTGTTGTGTCATGTTTCCCGCCAATGTGTTCACAAATTGTGGAGCAGTTCTCATTGTGTTCTCATTGTGGTGCCGTGCACTTATTTCGTGCGGATCCGGATCGTCAGGCCAATTAGGATTGTAATTATTGTTAAAGTCATTACCTGTTCGATTACCGTTATTGTAGTGATTAAGGTTCAAATTATTGTTCTGTGCAACTTGAAGATTTGTAATCACATTACCGTCGTAATCATACTGCTCGCGCTGCTCATGTTGCTCCTGGTGCTGCTGTTGCCGTTGCTCACGATTCATATGCTCAGGAATAACCTCTGAACTCTGGTGTTGCTGCGGCCCCGATTGACTCACATTATAATCACTATTCATATAGCTATAATTTGACATCATCTCCATCTTGTCCTCATCAAGCGGTTCTTGGCCGAAATTATAATTCCGTTGTAACATCGAAAGACTACTTTTACGACGGTCTTCTCTGAAAAGCTGCTGCTGCTGTTGCTCATTATGCTCTTTTACCATCGTATTAGCGTTTTCTTTTCGAAATGACTTCCGAACAAAATCCTCTTTCACAAGTTGATGCTGTTGCTGGTGCTGTAAATTGCCACCTTTGACTACTCCCTTATCCGCCGCGCTTTCTTCAACCCGAAATGACTTCCGAACAAAATCCTCTTTCACAAGTTGATGCTGCTGTTGCTGTTGAATCTCGTACTCTTGCTGCTGTTGGCTGCTTTTCCTGAATGATTTTCGAACACAAGCAGGATTCTCGAATGTAACTACCCCTTTTACATCGGAATCGTCTTTAGAATACGTGTTGTACTTTCCTCCATGCTTGCCGCTACCCTTTCCCCCTCTTCCTTTCTCGATGTAGACGATTTTTTCATTTGCCGTAGACTGCCCAGATTTCATTTCATCATGATGAAAGTCATTTTGCTGTCGTGTGTCAACTCGTTGCGGACCATGCTTATTATGATCATCAATCGCTTTACGCTTCGAAGATCCAATAGTATTGGCCGACGGTGATTCGAGAGTAAGATCATTTTCGTCCGCTCTTACACCATGGTCGTCTTTTAATAGCATCTTCGTTGAGTCATTGGCCGCGACGTTGCCATCTCCTCGTATAACAGTTTTCTTGCTTGAGCTACTATCGATATTTTCAAGTTGTTGTGAATCTCCAGGTCTGGATGCGTCATTTTCTTCTTCCAACAATAACACAGCACTACGCGTGTTTACACTTGGTGCAATTATGGCAGTACCAGTGGGGAGATTCTGCAAAGTTTCCTTGTCAGATGACTCAGATCGAACCAGATTTTCCGGTGCATTCTGTAAACTTTCCTCCTGTTGTTCCACAAATACAGCAGCTTCCACTGGAACTGTCACTTCGTCAACAGTTACATTTTTTTCTGCTTTCTCTCCTGTAACTTCGTCTACAGGAAGCGTCACGTCATTTGTTCTGGTATCCTCACTACAGTTCTCAATAGTAATATCCTCTCCTGCTGTTGTCGAAACTATTTTCACATCCGTATTTGATATATTTTCTGACACTGTAGGAACTTGTTCAGAGACTTGTTCCCCAGGACCATCATTAACATTGATCTTCTCATCAATCGCGCCAGTATCACTATCAAACGAATATTCTCGGACCATAGTTTCGCTAACCACTTGTATTGCTGGGACGAAATTCAAATCACTTGATTTAGAATTTCCGATAGAACAATTCGGAGCTGCTAGTGGGTTCGATAGAACACCGCTCTGCGAACAGTTCTGCTCAATTTCTTCAGTACTCTCTTCAGCATAATCTTCAGAGTCCATAGGTACCGCGGCATTATGGTCACCTTCTAAGAATTTTTTGTTTTTCCGAAATCCTCCGAGCACATCGTCGTCCAAAACTAAAATATCAGTTTCTTTCCCGGTGTTCGTGTCTATATAATGCTCGGTATATGATTTGTCGAAGGGGAGAGCTTTATTTGTATTTGACTGTAATTCTTTGCTGTTCGCATTGGATCTATTGGTGGAATTTTTATTCACAATCGTAGTGACGTTTTGATCTTCGAGCTGCTCATCGTCTTCGGTTTGTACGTTTGACATCATCATTTTTGGTTGCTTGATTTCTGTAACATTGAAATTCAACAGTTCAGAACGAATTGGAGCTGCTGTTGCTGTTACATTTCCTGTTGCTGTCGTTGCATTAGTGCCAATCTTACTACTTTGAGGCATCGGTGATTCGATAACAGTAACGTTAATGTTTTCTCCATCATCATGATGCTGTTCTTCTTCTTTCGCTACTGTATGAGAAAAAGATGGTGCACCATTGGCATCATGATCTTCGACCTTGTATTTATTCGGGTTTGCAAAAGGTGACGCAACCAAATTTGAATATAGATTGAATGTGCTTTCTTCCTCGGTATTTGCATTCTGCGACTTCGAAACGCCCGTCGCTGCAACAGCAAGGTGATGATCGTCTTCTTCACTTTCAATCGTATTTACATTGACGATATTGCCACTTTTCAAATTGGTACCAGTGGTAGTGCTGTTGACCATGTTGTTGACAAACTTCGATGAATTTGCATTGTTGTTGATTACCGTACCCGAGTTTGCAGAGTTTGTAGCGTTTGCTCCAGCAGGAGTACTATTTGCTTGCTGATTCTTTGTTGCAGGATCATAACTCGTCTCGATCGGAGATTTTTGAGCACTATTCACAACATGACGATGATCATTACCGCCAGTATTAAGAAGATTGGCAGGATTGCTGTTAATATCTGGTACTATAGGCTGTGCAGCTGGACTTCCAGCAGCATTCGGACTCCCAACAGCATTCTCCGTCTTTTCCGCAATACTATTCTGATTCTCCCCCACAACACCAACACCTCCTAAAGCACTACTAATTTTTGCTGGTATGATATTTGGCATTTGAATTCCTTTGAATCTGAATAGTTTATTCCAATTGAATTTCTTATATTCTTGGTCGGACTCCGATTCAATTACATTTCCATCCATACCAACGAAAAATTTAAAACCTTGATAATAGTTCGGATCGCCTTCGCCTATATCATCAATGCTAATTGTCTTTTCAGGAGCTTGAATTATACTGGGAACTGCATTTGTACCTTGAAGATTCGTTCCGTCAATAGCATTGTTGTTGTTCATGTTGCCATTCATCATATTTCTCATATTGGGATTGCCAGGTGCAACATGATTAGTATCCATCTGTAGATTATATTTCGACAAAGTACTGTAACTCTGAAAAGCGTTTCCAAAGAAATCGTAATTAGGCGGAGGTAAGAAATCGTTGGTTTTCGCATCCCACGCTACATATTCTGAATTTTCAACGTCTGTAACAAATTGAATATTGTTTTGTTCAACAGTACTGAAACGTGCTTGCAAAACTTGGAAATTCGAAGTCGATAAACGTCTAGGAGAGCCTTTCGGTGCATCTCGAGGAGCAAATTGAATTGAACCATTAATGTTTGTGTCTGCGGCCGCTGGTACTATGGCAGTAGACGCATTTTGATCATTTTCTTGTTCTGCTGTTGAGCCTGCTGTATTAATAAGTTGTTGCTGTTGCATAGGTCCAGCATTTTTTCCGACACTATCAACAGCTTTGTTATCCGTCCTAGCACCAATCACTATAACTTGGTCATCATCGTCACCAATTGTCAATTCCGAATCTTTACTTCCTAATCGTTCGTCACTATACATAGAGCTATACAGTTCATTCGGCTTGATTGTCACAGGACCTTGTTGGCCCGCGTCTTTTGGCCGACTCTCACCCAAATCTCCTGCATTATTTTTCAAATGCTGTGCCGACACTTCATTCAACTCTACCGGCGCTTCAGCCGTGCCCCCACCAAACTGTTTCATGATTTCTGCTTTAAACAACGAAGATACATCCTGGATAAAATTTTTCACCGAAAACCCTTGTTCAACCTCTTCCTCGACAGCGTTCGGATCTTTCGTTATATCATCTAACAATCCTCCAAACGTCGCATTTCCGAATTGCCATTTCAATGGATTTTGGATTGGGATTGCTGTCCCGGTTGGATTGAGTAGATTCGGAGCTTCTTCGTTTAAGTCAACACCACCTGTAACAGATGCTATTTCCCCAAACTTCGTCGCGTCATTCAACATGTTTTGTTGTTTGCCAATTACCAAACTTCCTCCCATTGAGCCCGAAACCATAGACATAGTAGTATCTTGTTGTTGTTTTTGAAAAAATTCCAATAGATTTGGAATGCCTTCACCAATCAACGGCATCATTTCTTTCTGTCGGTTTGCTTGTTCAGTTGCATCGGTGTTTCCTTTTACATCCATGGGTTCGATTAAACGACCAGTCAACTTCAATTTCCCCGCGCTAACACCAATACCGTCCTTGTTTAATTCCGTATCGCCAGCTGTAGGATCCCACTGTAAAGTTTTCTTCAACGACATCATTGGACTGATAGCCATTGGTAAATTTTCGTCGTCGCTCAAGAGTAAACCGCCTGCAGTTCCGCTTTCCATGGCGTCAACTCCGTTTTCTCTTGGACTTGTTTGATTTGCAACGCCATATCTACCCCAGAGACGCATTTTTGGACTGGCAACTGGACTGGTGTCTCTTCCAAGAAGACCTTCACCAGCTGCGAAAACGGTATGATCTTGTTCTGTCAATTTTGTAAATTTGTTGAATTATGGCTGGTAAATTTTTGAGAGTCATCATCAACTATATCATCATTGATTGATTATAGACTTTTGAGAAATATTCTTGTTTTTGAACTATGGTCAATTACATGACATAAATCACAACATGATAGCACTAATACCGTCATCTTCGTCATTCTGAGCAACTGCATTCATTGACCATAGATTAGGATCGACATAGCTACGATTACCTTTTTTTGACGTTTTGGTTTTCAGAATTATAGTGAATAAATTTGTCATCATGGATTAGATAGTTGCAAATTCAATGTTATTGAATAGTTGAAAACATAAAACTGACTTCAACATCTATATTGTAACGTCTTCTGAAGTTTCATAGCAATTCTTATGTAATAAAAGATTCACTGATTCCAATGGAAACGCATGCAAAAACTATACCCAAAATATCATCAACTGTTGTTGGCATAATTGCAACATTTGCAAATAATGGTGGCATATAACCATATTTTTCACGATATTCTTCCATTTCTTTTTCTTTATCCTGCATTGATTTGTATGTGTTTTCAATTTTTGTTTGACTATTTGATACATGAAAAACAAAACTCCATCAATTCACTGACCAAAATCTTTCAAATTTGCACAACAGATTCCAACGGAATCACACAAATATCATACCAATTTAGCTTGTTCTTCTTCCTCTTTTGCTTTCTTCTCATCTTCAAGTTCCCATTTTTCGTATCTGCTTCTCTCTATATCATCGATTGCTGCTACCCAAATTAAGAAACAGAAAAACAATTTATTGAGAATGTCTGCAAAATTGTAGATTGCTGTTCAGTTTGTTTGAATTTTGGATTTGAACAAAATTTGCCTAAATTCGTTTTTGTGTAAATAGATTGAGATAAGATACGTGGTTGTTTTCAGCTCTTAAAAATTTTTTAGTAATCCGTCGAATTTCGAAACATAACCTTTTTCTCAACACGCAAAGATGGATCTTAAATCACAAACAAATTTCAACGTGAAATGTATACCATTAACTTGATCCTCCATATTATCTGTTGCATCTGCGGCACTCAAAAAATATCCTAATGGATAAATTGCCCAACCAAGTAACACAACGGATCTGGCTCCTTCAAATGCTTGTTGTGATTTTGGTTTTTGAAATGCCGGACGCCATTCTTTATCCTGTCAGTTTTGTTTTGTTGTTTTACTGGTAGCAGCTCTTTGCCAAAAATAGTCAAAGAATCCCTAATTCAATTTTTCAGCTCCGAAAACCCACTTGTCAAACAATATGCCCGATTTGTGACCGTATATACATGATTGTATTCGGTGTTGCATTCGAGCAAAATGCCATAATGCCATCAATTTTCAGATTCAATTTTCAGCTCACAATCCATCAAATTGACATGATAACAACACCAGGCTAGAAAAACCTTCAAAAACCAAACACATGTGTGTACACATATAATACCCTTCTCTCTTTCCACTCATCCCAAGGATCATAATCATCTCTTAAAACTTTTGCTATTGGATCTTCTTCTTCTGTAGCGTCAGCCAGAAATTGTTTTGCTAAATCCAATGATAATTGTGCACTAATTCGTGCTGCTTTACCACAATATAACTGTTTGTTGTATTTTTTTGGGTACTTATGAAAAATTCATACTTACTGTGGAATACTGTGGAATGCTTGCATGCACTTGTTGCTTCAATGCTTTGATGATTCGGAAAATTATGATCAACATATGATGCTTTGCGACTGATATTCAAACACAATTAACTCTATGGACCTCCGAAATGTAACAAAATTTTCTGACGATCCAATTTAACACCTTCTATAATAGTTCAGAATTTAGATAAGATGCATGAAAAATTCCACCCACCAGAATGCATTGAATGAATTAAATTCATTCATTCAACAAAAAATTGCCAATACAAAACAAAAAAATACCTCAAAGACTATATAAATCCATCCAACCATACCTAATGCCAAAGATATTGTTTTCGTTAAAACTCCTGTCTCACCCATATACCCGAAAAACAACATCAACAATGACATTGATAACATACGAACATTCAATTCAAAAGGGACCTGTCGTATTGTGTAAGAAAAGTTGTGGTAACTATGAACTTATACCTGTCAAATGTCTTCTAATCATACCGAATCCCTCAACATCAAATGCCTCCACCATAAATCACCTTCAAATCAACCCAACAAATCCTCGACAATAAGAGACGTCGTGCCGCTTGTTCACAAATTATTTCACAAGATTGAAGATTCACAAGAAGATCGATTCATTCTCCTATAAATTCAATAAAAAACTCACACAACAACAAACAACAACATACATCTCTATCCGCTGGTGTACCCGCTTTCAAAATTTGCCAAAATTGTGCAATTTGCAATGGTACTGTAATTAACCAATCAATATAACGATAAATTGTTGCAGCATTTTTACGGACCATCCACAGGTCCTTCATTGTTGTATAATGATACCATGCTACACCACAAATGATCGCATTACATAACATACATGTACGCCATTGACGTGGACAGAAATATATCTGATTGTATTTGATTGGGAATATTTTTTGTTGTGATTAAAGAGACTTTTTCCTCACGACTCTTCATACATCGTGTGAATCGCCTGCAACTAAAATTCTTTCATGGATACATACGATCATGATATGGACCAAAGTGACTCTGAATCAATACACTACAGACCATAAATTCCCAATGAATAAAATCAAACCACTCAACCAATACCTGTATAAAGAAGAAAATTGTAGCACACAACATGACTCCAGCAATCACGAAGAATGAGAATCCGACATGATCGCCCACATCCAAATCGGTAATCATATCGTCTGGATCCGCTTGGACTTGTAAATTTCTTCCCCTTGCGCCGTGATAATGATCACGTAATCCATGACTGCCATGCCCATGATACCCATACGATGATCTATTCATTCCCCCCATAAACACACCCATTAAGAAATCGACAACCATGTTGCCACTGCTATTTTCATGATTTTCATGATGATGGCCACCAACATCATGATGCTGATGTAACTCCACATCGTTCTGAGACATCATCATTGCCGTCAGATGTGCATCTGAATACGAATCTTGTGAAAATGGAACATGCGGCATTTTTTATCGGAACTGCTCTTATATCAGATTGTACAATATTCGGATTTTGAACCAAAAGACTTCCTGGATTCTACTCTGCACCTGCAGAAAATTCATCCACTACTGCACTCAACGACAAGCTGTTTCAATATTTCCGGACCACGATTGCCAGAAAACAACCGCTGCCCCTATTAAACATGACTTCATCATAGACTTACCTTCAATATAACTAACTACAAAAACATCCCTGCAAAAATTCCATTCAATTTAGATTCAAAACCGAAACCAAACACATATAAAATCAAAGACTTAGATCCAAATCAGATATACACTACCCATGCATCACTGACCACCCACTAAATCAAAGATATCTTTTACAACACGACCCAAATCATAATTCAAAACTCTTGTCAAAAAACAAAACCACAGAAAACCGACCCATGAATCTTAAATAGAAAAATCATTACCGAATAACTGACCCAGAACTATCCTTGTCTCACTGAGAATTGACACTGACACCACACACAAATTGAAATCGATTCTGAACGATTGCGACCCTAACACCATGCCATTAACTCTCTGTGCTTCCAACATGCACCACTGACGACACATTGGACTCACTCATGTGATGTGATGTCATGACGGTCACACAACTTGGTCCACTCAAAAAAAGAACCTGATCAATTCTCTTAAAAACTTTCTCCACGCGAAAATCACAACAAATTCAATCCCTTCCCCACACCAACCTTACCCAAATGCCAACTTTGCACATTCAGATCCAAAACAGGATCCACTGTGTCGATTCTCCTCAAAATTTCAATACTTTCCCTCAATCTCCCCCCAACACTCTTCAACCCACCATACTCATGTTCAAGCTGTAGCGCAGCTAATTCTGTCTTCAATCTCACGAAATGAACTTGCAAGTCTGCTAACAAGAATTTTAAAACTCTCGTAGGATAAAGACTCCCGAGCCATTGCAATGGCATTGCAAACTTTTCCAGAGTTTTCATAGACTCATACGTTGATTTGAGACTGATTAACGAAGCTGGTATAGGTGGATGCACTGTAGTATCACCGTTGCTGCTTTCATTACCACTGTGAACCACTTTTGACACCGTCTGCAATGCGTCTTCCAAATTCACATATACTTTATGGATTAGTGCACTGTACGGTAAGTGGCTGGCAGTGAGATCTTCGCTGGTTCTTGGGTTGGTCGATAAGAACGATGAATTTCTAGAAGAACTTTTCCCTGCCACAATACTATCTTCGTAATAAACTGGACGTTTTCGATTGTGATGCAGTGTTGATATGGATGCGCCGCTGGAAGACGACTTAGCTGAGTTACTTGGGTGAAATTGCAAGAAACTTGTACTACTGGTGCTGGAAAATACGTTGTTGTCACGCACTTCAGGAACTGTTTCAGTGTAGCGATTCTTAACGCAAACGTGACTATGGAGTTTCATGTCGGCAATCATCATATCACCAGCTCCATGATCAACAATACTATGGTCCAACACTGCGTGCCACATGTTTGAATGCGAAATTATGTAGCCACCTGCACTAATCCCCTGTTGTTGCTATTCCTGCTACAATTCCGAACAAAAATCCTTTTCACTACCTTCGATCTTCATTCGCATTCTGCCCAGTAATACTATCGTGACCAACAGCCTCATTATTCACCCCAACTTGATTCATCGTCATAGACGCTGTAAATTCATGTATCTCTGGCTTGAACCAATCGGTTAAACAACATTCGACTAGACCAACACCTCCGCGTACACCAACGACGATGACAAAAACGACGACCAGAGGATTCATTTATGGAGAGATGGCTCCGTATATCATCGACATTTTTACGCACTTGTTTTTTCTATTGAATCAAACTTGTTTATGATTTTTTCACTGCGCTTACATCTTGGTTTAATCGTCCGATTAAATCAATCAATTATTAATTGCAGGAACAGAGATCAAATCGAATTTTGTGATCAATTTGCGACACAGGAATGAATCACGCATATTTGATCATGAACAATTTATCTGCACACATATAATCGATCGCACACACGTATAGCCGAAGCATACAACCCGTAGGGCAAGAGGCAAGCCTCATGCCTACGCTAGATTTTCCTCACAGATTTTTGACACTATCGATCACGACAAAACAATCTGACAAATGACATATATAGACACACCAAACCGCAGAACTTGTGTTCGATTCTTCAACATGAGTCTGCATGAAAATCGCAACACACTTTGCCGCTAACAACGAATTTTCCTTCCTCATACTGAATCCACGACCCGGAAGACTATGGATGAATTTTCAAAAGTCATAGTCATAGAATATAGTTTTGAGTCAAATGATTATCCAAAAGAACATCCTCGAAGCAATATTTTTTTTTTTTCACTGGAGCACTCACTTTTCTTTCAGCTTTCTCCACTCATTCAAATTAAACTTGTTAAAATTCAACCCACTTGTGTCAACATCTTTCACTGCCGATTGAATTCCGTAGAATCGGTGATCATGATAAAATCGATTCGTTAAATCCGGATATATTGTTGGCTATAATTTTTCAGTCCATATACTTTGATATAGTCAGAGGGTTATTATTTATTATACTCCAGCCATAATTACTGTCGCTAAACTAGATTCTGATTCACTGTTATAATGCCTGGTTTGGAGACACTAATTGGTTAAGTCCATAAATGGATCGATGACAGATTGAGATTTACGGAAGTTCCCCGTCTGTCATCATTTTCTTGGGCAAGGACCTCCATCTTATATTAGACTCCACCTACAAATCACTCACTAACTTTTTGTCAATTGTCAAACTTCAAAGGACAATAACAATGTTTCTTAATTAACCATGCAAAAATACGTTAGCACTAGTAGCGCAACTCACGAAAATTTCCTCGGCAATTTATCTGATTCTGTGGCAATCTGTCAATCACTCCTTCGAAATGACTCAACCAAATCATAGAATGATGACACAATGTAACGACGTTCACTCTTCTAACGCAACGTTTTTATCGTAGACTCAAAAATGGCTTCTTTTATACGATAAACTTCGCGAATTAATATGTCGTAGTTGCGAAACATATCACTGCAATGCTCGACTCACTACTACTTGTGTCGGAATCGTCGTTCCTTCTTTGCCATAATGTCAATATCACTTTAAACCAAAAGAAAAACAATTTTAGCTCCTAAAACACCGGGTATATGTATCTGTTCTTTTTTCCACGACGAATACTAAAACGAATTTACCATATTAATAAGGAAAGTCAACGTATCTCAAAAATAAACTGCTTACCACTGAGGATATTCTAAAAATGATGTTGTTCCGCTAGCCTCGCATCTTGCCCGGCATAAACTGAACGTAACTAATAGCTATCCCACTGGCCACGCGGAATGCCGCTGATTCTCGGTCAAGAAAAACTACTATAAATTCTTTTTTACACTGCTATCATGCACAATTGAATCACTATACTGCAGTCATTGATCAACTGCTGCGACGATACTAGATCAGATCTGATGTCTGCAGCCATTCTGGCGTAAGCTACGTTTGCTTCTCGCTCTATATGCATCGATTACACTAATGCCCATACTGCAACATCATACTTGGAGCTTTTGTACTATGATCATAATTTGCGTTTCTCTGCAAACGCTTTCTGAATCTCCTGTTTGCTGACTTTTGATTCACTGCTGTATGATGACTATAGACTGTGAATAATGATCGCGGTAAATAGCACTATATCCGTATCATAAACTGAAGACGGAGAAATTCTTTGCTAAATTACAATTTGCTGTGCATTTTATCATTGAAAAGGGGGGGTTTTTTTGGCGCAAGCTTCTGGAAGAAATGAATAGGAAAATTCATGAGGATTATCAGATTCCGGGTGTTTATGACACATACTACGAAAACATATTATATGCAAAAATCCAGAAGATGATCCTTCGGTATACTATATGCAATGCAATTTTTTCTTGTCTGATCAATAGTCTTAATACCAACGACAACACGATAACGAGTTTCTTAGTACTAGATCGGTCTCACATGCAGTTTAGCATCACTGCAATGCACAGCTCCAGTTGATGATTAAATTTTCGAAGCCACAAACATGATACTGTATCACTGTTACTAATCAATTGATGAAGTGTTCAGACATGTATTGTCCTGCATTCTGCGTTTTTACGATCCAATTTGTTCAGCGATTCAATCATTTTGTTTCTGGTGTTGTTGTTTTGTTAAATTTTATCTTTCGTTTACGAACTGCCAATAATGATTTTTTACGCTTCAAAACAGGATGACCATCTCCGAAGCAGTCATTGTTGTTATCTGCACCAAGATGATCTGTTACAGAGCTACTACTTGCTTTATTTCTCAAGTTTTCCCCGCCTCTAGTACTCATCATGTAATCACTGTCGTCATCTTCATCTTCATTCGCATCGTTTGTTAAAGAGGATGATCCACTATCGTTCACGCTGGCTGCTGTTGCTGCACTACTTTCGTCAGCATTGGATTCGCTTTCTGCTCCCCGTAATGACTCACTATCACCTCCCCTATCCCCATCCAGATTTCCAGACTTCTCATCTGTAACGCCACCCGATGACGTGCTAAATTGTGACATCGTAGTACGCAAATTTCTGCTCTTGGGAGCCATCATTCTTGTAGGGTAAGTTCCGTTAGTAGTTGCGTTGCTGCCTGGCGATAAAGATCTACTAGTCGTGCTTTTCTGTGGTGATCGCGGGCGTGATCGCTCCGGATTTCGCACACCAGTTGTTATGGTTTTGTTTGACAAGCTACTTATTGGAAAATTTGTTGTTAACTTATTTGTTTGTTTGTCAATCGCTGGCGGTAAAGAATAACAATATCTGCTATCATGATGTATTACAGAATGCGCACAAGAACCCAAACAAGCGTCAATTCTCGAAACACTGGCAGAACTATGACCGTTATTCGTAAAACTGGATGCACTACTGCTGCTGCTGCTCTTATTGTTGATATTAGCACTCATATTTGTTGTGGTGAGAATAGTATCATCAGCGCTTGCGTTGATATTGGTATTAGACTTCTGCACAATGCTTGCATGATCACACGCGTCAATATTTGAAGTTTTGATTGTTCCAATACTCCCATGATGAAAACTATTGCTGTCACTACTACTTGAGTCATAGAAATTGGATAAGAACATGTCAAACATATCGTCACTTGTAGCAACTGATTCTTTTGAGCCTGAGGATGACGAACCGTATGCGTTTGTTAGAGTCTTCTTATTTATAGCTGCTGTTGGTAAGATTCCTGTTGTGGTTGATGATTTCGATGACTCTGCCGATGATGAGGAAGAAACTGTGTGATTTGATCCAGCAGTTGTTGTGTCTGAGAAGAATAGACCAAGCGTACTGCGATCATTCAATAATTTCTTCGGCGATGCCACGGTACTAGCGTTTCTATTAAGAGTAGTATATGATGGCAGTTTTTTCTTGTTACTGAAATTGATGTTATTGATGACTCCCCCAACAGAAGCCGCGCTAGAACAGCTGCTGTTATTGGAGTAGCTGAAAGTTGATATTGGAGTAGAGTTGTTGATTACAATGCCTCTTGGAATTCCAATACGATCAGTCACATTACTACCTTGTTCGCATACTTGCTCTCGTGTACTATCAACAGCTTGTGATGTTGGTGGTATATTGATTGTCGTTGTGCATTGTTGACTGAAAGTCCGACGACTGTCCCTATTTCTTTTCAACCTGTGCAAATTATCAGATGCTGCTTCTTTCGTAAGTTTCGTTATCGGCGTTGACGACAAGAATAATGATGTCGACGTCAACGACACCGAGGATGATGATTCGTTCACACCAAATCTATTCAAACGTGTTGAATTGCGACGTATTAGATTGTTAAATGTGGAGGATGCCGTCATCTTCTAAACCAATTCTTATAAATTATGTTGTGGAGATACTGCGATGAAAGACTCACTAATCTCGTATTACTCGTAACTGTATTACTGTTACGAATCAATAATTTTAGAAGATCTAATTAGCTAAATCAATTTCACAACTCCGCAACTTGAAAAAATCTAAACAATATTGTACTACGCAACTAACATTCATTCATTGCTGACTAAAAAGTTCCACGTAGAATTTCATTTGATTGATGATCATTAGAGATTGAGACTGGCATTATGATTCGTCATCATAGCCTTGAATGTTAATCTGAAACTTTCACTCTTGGAGGATATTTACTTGGCGCGATGGAGTTGATTACTTTGCCGATTTATCCAACCAACCTAAATTTAACAGACTGAATCTCACTCACTACTGGTTGGAAAATGACATTCCATACACTATTAATATTGGATACCAGATGCAAATCAATGGTTCTTAAACCAATTATTGCGAACTAATTAAACCAATGTATGATTTGAACAAACGGAACAAAAAAAGGTTGTAACACTGCAAAAAGATTGAATTTGGAAATGATCAAAATTTGACAAATCACTCTGATTTGGATATAAACACTGTCGAGTCTCGACCGTTTGACCCTTCAAAAATTTGCTCTGACACAGACTGTCACTGTGATTATGACTCTCGACGACCCATGTAATCCGAAAAAAAAAACACTAATACCCTGAATAACACAACCTTGGATTGAACAACACGACTCGAATATGAACCAACAAACAAACATATTTTGTGTTAACTTCTTCCAAATTCAACACATACACATCGCCCACTAAAAAAATTTCCAACCAGAATTCAATTGGTTAAGTTTCGATAGAAAAGAAACAAGGGATTCTGAGAAACAATTTATTTGCAAGACGAATGTATCGTCTGGGGTTTCACTAAATCAGAAACGCTATGTTGCTTGACATTGTCAACTTTGTTCATGCATTGCATAATGAATGACAATTGACAATTCATTTCTACGTTTGTGCAACCTGAACCTCCATTATTAACAGGCGTTACATAATGAAATTATCAAGCCATCATTTCGACTCCACTCGACGCCACCACTTAGGTAAATGAACAACTGAGCAACTGACCGACGTCAGTATTTGGTTGCAGGGAAAATATCAATGCTGGAGCTCATGGAAATTTCGATCCAATCACGACGGACAACGTCCAATATACTAATCTAGACTTTGCAAAAAGTCAGAAACAATTTCAATTGTCAGCTGCGCAAAAATCTAAAAAATCTATTGCAATTTTAGTACTCCCAATTTGACATCATTACTGCACTTTGCATTCCGGCGCTTCCTCGTTACCTGGTATACCATTTTGACCTGGTTTACCAGCAGAACTACTCTTTTTACTATCCCCTTTGGCCTTTTTACCACCACCAGTACTAGTACTTTCACCGCTATTTTCTGCACTACCGCCATCTCCCCCACTATTTTTCATAATTTCATCTAAATTACTACCCAATAATCCAGTAAACATTTTTTGCATCTCTTCGATTTCTTTTTTTGAATCTGCATCCAAATTCTCGCCACCCATACCTTCTGGCATTTCACTCATGGCTTGTTTGAGCATATGTTCAAATAAATCCATCTGTTGTTTGTTATTGTTAGGATCTTTATTGTTGTTTCCTTCTGGAGTGCTTCCAGTGGTACTTCCAGTTGCTGACCCTGCTGCTGCTGCTCCCCCGGCGACACCACTACCACCACTACTCGTACTATTGATTCTTGCTTTCTCTGTTGAAACTTTGATATTCTTCTCATCATCATCATCCGCTTGGGAGGCAATTTTCCCCGCCGCGACACCTGGTGCACTCGAATCGGCAAATGCTGTTTCAAACTCCTTACAAAGTTGATCTACCATCTTTGACATTCCTGTATCATCTTGCATGATCTGTTTTAAAAAATCTTGACCGTCGGGATTCAACGTGCTGTCTATTCCACAACTTCGTAGATATTGTTCGAAATCGGCTTCGACTGGCATACTACCGCTCGCTTTTTGTTTAGCTGTTGGGAGGGAACTGTCGCTACTGCCAGCGGGGAGGGATGGAGTAAGACGCTCTGTGACTTCTTTTGGTGGAATACCGAGTCTGTATTTTTTGGTTTTTTGGTTGCCAATGGTGTGATTCAGATCATTGAGAATTTGAATGCAGATCAGATGAGATTTATTCTGAAACAAATTTCCAATTGCACAGTTGCACATCATCTACGAATCAAATTCTAACAACAAAATATCAATATACTTATTCAATTCATCTAATAAATCTCTAATCCTTATATCTTTTTTCCCACTTTCCCATTTCTGCATTTTCCATTCTTTTGGCACACCACATTTGCCCACATCTTCTATTTCATACCATAAACACAGTTCTTGATATATTTTAAATTGTTTGTCATATCGTTCTTTATCTTCAGTGGAAGGTGGTCGAAAATGTACATTTACTTTGTTCGTTAGTCCTGCATCATGATCTTCACAATTTTTCACTTGCTCAAAATACCATTCGTATTCTGTCACGACGTTCCGGAGCGTTTCTTGAAACAAATCTTTTCCCATAACCCCAGTGAAGAATTGATCCATTGCTTTTTGAAAACTGGGTTGCGATTCGAGAACGTGTGCGAAACCGTTCATGAGATTTTCTGGTTCCATACCTGGAGGACAGGGTTTTTTTTTGGCGGCTTGCTGTTGAGATTTTTTTGTGCCATCATTTTTGTTATCTTTGTTACCGCCATCGCGCTCGGGAGAACTGTCACGATTGTTATCGCCTTTTTTTGATGGACTGTTGTCGTCATCGTCGTCGTCGGCGCTATCTTTACGTTTGGCGCGCATTTCTTTAGTCAACTCGGCGATATTTTCAGAGAAATCCATGGAACCAACGACATTTTTTTGTTGTTTTTTGTTTTTGGAAGCTGCAGCATCAACACTATTGAGGATGTCGTCGTCATCCATGTCGTTGACGTTCTCTTTGGGCACTTTCAGGTCGAGCTTTTTCTTTTTGGTTTTGTTTTTGGCTGCTGCGGCGTTAGGTGCAGAATTACCGGATGTTGCGGTGGATATCTGTGATGATTTTTTGTGGTGCATAAATTAATCGGAAATGAAATAGAAAATTCGAATCCGATCAGTTTAACGAATCGTTTCTGCAAAGAACAAGAATCAAATCAGAATGCACACATGAAACGACAGAAGATCATCTTCTTGTCCAGACTTTTTCCATTTAACACAAAATAATCTATGACAGCGGACAGCCTTCACTACAAAATTGACCCAAAAAAATCCCAGCCAAATCCAACAAATACCTCATTACTTGTTTTCATTAATACATTCATAAATTCCAAAAATTCAGGATCTTGAAAGGTCTCAACTAATCCTTTAAAATTTTCATTTTCTGCCTCATATCCTGCCATATCATTCAATTTTTTGAAAAATTCACCAACTTCTGTATTGGGATCTATTTTATTTGGATCATTTGGATTCGTTGTGCCAGCTGTGGGGGCTACGGGAACTTTTTGTATTTCTCGAAATGCTTCTTCCATTGCTTGTAACATTAAACTTTCACCTTTGATGTTGTGTCAAATTTTGCGAATTTTTTTAGGTTGGAATGAAGGAGGAATACACTGCCACTGACACCGCGACACACAGACGATCTGATTAAAAAACACATTTTTCGAATTTCCTAAATCCAACAACAAAAAAAAACACGACCAAAAAAAATTCGATACCTGAAGAAGCTCCTGCACCAGCAGATGTTTTATTATCTATATTCACATTTCCCTTCCCGGAAGCGTTCCCGGAAGCCCCGCCATCTATATTCCCAGTCTTTTCCTCTGTTGTCGTTGCTGCCATGAGCTTAGCCTTTTCCAAACCATCTCTTAACTGTTCGACTTCGCGCAAGTATTCCGCCCGTTGTTGATTCGCTAATAGTGTTGCATTTTCATCCAGTGGTTTTTTCACAACCTGTGATATAACATCTTCCCGTAGACATGCATCTACAATCTTTTTCGACTGATCGAAAGTGATCTGCTCTTCGGGAGTTAGGATTGGTTGTGGCTGTTGCTGTTGCTGTTTTGTTACTACTGTTGCTGCATTACTACTACTAGCATTTCCTGAGCTTGTTTTCTGCTGCTGATCTGGATTGTTATTAGACATGCTGGTACTATTGCTGTTGCTTGGGGAGAGAGCTTTGATAGATAAGATTTATAGCGTTGACGAACGGCTATGTAGTCGCATGCAATAATTGACCACTGATAAGTGTTTTTTCGTCAGTTATAATATCGACTCGTCAATGTGGCAACAGACACACGAGACTATGACTCGGTATATATAATGATAGTCTAGACCCAGACTCCCCTCCTCTGCAAAACTTACCTAGACTCTACCACCGACGATGTTGAACACCGATATTATCATCAACACATGTCATCATCTTTATGTCGTGAATAAATAAACTCTCGACTCAAAAACCGTGTCATAATATGCAGCTGTAAATTGAATATACTTAAATATGCTTAATTGGAATCTTGGACAACTATACAGAGATTTACATTATAAGACAACAAAACTAGAAATTATAAGATCATGCTATTACCCCTGAAATTTCGAATATTTTCATTAACAATGAACATTTTGAATAGAATGCAACATTGAAATTTGCAACATTCTGAATTTTCATAATTTCATACTGCTGGAACAGAATTGAGATAAGATTGTTAGAACACTGACATGACTCAGACCGACGACAAGACTCAACGGCTTCGAATAAGAATGTTTGACAACGATTTTTCCATAGAAGACAATCAAAAATTGGATCATTTACCCCCCCGATAAATAATTGAAAACAGAACTAAATACCACCCCAATATAAATCCCTGTCAACACCATACACAAATTTCATGAATTTCCCCAATGACACAACTAACCTTTTATTGTCTTATCCCACAACAACGTTTCCCTCTATCAAACAATTTGCAATGATGATCATAATACATTCACATCAACACAACGCTGCTGCAAAAATCGTGTTGTAAATTGTAACAACACCACCATAATCCCGAATCAATCCACACTCATGAACGTAGAAAAAGTGTTTTATATTGCCAGCACCATTTTGAATTATTATCTGTAGGATCACTTTTTTTTTTCACTACACTACTTTCATGTCATTATCGAGTTTTCATTTGATTTCATATTCATTCTTAACTGCTTCAAGTGTTAATGCGCTACCCGCTCCTTGTGGTACCCACTGTGACACCGCCTTGGCAAGCATACCCCCCACCGGAATTGCTACTCTATCACTCCAATTTCTTTTATATGGGTTACCATAGCAATCTATTGGCTTTACTTCCAATTTATGTTCCCATGAGCCATTCATGTTCAATTGTTCCAAGGTTCGCTCTTCCGCTGCCCACGTGGTGTCAATTGGACGATAATCAACGCCGCCAATTTTCAACCAGATGTCCTTGTCTTCTATCTTCGGAAGAACTTCCTCCAGTTTCTTAACTATTTCTTTTCGCGCGTACTTCAATGTGTGGTCTGGACGAAACCTAAAAGTAGTGACATCATCATCATCGTCTTTTTTATACTGTAGGTGCACCATCTTTGATGTTAGTTCATTTGCTTCTCTCTGGTGTGTTGTATGGGCTCCCTTGACGTTCAACTTGGTGCCATCAGCATTCCACCCTGTTATTTCTCCTGATCGCGCGTTGAAGTTGCCAACGGGGCCAATGAAGGGCGCATTAATCTCAATGTTATATTTTACCAAGTCGCCAACTTTGAATTGGGGCTCGCGTTTGCCGAGTTTTTGAAGAAATGACTTGTTTTTCAACTGAGAAAAATCATCCACTTCCAGAACCTCTGCATCATCTACTACTAAATCCAACCTTGAAACTTCTTCTATGAATGCTTTTTTTGCACGCGCATCATCACTTTCATCACTTTTTAATAAAGAAATGTCAATGTCGTCATCATCTCGTCCGCTTTCTTGATGAATAATTTTTGCGTAACAAGAGATTCTTGTTGGATCATTCATACCATGATGATTGTCAAACAAAATCGAAACAAAACCAATGCCAACTAGTCTGTTCATTTCTGACACTATTACACGTCGTCGTATCATCATGTTGTTCCTCTCTCTCGTCTTCGATTGGCAATTGCACATGATTGGATAGTTTCTTTAAAACTCTAGCGTCTCTACAAAAAAATTTTCTTGCAGATGGAACTCCAAGATGCTACTATGCTGTACAATGCTACTACTTACTACTATTGATTCATACACTTCACACACACCAGAGAACAGATGCCCATCCTAAAACCATAATATAATGACTCGAGTCGAATGAATGAATGAATGAAAATCAGTTGCGAAAGAAAAAAAAAAGAAACAAAGATTCTTCTCAATTTTCCTGGGAAATCATTGATCAGATTTCAAAGGAGAATCTAATCAATATATGGGGAAAAAAAATCTTGTTATAAGAAAGTGAAAAAAAAGTAAAAATTAAAGTTCAGAATATTCAAGGATTCTACGACTGTAATTTTTCAGAAGTAACTTCTTTGCTTATCATTGCCACTTCCATAAAATATCAAATTTTGGAATGTAATACAAACAAGAACACAATACTTTCCCGGATAACGAAGGGAATTATTGATCCATAATTTCAACTCAGGATAATAACGCATGGAAATATGGCTAGCTAGATAGACTCCGCGCAAAAAAGGAAACGATCGGATCCCATCACAAAACGCAGTTTCAAAGTCAACTAAGCTGACCAGTGATGAACCGCATCTGCAATATCCAGCCCCACTTCCAAGCCTCCAACCGCTCCTTCCAACCGCTCCTTCCAAGCGCTCCTCGAACCTTGCCGGGTTGCTGTACCCTCGGCGTTCGAATCTTGTCAGCCTAAGGCTGGCAAGATTCGACTGGTCTCTGACTGGCGTTCCAAATCCTGTTGCCATACCTTATCGATAAATTCTTGCACCGTTGTTGGACTGCTTTTCTCCCACTTCTGATTCAACTGCGGCGATGTCAGATAGTGTGTCATATCCAACACGCAACGCTGGCGAACCCGTGATTCTGCGGGCGTCGAAGTGTCAGTCGCCTTGTCCATATGAAACCTATCCGCAGGGAGCCAATCGACTTCCATGGCCTTATCCAGAAAACCATCAAGACCATCGGCTAAATAGAAGTTCGAACTGATAGCTTTTCTCGCAGCAGAACTAACTGTCTTACTCACAAAATTACCATCGGATACATAAGGCAAATTATATTGAAAATTGAAAAATCCATCAAAATGATTTGGCTGTAGAAACTTCTCGAAGATCTCGTCCAAAGCACTTTTTATTGCGGGTAGCAGCCCCTGGTCCCAAAATGCTTCTGGGTTATTGTATACCAGATGTTTCACAATCGTATCTTTGATGGACACTTGCCACTGCTTGCGTGTCAACATTTCCCAAGTACTGGCTGCATTGCAATGGCAGATTTTCTTTTCTTGGTTCTCTCGATGTGGCAACAGAGTTCCGACACCACCTACCGCCCAATCGAATTTTGAGACTTTATTTTTCCAGCCTCTATTCACAATAAATCCCAGTTTGTTTTCACTCGTCATCGAATCGACACTGTTAAAAACAGCAGCCTTCATTCCTTTAAATCTATCATATAAGCTTACACCATTTAGAGCCGCTTTGATGAGTTTGATAAACCAAGCTATAGATGGTAGTGAAGGGGAAGGTTTAAGCTTGCCGAGATTCGTCTTTAGCGCATCCAACAACGTTTCAAGAAACATCTGAACTATGTTTGTTATCTTTTGAGGTGTGAAAAAGTCCTTACCTTCATATTGTTTAATTGTTATTTGTTATTGATATAACCATTTATAATATGCAATCATAATTTTCGGATAATAATTGCAAAAAAGACACTATAAATGCTGGCTTATATCTTATTTTTCCATATGCTGTTTGTATCATGATAGTCGACACAAATTGACATATTCTGTAAATGTCATCAATGAATTCTTGTGGCACATTCCAAAAATCTACACATGTCAACAATGTCAGAGTTTCAATGGATTGCCTAAAATTCTTTTTCCAAAAATTTTGTCCCAAATAATTCCATACACATTCAGATTCTCGCATTGATTTTTTGCAAATATAATACGTCCCAAAAAATAGTAATTAATACGTAATACAACAAAATCAAGTACCTTTGTCTGTAAGCATAGTTGACAAAGCATTCCCTTTTTGCGTGACCCAGTTATAGCCTCCGGCTGCATCCTCATGGAATTCTCTTATATTTCTCGGATCTGGCTGACAACATAAACACACCATATTTGTTTGGGAACTTCCCAGTTCTTGCTGTACAAATTCTATTTGTTTGGAAACTCCTCCAACACTCACTGCTTGCGTCAATGGACCAGTACCACCAGTTCCCAAATTTTTTGCTACATCGATCACAAATCCATGTATGGCATCGGTGATTCTGTCATCCGGTGTCATCATAGTGCATTTTCCTCCTGCGTCTGCTATTGTCATCAAGTGCCATTCCTGCGGTAGTTGGAAGCTGCTCTTGTCATCAGATTCATCAATTGTTTCCCAGCTTGCCCGCACAGTGGAAAATCTCCCTGCGCGCAAGTCATACAATAGCTCAATTTTGGGATTCTCCTTTGAGTTCCATGGATGCCAACCAGACGTCCTTCCGATTTTCTCTACCCGATTCCGCTCTGTTACGAAACCATACTTCCGAACTACACGCCGCCACGATCCTTTTCGAATCCCGTCCCAAAGGAATCGATTGGAACCACCTCGATCTACCAATTCCCCAGCTTGTTTTGCACTCCCACTCGTCGGTATCATTTTTCGCACTACGTTATCATCCAAAAGAAGCTTGATATACTGCGGTGATGGCAACCGATCACTTTGAAGTTGTTCAAGTTCTTCAGGTTTCGGAAATTGCGATGAGAGAGAAACATAAAATTTGTGTTCCTCCACCATTACATGACATTCCGCTACTACAGAACTTGTTGTTACATCTTCGGAACGTTTTTGCAACTCCCTGATTATATCAGTTTGGCTCTCGAGACATTTACGATTCTTACCGGTAACCAATAACTCGACGAGGTTTCTTTCGGCGCTCTCGAACGCTGCGCTCACTGCTGTGCCCAATATTTGTAGAAGCTTGCCGTGCATGGGGAACGCTGCGCTCACTGCGCTCACTGCGTCGCCCAAAATTTTTTGTTCGTCCACCGAACTACTTCCCTCTGCTTTTTTGTTTGCCCATCGAACCAAAGGTTCAGGTCCGGCAAAATCGCCGCCCGATATTCCACTCCGAACACTACTCTGTTCTAACAAAATATCTCCACTCTCGCGAAGATAATTTTTGTGTGTAGCAAAATGATGAACCCCGGTCGTATTTCTGTATTGATCCACAGTTCGAGCTTGTGAAACAACTTGTGAAATTTCCTCCTCAGGTTTTTCTTTTTTGTTCTGCTTTGTTTTTGTAACTCCACTTGAAATAGTGTGTCTTGTTTCCGCATCATTTGTTCCTTCATTTGCTGCTAGTAATGCTGCTGCTGTTGTTGGTGCTGCTGTTCCTGGTGGAGACATCATTGGTGGTGTATGATCAGCTTCCGTCTGTATTGGCGCTGAGAAGGGAATTATGTCTTTTTTCTTTCGTAATCCACCTGCTTGTCTTCTTGTTACGATCGTTTCCATTGGATCGTTGTTAAAATCGTCTCCTGTAAGTAAGCTTTGCTTTTTATGCTGGTCGTCGTCGTTGTCGTCGCGGCGATCATATATTTCAAGATAGTTTTTTTGTAGAGAGTTTTGTCCGGCGGAAACACTGCCATCGGGATTTACTAGTGCATGATGTTGTTCGTGTTCTGCGAAGTTTTCAGAAACGACTTCTTGGATTCCCATATCGCTCTGCAATGACGTCTTACTACCTGCTAATGCAGGAACTGCTGATACGTCTGTTCCTACTGTTTTGCCTCTCCCTTTTGCAACTTCTGCCAGATGTGGCACTTGTTTGTCCGCAGCTTTCGTTACGATCTCGTTTTCTGCAAGTCTTTCCAAATCTGATGCAGCAATGGAACGCATAGTTTCAATGTTGTGTAAATTATTTCCATGATTCTCTCCTTCTCCCGATGAAATCGAGGACAACTTCTCTGACAATTCCTCTACATTTTCCGAGTCCACTACCACCTCTTTTTGTTCGTTTTTCAACAAATTATTGTGTGCGAAACAACGCATTACGGAGAATGCGAAAAAGGATAAGACAAGGAGTGAAAATGAAGCCCCCATCGATGATTTCGTCATGGCGGAACCCGGCATCCTGTACAGAAATTTCATTCGACGTCAATATAAATTTAAAAATTCGTAGATTTCAATCCAAAACATCTGCCTGCACTAATAAACGAAGTATATAAGAGAACTTCGAAAATTGCTATACAACATCTTATCACTCAAAAAAATCTTTCTGATAATCATTTCAGAACTGAATTGAATTAAAAGACTTCATTGAATCATTTCTAAAAACACCAATCGTTCATCCATGAAAAACTTCCTTTCAACTATTTTTTCCTCGCAATTTTTTTGGATTCCGCTTCAAAAAGGACGATCGTTTTTTTTCTCCGCTCATCAAAACAACCAATCAAATAGATCGGTCACGAGAAAACGCATTCAAACAACTTTTTGAACACTACAAATTATCAATCTTAACACATTATGCCCATACATCTCCAGACAATTTGAACATCAAATGATGTTTGTTTCAAAACAATTTGAAAAAAACAAACATAAAAATCTATGGTAACGAATTACCGCAACTTATCTTCGCCGATCACCGACGTCACATTGTCGCAATTTAGAAAATTGGAAATTATTACAATTACATTGCAGGAGAGAAAAATATCGTTATAATAGTACATGGATTCAACACAATACATCATGTGTGTCGAAGGGAAAATGAAATTGTCATCCATAATAATTACACACCACTCAAAAAGTCGCTATGCCACTCAAAAAATCGCTCCATCAATAATTGTCGCTTTGTCGCTCTTAGATACCAATCCATCGCTGCCGCTACATACATACACCAACATCTGAATATTTATCATTATATTCTTGGTTCCCTCCCCGTTGATTAAACCAATCTCAAAGAATTTCTCCTAAACTTCATCAAGAATCCCCCAACCACCATTCAAAAATTTGACATAGAAAAAATCCCACCCAAAAACCAACCCACTGAACAAATCCCTCCCCCACCCACTGTAATACCAATGCACCAACCCCCCCAACAATCATTTACATCCACTCTGTAAAGCTCTTAATGGATGTCTTCTTGCACTTAAATTTCTCAAAAAACCAGGTTTTCGATCACCTGCACCTGCTCTCTGTTGAAATCCCCATTCTAAACAATGATTATTCAAAACTTTTCTTATTGAAAAACCAAACTCTTTCAATGGAGCAACAGTATCATAATCCAATCCCTGAAACAAATGGTGTACTTCTGGATACGGAATAGTCCCTAAAATTGAACTCTTTTCTACTTGTACATAGATCCCTTTCCTTTTTGCAATCTCATCGGCCGGATGCTGAAATAAATTCTGTACATAATCAGCCACCCAATTAAATGGTGGCTCACCTTTTGCAGGATCTTTTTTCACAATCTCCCTGGTCATTAATCGACAACCAATAAGGTACCTTCTTCCTGCTTTGAAATTTAAATCGCGCTCCGCTGAATCTAACCAGAAGACACCATTTTCATTCAATTTTTGCATCGCGGGTGAACGTAACCAGGCACGAACTGCGGCAGTGTGTCGAGAACGAATGACCCAAAGAATGATACGAACGAAAATTTTTAACCGACAAGTTGTACGAATTTTCTTTTGACCATCAGCAAAACCTTCATTGTCAGCAATTGATAACGATCCAAGAGCTAAATCTGCATCAAAACCAACAGAACCACGACGTTTCTGTCCTGCCTGAGCAGCAGCAACTGCTTGTGCTTTGCGAGACGATTCACTGGTTTTTAACCCTGGTGTAGCACTACCGGCACTTTTTTTGATATCTTTACTCGCAGTTTTCCTTGGTCCACAGCACATACCTCCTAGACCACCTCCACCGCCACCGCTATCCGATATACCAGCTTTGGAATTCTTATCCTTACTAGCAGATCGAGGATTTCCACTACGACCTCTTTCCGGTGTCATAACCATTTGTTCTGGCTCGCTATATTCAGATTCTATTTCTGCATCCTTTAACTCTTCGTTACTGTCTTGCAATAATGCCATTATGTCCCAATCTTTTATTGTCACTGCTAAAACAATGAAATGGGAATGAAATGCTCTTTGTGCACGGAGAATATTGTTTACTAGGATTTTTACCTTTGTTTATTAGTGGATGATTGGGTTAGACTGTGCTGTAGTTTTGTACTATTTTGTTCTCAATAGTGCCCGGATACGGGATCTAATAGTTCTCAAATTTCTTGAATCGATTCATTTATCCGACGATGTGGATGTGCAAAGTTTCATAAAGTCATTCTGATTCAATCGACTGATTGAAAAAAAAAATCAATGAATCCCCACCCAACAATTCCCAACCCAAAAACATCCAAATACTCTTGGTTCTTTTAATGCAGGATCTTCTTTATCATCTGCTGCGTCAATCATTTTTACTACTGTATCCAACGAATTTCTTGCTGCGCTATAATCTCTCTGAACACTTGCATAATGAACTGCTATATTTAGAAAACTACACATAGTTTCATATTGTAACCCACCAAGTGATTCGGATATTTTCAAGGATTCTTGATATGCATGCAGCGCCAGAATACCATAGTCACGTTTACGATTTGTATTTTGTCTTGTGGTTAAATACGAAGAATCTCCACGACCAAGAATACACATGTAACGATACCAATCTGCTTTCCAACTGTAATATGGATTTTTATTTTTTAAAGAATTTTTTTTGCCAGGAGAGAATCACATGAACATTGTTGATGATATTAAACGGAACCATAAACTGTGACTTACAACTCCAATGTATTACAAGAACGACTGAAAAAGACCTAACCACTGGATTCCACATGATTATAACCACCAATGTCAATTTGTCAAAAAACCTACCGTGACCGTCACGATTCACGAATATAATCTCAATCATACAATCAAACAAAGATACTCAAAAGTTTCAACAAAATTGAGAAACTACAACCCAAAAACTAGCAAAACCTAATCCATTTCGCCAAGACTTCTTTATTTTTATGTGCCGTTGCCTGTGCA
>Ga0099797_100276_pt1 | contig 33960 bp, 17 predicted proteins | sample Uncmet_Sort48C_1_FD_89871 | JGI IMG/M metagenome (GOLD analysis project Ga0099797, IMG submission 89871) | Marine eukaryotic communities from CALCOFI LINE 67, Pacific Ocean - C012_Sort48C_1 | ecosystem: Environmental > Aquatic > Marine > Oceanic | place: Pacific Ocean: Monterey Bay | collected... | reverse complement strand
ATTGATCGGCTCACAGAGCTTGTTAAATTTTGCCATTACTGATTTGCCAAATTGACGCAGTTGTATTTGTTGCTGTTGAGGATCTTGTAATTGCTGTATTTCTTGAAGGCGTTGGTTAAACGTAGTGCCTCCAACGGTGTATAACTTTTGCATTCTTTTTTGCTCGTCCAGAAATTTTTGGTGGCTACCTAAAATACCACACATTAATGCAGATTCCTCCGCCGCTGCTGCAGTCATCAAGGCATTCGGTAGGCCGGGTTCTTTCTGAATTTTCTCTTTTAAAGTCAAGTTTAACAATCGTACTTGATCCATACCAAATTCTGGATCTATACCAAGCTTCATCCATTCCTCTTCTTGTAATTTTATTAATTCCTCACTAATATCTTTACCATCTTTATGTGCTTGAATAAGAAAATTCCGTGTTTCTTCCTTAGTTAAAAGCTTATGACATGCATTGAAAAAATCGGTTAACAAACCATCACGCAAAGAACCTGATTTCTGCAATTTACCATATTGCGATTTCTTTTTTGCTGTCTTCTTTCCTTTATTATCGTTATTAGATTTTTTTGACGTTTTCTTAACTACTGCAGCAGCGGCACCCTCCTCTTCTTCCTTTACAGCTTCTTGAATTGGTGCAATATTAAATTTATCATCATTAGGAGTAAAATTATCTTTTTGATTAAATTTAGTGGTATGAAAGCTTTGAATATGTGTCCACGTGCTTTTTACGTTATTGTCATAACTTGTATTATTAAACACGAACCTACGGTTGACCTTGTTTTGTATCTTCCAAAAGTGTCTGGTTGCTTTTGTGTTTACAGCGGTATTGCGTCGTAAAATACGATTGATAAACATGTTTTTTGTTGTATATATGTGAATGATATATGTTTCTGTGTGTTGTTATTAGGTATACTGTATATAATTTGTTATATTTTACGTAGTTAGTCGTCTGTGTTATATTCGTATTACTGTGTATAAATTTACCCGGTTGTTTTTTTTGCAAAAGTCTTTTTGTTTTTATGAAGGCAGTGCAAGCTGGCAAGCTGGCAAGCCCAGTCGGTCCATTAATTACTTCCGATAAATTTAGCACTACACAGCACTAAAAACAAGATTTCAGGTGAAAATATTTATCGGAAGTAAATGCATTATTTCTATACCTTGGTTTTTTAATTATGGAATTATATAGTCAAAATATTATATTATTTATAACTATAATAATAATATATTTGTATCAAATTATATATCGGATATTTATTATAATAATTTTAAAGTGATAAAACCCTGGTATTTTGGGCATGAAATCATGTTTCTCGGATTTTCATTTTTCATCAAATTGATTTTATGCCCAAAATGACAGGTTTTTATCACTTTAAAATTATTGTAACAAATATCCGATATATAATTTGATACAAATATATTATAATTATAGTTATAAATAATATAATATTTTGACTATATAATTCCATAATTAAAAAACCAAGGTATAGAAATAATGCATTTACTTCCGATAAATATTTTCACCTGAAATCTTGTTTTTAGTGCTGTGTAGTGCTAAATTTATCGGAAGTAATTAATGGACAGACTGGGCAAGCCAGGCAAGCTGGCAAGGTGAAAGACACACCTTGCACATAGCTTTCTACAATGTAGTAACACTACGATATTTTGTACTTTTATTATCTATAAATTATAGGGATAAAAGTTTTCATTAATTTTTAAGGGACTCGCCTCTTCGCATATCTTCCATCACCATGCTTGTTTGGGCATTTTTTAAACGTTCCACTTGTCTGCTTTTAAGATACGATACCTTTGCATTATGAATGTTTAAACTAGTCTCTCCGCTTATACGATAAACATTTCCAGTGGCATATAATAACAATTCCCCCTTTTTATCTTTGATTAAAACATAAATAGCTTTTGAACTCAATGCTAATAATTGAAAGAAAATAGATCTTGATATTGAACGTTTATATAATTTTAATCCATACATATATTCTAAAACTATTACATCACGTCCAGATTCTAAAATTGTATAATCGATAATTTCATATAAACTAACAAATAAATACAAAGAACCAATAAATAATGTAAATTTGCGATCTTTGTATTTCAAACAATCAAAACATAAAAATATCCAAGTGCACAAAACATACATAATACTTAACGGTATACTCATTGGTGATCCTGGGTGTGTAATATCAATTAGTAATAATATTATTGAAACAAAAACAATTGCTATAACATTTACCTCTTTCAATAAAATATTTTTTCCAATATTCCAATCAATATTATTATATGCAATACCAAATAGAAATGAAAACAACATCATTATACTCGATATGTAAACGCCAATTACGACCCACAACCCATGTACGTTACTATTATATATTGCATAGAACATAAACAATATTACACAAAAAAATGAAAAAAACGCTTCACCTTTTCGATATCGTTCCATTTGGACAAGTTGACTTAATCGACTTCGTCTACTACCTTCATTTTCTTTATTTATATTTTGTAAATCCAATGATATCATAAATTTTAATGAATTATCATCATTATTCATCGATTTTTTTTTCGTGGCAACGCTAGCAACATCTTCCCGATATATATTACTGGTTATAAACATTAATCGCTTCATTTTCGTATCAGAAATCATCGAGTATAATGCTTTGATACTAAAAGTAAGAATTTGGAAGTATAATGACCTTTTTATTGGACGTTTATAAAATCTATATGAACTGCCATATTGAAATAAAATAGTATTATTATCTATATATGTAAATGTTACTGAATACATATTATAAATGGTAATCAAAGCAAATACAATACCAACTACTATTATCATTCCTCTATTTTTTCGTTCCATGGCATCAAATAATATGAAAAAAATACCATTGAACAAATACGTACAAGCCAAAAAGACAGACATGTGATCAAATGGTTTTACAATTTCAACAATGACATTAAAAATGCCTAATAAAATAATAAACAATACATTTGGCTCGTGCAATAATTTACATGCAACTGCAATTGATAAATTTCGATGTAATAAATAAAAAAAAGTTAACATTCCAATTACAAAACATGTTATTAATCCATTGTATAAATGTTCATTTTTTCCATTAAATAATGTTCTATTAATTATTTCTTGCGTTAATGCTAAAATTGCAACAAATGAAATTATTCGTGTTCCTACTTTCACTTTATAAATTAATTTTTTAATACGAAGTGCTTCTTTTTCTGGATCAATGACATCTTTTCCAAAATGTACATATCGACGACGACTTTTACTTTCTTTTCTGTTTATGTTTGTATTTATTGTTGTATTGTTCTCTTCTTCGATGTTTATATGTTCTTCTTCTTCTTGCTCTTCTTCTTCTTCCTCAATCATTTTTATTTCTTCTTTTTCATCATCCTTTTTAATACTCTTTTTTTTTTTCTCAATATCATTGTTATTAATATATAATGGATTTAATGTGCTTTGTTCCACCATTGTTAAATCATTTACCTGGTTGGCCTCTTCCATCTCATCCATCTTGTTCTCCTTCTTGTTGTTCGTCCTGATCTTTCGTTTGTTCGGTTTTTTTCTTTCCTAATTTGTCTTTTCTGCGTTGATCTCCCATATGATTGGTTCTCTCAATTTAAATAATGCACTAAAATTAAAAATGTGTGCACAAAATATCATATTTAAGTTAGGTATGTTTATGTTCAAGTTTATCATCATTTATTCCCAATATCAAAAACTGTATCCGGAACAGGTTAAGGTACTCTTTTTTATATTAGATTTATATAGGTATAAATTGTATGTACTACATTACAATTTTTAAGTATTAAAAAGAAATCAGACCCGACGAATTATTCCATAAACGATACAAAATACCATTCTTATTACTATGTATTTGGATACATTTCGGAACATATTTTGGAAAAAATACGAACCCTATTCTTCAACTTTATTAATGCTATTCCTATGCTAAACTATTAATGCTATTCCTATGCTAATATTTTCGCGATGTGATGCAAGCAACACACAAAAACAGTTAAAAGTGCAAAAAACTACTAAAAAAACAGATTTAAAATTAATGAAATTAATCGTTTTTAACTAGAACAACAACAACAAAGACAAACAAGAAAGGACACTTTTGAAAAAAACATACGTTTTAATAAAAAGCAAGTTTAATATATTAAAAAGTTATATTTTAAAATAAAAAAGGTGTTAGTAATAATATATTATATAAGCAGAATATGGCCTCGTTCTTAGAAGATGATACAGTTACAATTGATAATTTCGAGTTACATGCAACACCTACACCACACCATACGGAAGGCCATGTAACAGATGATAGTAACAATGGAAAGAATCCATATGCAGATGTAAATTATGAGCAAAGATTTGACAATACCTTAGTAAAGAAACAACATAGCGAGGAATCCGAGACAATAATGCGAAAAAACGATAAATTGGAGATTTCAGATCTTGGCGATTTGGTATTATGGAATATACTCAGCTATGCCACGGATGGTGAAAACTTCCTGTCTCTTTTAAAAGTATCAAAACAATGGAAGCAGTACGTGTTAATTATAACACCTTTGCCTATCTTAAGGATTCGTTTTGATTATAGACGGTACAGACGTGAAGGCGTGTTCCCATTTAACGCAGGCACAATTCGGAGTTTATGCGACTGGTGCTATACGAAGGATTCCCTATTGTATCGAGGTGGGAAAACCAGAACGATTCTTGCTAATAATAACGTTGCCCCCTGTGAACTCAAAAGACATGAGAGCTGGCCATCTTTTCAATCTCAATTTTTCTACGAAATATATAGTTACATTTACAATGTTTGTACACAACGAACTCCACACAATTGGAGTAGCCCGATATACAAACAAGTTTTAAGTTGGTCGAAAGAAATTTCAATTGATACCGTGCAAAATATGGAAAAGTCCTTTTTAAATGGACAGAGCATTCAAAGTAATGTGGCTAGTCCAATTTTACTGATTAAGAAATTTAATGCAAGATTGAAATATTTAATCAATTGCTTTAAGACAATTGATAGGGCGATCGGTTATTTAAACCGCTTTTATGTTTCACATCATACTGTGCCAACTGTGCTTTCAGGTATGATGAATAATTTAGCTACGGCGTTGTATGGTTGTAAAAATACTTTGCGCCAGTTACAAACAAAAATATCGATTGCGCCAGATTTATTAAAAGATTGTACACGTGAAGAAGTTTCAACATTTTTCATTTTTTCAAAACTTCTTTCTCATTTAATAAATCCAACCATACATAATCCAATAACTCCAACCATACATACAATTCGTGTGGAATATAAAATGGCTATCAAATTGCTGTTAAAAACCTCAAAAACGACTCGGAAAAAGTCGTCCGGTAGAAAAATTCGATTTACAACACAAGAGGGAGATGCATCCGAAAAAATAGTTGACTAACTTTTCTGAATTTAGCAATAAGTGTTTAAATCTTTTATGCCGATGCAACAGGAGATAAAATTAGTATTATATCTCCAACAATAAAAAGTAAGATATTTGTGATAAAGTTTTTAAGAGTTCAGTAAAATACCATCATGAAAATGGACCGATGGTAACAATTCGACAGCCTTTACCATCACGAAACTTGGTGGATGTTGTTTCTGATTGAGATGCAGCATATGCTGATTCGTGGGAGGAAGGGATGGTGTTTGAGATGATTCTTTAACATCAAATCTCTATGATATATATTGGATCTTGGATGTAATAAAGTTGCTTCAAAAATGGTAAAAAGGGAAGTCCTCAGAAGAAATTACGTACGAATAGAAGGCAAACAACATTGAACCCCTTTGTAAAAATGATTTTCACACCAGAGAGAGAAAACAGTTGACTCGAAGAAGATGTGAGAGAGTAAAATTAGTGTGTGCGCGTGTAAAACATATAATGTACATTATATACCACGCGAATATATTTTTTTTCGAAATAATATAATATTTTAAGATTACATCATATCCATACAAATACATGTCTTTAAATATCATACACTTTTAGAAGAAGAAAGAAAAAAAATTGACAACAAAAAAGGTAAAATAAAAATTAAATTTTTTTACAAAGGGAGAGATTACAACAGTTACCACACGCACGCACACCATCACTCATTTTCCTCACTTTTCTATTATATTAATCCTATTTACGTATCAACACCAATACATCCTTTACATGTACATACATACATGTGTGTGTTCGAGTGTTCATATTTTTTCTTTTTTACTTTTTTTTTTTTTACCTATTTACTATATAAACAAAACGTGTTTTTAATATATTATATATATCAATATACTAGCCTAATTAGTTTTACCTTGATGAGTTATTTGTCTTGGTTGATTTGGTTTACTTGCTTCAGCATCGGTAACTGCATTATGAATGTTTTCTTCATTATGTAAGTCATATCCTTTATCATCTGCCATATCTAATCCAAGCTCTTTCATCTTTGCTTTTTGATGTTTGCAGTTTCTGCACCTATGAATTGCACCTGCATCTTTTGGCTCTCCTAATTTATCTTCTTCCTCGTCTGGAATACCTTCTGTTTTTAATTTTTGTGCTTGGAATTTATGCCATCCATGCTCGTCGATAGACACTTTTTTCTCTGCAATCTTTTCGATTTTGTCCTCTTCTGCAGCAAGCTCATCTTTTGTCTTGTTGTGCACAGGTACTATTTCACTAACAGTTTTGTTCATGCATTGTAATGCATCGTGTTTGTCTTCACAAAATGTTGCACCAAATAAAGTTTTTGGACCAACTAATGCAGCTAATAATGCAAAGTTAACTTTATGTCCAGGTGCATTCATGCAACGCTGTTTTGCCGTCTTGGTTTGTCCAACGAACAAAGGGTCGTAGAATTTTTTCACTGCACCTGTTAACTTTGCACATTCCATACCTTCGTTTGCGTTTGGATAGTGTGTTTTAATTAATGGACACATTAATTCAAGTAGTTTCACAATAGCTTGTCCACTTTTATCAATACCATCTGCTGTGTTGGATTCAACTTCATAAACAAAACGTGCCATGGTTACAACTTTATCCAAAATTTTACATGTGCCAGCTTGTTGCGCTGCTAAATCTTTTACTGGACCTGCCAATGCTTTCAATTCTGCTTCTTTCCTTGCTACGTTAGCAAAATGGCCTGGTGGCACCATATTTGGTTTTTCTTGCAATGGATTTTTTAATGGTTCTTGTAATAATTTATGTAAAGTACCATTAAATGTACCTGGTGGTACAAGGGCTGGATGATACGTATCACCTTTGCCTTCCTTCGCTTTTGTTGCCAATTTGTTCAAGTATACGTTGTGTGCGAAATGTCCTCTTTCTACCATTCTTGGTTGATGTCCGCATTGAACACCGTCACAACCTTCATCATTTTGTGCTGCTACTTCACTTTTAATGTCACCTGGTGTGGACGCATCCTCCGCTACTGGATCTGCTTTTCTTAACAATGCTGCATTTGCAACCGTTGCAATTAATAACAATGATATAAGAACGCGCATCTCTTGTTTGTTCTTTAACTTATAGTATATTTACTTTTCCTCTTTATATACGATATGATAATATATGATATATATATATATTATGTATCTTGATATCGTTCCACTTGGTTCATTGTTCTATATATATACACATGTAAATATATAGTTTTTTGATCTAAATTCTATGTTTTTTTAATTTATTTTGGAACGTCTCTCCTATCAATTAGAATACGTCAAGTTTACAACAAGTACAACAACTTTTTTTATAACGATTCACTATTGGATTTTATATTATGACGTTGTTCATCCATTTCATCCCCCTTTTTCATTCGTGTCAATTGATGCATTTTTTGTCTTTCTTTTTCCTTCGTTTGGTTTAATCCCTGTGCTGTGTCAATGCTATTATATTAGAAGGTGCATAGCAGTGAAAATGGATAGGGACGGGATTTCTATAGAAATATAACTTTACACTAATAAGTATAAGCTTCCTATCAAAAAGGCAAAAATGTCGTTTGGTTTAATCCATTGCTGTGTCAATGCTATTATATTAGAAGGTGCATAGCAGTGAAAATGGATGGAAAATTTGGGATTTCGATAGAAATAGAATTGAACACTAACAAGTATAAGCTTCCTATCAAAAGGGGGAAAATGATTTCATATTGATTCCCCCCACTATGCACCTGCTAATACAATAGTATGGAGATAGCACTCACGCATCAAGCCATGTGTGCTAGAGTTGATATACACTTCGTACTTATTATATACTAAATACTACAGTATATTATATCTATCAAATACGAACTAAACCGGTAAGTACCTCGAATTGGATAATAGAGTGCAATACCATTGCTCATTACAAAATGGTGTGAATAAATACTAGGTTTGGTTAGGATTAGGGTTATATACGGTATGTCATGATTTAACCCTAAATATAACCCTGTTTAGTGGAGGTCCTGTATAGAAAAAATTGGCGGGTCGGAAGAGAAAGAGTGATTTCCTTTTCATTATACTACCAAGTACAAACAATCATCCTATTCTACATGCTATCTAGATGCTATCTACCTGTTATTTCAATGAATGAACACATTCTAAAAATAAAAAACTACCTGGTACTACAAAATATAAAAATGATGAAAAGAGATCATCACATTTTTAAATGAATTTTAATGGTTCGCATAGATTCAATAGATCACTAAAAATACATATATATACATAGATGTACGTAGGAAATATATTGAAGTTCATATATAGATATATATATATATATACATATCAAGACAAAACATACAAACGATACAAAAGTAAAACTAGTATTCAAAAACAAATTAAACGAAAAAGAGATATTACATACCGTTGTATCTAATTTTTTACATATATATTAACAAACACAAAAACATTTTTATATAAATACAAAAACAAACAAACATGGCTCAAGTTCCTGAATTTAAAATGATTTTAGTTGGTGACGGTGGTGTTGGAAAAACAACCTTTGTGAAACGTCATTTAACAGGTGAATTTGAAAAAAAATATGTCGCAACGCTTGGTGTAGAAGTAAGACCGCTCGACTTCCATACAAATGTTGGTAAAATTCGTTTCAATGTATGGGATACAGCAGGTCAAGAGAAATTTGGTGGTTTAAGAGATGGTTATTATATTCAAGGCCAATGTGCTATTATTATGTTTGATGTCACTGCAAGGATTACATACAAACATGTGCCTAATTGGCATAGAGATTTGGTCCGCGTATGCGATAACATCCCTATCTGTTTAGTTGGAAATAAAGTGGACGTCAAAGACCGCAAAGTCAACGCAAAGCAAATTACATTCCACCGCAAAAAGAATTTACAATATTATGATGTTTCTGCAAAAAGTAACTACAACTTTGAAAAACCATTTTTATGGTTAGCACGTAAATTGGCTGGTGGAAATACACAATTAAACTTCGTTGAACAGCCAGCATTGAAACCAGCAGAAATTCAAATCGATGCACAACAACGAGCACAAATGGAAAATGATATTAAAGTTGCTGCAACTGTTCCACTTCCAGATGATGATGATGATGATCTTTAAATGAAGAGAAGAGGAAGAGGAAGAATAGGAATGTTTATATATTATATTTGATTATATAAATATAAAAAATTAGTATTGTGGTCATATCAATATATTTATTTTGATTTTTAAAAGAGAGAGAGAGTGAGACAAAAAAAATACACACGCACACCCACGTGTTTTTAAAGTAAAAAAAGTATTTGTACACACACAAAAGTGTGTATAAATATATATTCATTAAAAAATATTAATATAATATATATCTTTGTTTTCATATAATATATAAAAAAAATATACGATCGTACTCGTATGATACTTCGTATGATAGTGTATTTAAATTATGATATGACACATATATAAAAAAAAAAGAAACAAAATTTACGCGTTTTAGTGTGTGTAACACAAAAATATACTTCGTACGTACGATGGTACGAACTTCGTACGAATACACACAAAATTTTTAAAATTCAAATTCTTCATCTGCACTATCTGAACCAACTTCATATACTTCCATATCTTCATCTTCATCTATTTCATCCTCATCATTCATTCCAGACAAATCAAATGCATCACTACTATCTCCTTTTTTATTATCTCCCATGCCACTTTTATTATTTGTACCACTTTCATCCAATGGTAAACTACCCCATGAATCATCACCATAACTATCTTCTTTTTGCACCGGGCTAGAAACAGCACTCATTTTTTTCAATGCAGCAGCTTCCTCTTCACGTTGTTTTTTCATCTCTCTTGATTTACGTATCTCATCCATACGATCTTTTAATTTCTTTTCACCTTCTTCTTTTAAACGTTGTTTTTCTTCCTCTTCTTTTTTCTTCTTTAATTCTTCTGCTTTCTGTTCTGCAGTTTTCAAACGCTCTTTTTCCTCCATTTCTTTTTGCTTACGTAATGCTTCTTCACGATCCTCTTTCTCTTTTTTCAGTCTAGCTTCCTCTGCTAATTGTTTTTGTCGTTCTTCCTCTAATTTTTCTTGTTCTAAACGCTCTTTTTCAGCTTTTAATTCGTCTTGTTTTTTTCGTTCAGCTTCTTTTTGTAATCGTAATTGTTTCTCTTTCTCTCGTTGAGCGCGTGCAGCTTCTAACTTTCGTTTTTCTTCTAAACGTACTTGTCTCATTTTTTCTTTATGTGCATCTTTTTCTTTTTGTATATCCTCTGCTGATTTTTGTTTAATAGGTGATGGTGATTTTTTCTTTGTAATCACTTTTGAGGATGGGCTTGGACTTTTGCTACTATATTTATTTACTTTCGGTGATGTTGATTTTAATAAATTTGGAGTTTCAAATGTGGTAGAATTGTTTTGAATATTGCTATTTGCCATGTTATTTTTACGTGGACTTGGAGATGATTTCGCTTTTACGGCGTTTCTATTTCTTTTTTCTTGACGCAATTGCTCCTCCATTTCTTTCATTTCACTACGATAACGAGCAGCTTTATCCTTTTCTTGTTGTAATAATTTAACAGAATCTTCGACGATATCGGCACTTCGCTCTTTTGCATTAATGACCGCCATTTCATGTTTTAACAATGTTTCTTCATGTTCTTCTTTTAATTTTTGGAATTTTTCTTCCATTTTTTGTCTTTCAATCTCATCAGCTAATTCTCTTTTCTTTCGTTCTTCCTCTAATTTTTCTAATTTTAGTTTCATCATTTCATTGTCTTTTTCCCTACCTGTATTGCTTTGTTGTTGTTGTTGTTGTTGTTGCGGTGGTTGCTGTTGTTGTTGCGGTGGCCCATTTGGTGGTTGTGCTTGCCATGATGGTGGATACATCATTGGTGGTGGTCTATTCATATACAAATATTGTGATGGTGGTGGTACCAACGTCGTCTGTTCTTGTACCCTGCCAGCTCGCCTTTTTCGCAATGATGCAAGTAAGGCATTTGGATCATTTAAGACAATTTGATTATTACGACTATTATTACTATCTTCTTGAGAATTTTGCGTGACTTTATCCAATGCAAGGCGTGCTTTTTGCAATAAACTTTTCAATTCAACAATTTCTGTCTCTTTAATCGATAGATTCGTTTCCGCTTCTTCCACTCGTGGTCGTAATAAGTCTAAATCACGTTGTAAACTATTGATTCTATTATTCATCTCACTTTTCACTGATATCAATTCATTATCTTTCCATCTTAAGGAATCTTGTAATTTTTCAATACCATCATCTTGCCCACTACGAATATTGCGTATTTCCTCGCCATGTTTTCGTTGCAATTGTGCATTTTTACTTTGTTCATCTGCTAATCTTTCACCCAACGCACGTATTAATGTTTCTTTCTCATCGATTTGCTTATGCATTTGATTTCTACTATCAACCATATCTTGCTGTATTTTAGCTAATTGACGTGTTAAGCTTTCATTCAATTCAGATGCTTTACGATGTGCATCACGATCACCATTGGCTGCATTTGCAACTATACGTAAATGCTCTTGTGCTTGTCCTAATTCCAATGCAAGTCCATTTGCTTTTTGACTTGCTGTTTGTGCTGTTTTACGGGCTGATTCTAACTCATCTTTGATCCCTTGCGCTTCTGCAATAACGACACGGCCATTTGCTTGCTCTTTAATAAATGCATTTCGATCATCTTTCAAACGTTGCTCTTTCTTTTCAATGTCTTGTTCCCTGGTTTGATATTGTCTTCGAATATCTACTTTAAATTGATTCATATCACTTTGACATCTACGTGACCATTCTGCACGATCTGCTTCAAAACGTTTTCGCTCACGCATAAAATCTTTCTCCATGTCATCAAGTCTTGTTTTTTCCAATTCTATACTTCGCTTCTCTAATTCTGAGCTCCGTTGTATATCTTCCTCTTTTAGCCTATTCAATTCAATTTCCTTTAAAATTTGTTGACGATGGTCAAATGACGTTTTTTCCATTTCACGTTCTCTACGTCTCATTTGTTCCTCAACAAAATCTTTCCTATCTTTCATCGCCTTAATTTGTCGTTGATGCTCTTCTTGCAAACGACGTAATTCAACTTCTAAAGTAGCACGATGATGTGCTCTTTCCTCCATTTTCATTTGTTGGATTTCTACTGATTTAATACGATCAATTTCAGCTGCAATTTCTTCCTTTGCTTTGCGATCGACTTTACGTTGATATTGTATCAATCGATCTTCCACCGATGCAGAACTTCCTTGTCCAGTTGCTTGTAATTGCTGTTGTTGACGATATGAATATTCAACGTCATCTAAACGTTTTAATAAACGTTCTGACGGTGTGTTGCCATCGTCCGTCTGTGTAAATGAATCATGCACCGTAGAGCTAGATTCTAACCCTTCTAATATGGCAGAGATCAATGTATTGTTCCCATTTGTTTTTTGCTCTAATAATGGCGCTTTCATTTCCCCTAATGTACTTGCTAATTTTGTATAAAATGCATGTCCTTTTCGAATATTTAATACTTGTAATATTTCTAACTTTGATAATGGTGGTGATGTATTTACACCACTTTCCGGTAAAAAAACAGACAATGAATATTTGTAACCCATAGAACGCAAATGCTCTAAAAACAACGTATTCAAAACCCTTGTTCTTAAATTTTGCTTTTGTCCACGATGCCTATTGACATCAAATGGTCCACCACGTCCATCTTCTTTTGCTAATGATTTTAACTCGGACAAAAATTGTGTTCTTAACTGTGCTTTCAAGTTACCAAGCACACCATTTTTTTTCATAGACGATAATAGTTGTGATTTTAAATCAAGTACTGATAATGTTGCAGGTGCATCGTTATTAATTGCTGCTGCATTGTTTGATTTACCACCAGGTGATGATGCTTGTGAACGTGTTGTCATTTTTGCTATTGTTGGGTTTTTTTTTTATATATATTTTAGAATATGTTATCTTGGTAATAAATAAATATATATATATATTTCTCACTAAAAATCTCTTTGATTTCTTTATAAATATATATCGTTCTAAATTCCTACTATTGTATCTATACACCAAAATAAATATATATGATATACGTATTATTAATCTAATATATATATGTATGTATAGCTTAAATATATATATATATATAAAAAGAGAAAAAAACAAATCGAATTTATAGATTTTGAAGATGATGAAGAGATAAAGTACTGGTTTCTTTCAAGAACACTTCTTGTACATTTTTATTATGTAAAAATAATATATATTTTTTTATTTCAATTTATTATTAATAATAATATATTAGCAGGTCCATAGTATTATGGATTTCCAGATTTGGTATTTGAAAAATAATTTATTTTATAACTGTCAATATTGGTTGGGTTAGTGATACCTATGGCTATGGTAAAAAAATAAATATAACACTACATATAGTTGTACTTTATTTTCAAAAAGAAAGACGAATGTTGTAAGAGACCCAAACGTCGTTTTCGTTGCGGGAGGGATATCATAAATATCCGATAATCAGTGTACATATATAAAGAGTCGGATCGGTACATGATAATCATTACCTATTTCGTGTAAAGATAGGAATAATTATTTGTACTTCGTGAACTTAGTGACTACCACACAAATCTACTCGATGTTTCTTTTTTTGGATCATGAAAATTCGATTTTAGAAATCACTCCGGTACCGGGGGGATCAAATATTTCAAAAATCAATTAAGTCAACAAATTAGTAGTTTTTTACATCTTTATTTATGTAAGAAATTACAATAAAAGTTTCATCCGGGGAAAGAAGAGGAAACAATCAGAGGTTTAGATATAGATAAATATATCACAACAAAAGAAGAAAACACGAAAGATGGATTCAGTTGGTTGTGTATCTGGCATCACGTCGGGTGAATTGTTTTACCGTGCAGCGGTACGAAATGATCGTTCATGGTTAAATCAAAAAGTTGGACCAAGTTTATTGAAATTTTTAAACGATGGTATCGATAGGCAGTCTATTTTAGGAAAATTTGAAGCAAGGGAAGATGAATTAAACGAAGCGGAGGAAGTATGTTTACAATGTAGAAAAAACAGGACCAAAGCATTAAGGGAAAAAATTGTGCAAGCAAATAATCTATGCAAATCATACTTATCCCGTAGCAAATTGTCGTATGAAGATTTTGTTAAAACATTAGTTGTTTTAATGGATGAATTTGATGATCAAGCTGCTAAGTTTGCGTTATGGTATTTTTCAACGTTAGAGCGTGAACGAGTTATATATAGACGAAGGTTAGGGGAAGAAGTTACTTCCTGTGATAGTTTGCAACAACATTTAAAAGCTTCATTGAGGTTAAATATTTTTGCGATACATTTAGAAAGTGAAACGGATCGACAAGTCTTGTTAAAACGTTTGCCATCATCACATCCACAATATATACGTTGTAGACGGGCAGCAAGTGAAAATTTGAAACCTGGATTTTTTGACGGTGCACCTAGTTTTAATGGTATTAACGTTTTAGACGTTTACAAAGTTGAAAACAAACCGTTGTTGGAACGTTTTCAAAGTTGTGCTGCAATGTTAGAGCCTGGAAAGGTGAAAGGTTTATTTACCAGTGTACCTGCAAAAGCGGTGGAACGTACGGTCGTATTAGGATTTGGTGCATTGGATCATGATGCACCATATAAAAGACCAAAAATTATTGATGAGGATGAGGATGATGATGTATTAAATGGAAAAGGAACAGATGGTAAATCCTTGGCAGATAAAGCTATGGCAAAATTAAAACCAAGAAAAGAAGACATATTTAGGCGTGCGTGGTTTGCATTTCATGATAAAGGTGATGGATATGCTGAAAAAATAGTGGATCAAGCTAGTATTGCAACGTTTCCACGTACGTTTTCCCGTTATAGCACCGTTGAAGTTGATCGATTTCATATACATGAATCTCATCGTTTGAAAAGTAATCCAGGATTAGCAATGGAGGAAAATAAAGAAAGTAAAATGGCAAAAGAACGTTGGGAGAAATCTACGGATGGTGGCGGCCCAGTTAGTGATGAAATTAGATATTTAATTTTATGCCGTGTCGTGATTGGTAAAGTATTTGTAACATCGAAAGAATACCGTGGATTCCCAACCGTTGGTAAAAATCCTGCATTTGATTCCATGTACAATCCATTGCAAGAAGAATATTTAGTATTGAGGCCTGTTCAAGTTTTACCCGAATTTGTTATACAATATACGTACAATAATGATGCGTCAAAAGTTGTATCGACGTTGGAATCATCGCCGATATTACCCGTAGATTTATCAACTGCTGGGATGAAAATGCCAACTGCTGGATGGGATTTACAAATATCTTCACCATCCACCGCATCGCCAAATAGCAACAATAGCTCCAACGATAAGCATGTTAAAAAAGCTCAAAAAAGTGACCATGAAGATAACGTACGAAGAGCTGTTCCGCCAACGCCTACGACTAGCGGCATACGTTTGGCACAAATTCCACTAGATCGTGAAAATAACAATAATAATGTAAATAGTAAATTGTCCCCGAAAAGCGAGAAAGACAAGTCGAAATCAAACAACAACAATGGAGCATCTGAAATGATTAATGTGAAATTATTGGAAAAACGTTTGAAAAATCAAGCAACGGAAACAAGCCGAAGAGAAGCTTTGACCTCTTGGGAACAATTACGTTTAAATGCTGCAAGGCAACGTGAAACTATATTAGATGCAACGGATAATTTGCATGCATCATATAAACGTAAAGCAACGCAATTGCGCCATTGGGAAAGTGCAAGATTACGTGAAACATTTTCTGGTGCACCTGAATTAGAAAGTGTCCAATCAATGAAACATGCTATTGATAGAGCAGAGAAAGATTTAATGCGACAAGTTGCACGTAGAAGGGAAATGGAAAATGAAATGAATAGTATGAAGAAGAAAAACAATATTAGGCGGAGGTGAATATGTGGGATTCATTTAAAAATTTAAAAATAAAATTTCGCGCATTCAATAAAAAATGATATGTGAAAAATTATTACGAGTATAATTCTTTTACAAAGAAAATTTATTAACAAGATACAAACACTCCTCTACGCTACACACGTGTATATAAAAATTATAAATCTATAGGCTTTATTTTTTAACGTATCAAACCCATTGCAGCCATTCGATTTGCCAATGCTAACTCATGTTCTTTTGCGATGCGTAAAATTCGATGGCGTGATTTTTCACGATCTTTCATAAATTTTAAACGTAATCGTCTTCGACGTTTTGTAGACGTATCAGATGCTTCCATTGCTTGCCGTTCCACCTCAACGGCGCGTTCTTCCTTTAATAATCGATCCATATCTGCTAATTGACGTTGACGCAGTCCCTCTAATTGCTCAAAACCATCTAACAATTGGTTTGAATTATTCTTATTATTGGATAATGTGAACGATTGATTTGAATGTTTTGCAAATTCTTTTTGAAAAAATGTTTTTGGTTGAGGTTGTTCTATATCACGATGTGCCAAATTAGCAGTATTCGCATGACGTGCTGATCTACCTAATTTTCTCCTAGCTTTTGGACCGGGTAAAAATCCACTTGATGAAGATGTTGCAAAATCACTTAATAATGGTTTTGGATCACGTGGATTTTTTTTAGTTGGATTTGCTGTTTTAGTTCTTGCTAAACGTATTCGCTCTATACGTTCATTAATTATTTCGGTATTTTTTTTACCATACGATGGACGGGGACGTTTTGTTTGCATTGTTATTTGTGCTTGTTTTTCACGGCGTAAACTTTGTATCGTATTTGGACGATTTTTAATGCTTATTATTGACGAAGTATTATCATAATCATCGAAAAATTGACTAGATGATTTACTGTTATTCAATCTTTGTTGTTTTTGTTGCATTAAATAATCATTATATACATTTGATGACAAAATGGATGAAGCTGAATGTAATATTTGTTTACTAAATTTATTTTTATTTTTTGTTGCATGTTTATTAATTAATTTGATTTTTTCACCAGTTTCAAAATCTATTACCACTTTATCTAATGAATCTTTTGGGGGTGATGTAGCATTATTATAATCATCATCGTCTTCATCTTCTATATCTAATATATTCTGCCCATCCTCGTCCTCGTCTTCATCATCATAATATTCATCTCCTTCTTCTACTAATACTTTATCATTATCCCATAAGCTACTATTTTGAAAACCTAACATCATACCATAATTACCATCATTAATATCAATATTTTGTAAGGAACTTGAATTTCTTGCTAAACTTGTCAAAGATTCAAAACTAGTTGGTTCTAATAATTTTCCTGAACTTAAAAGTTTTTCTGCAGTTTCTTTTAAACGAGCTCTTTCTCTACTTTGTTGGTCATTAATAAATCTAGCTTGCATTTTCATATCTTCACGCAATTTTAAAAAATTTTCAGTACGTTTTGCTTTTGCTTCTGCTTTTTCTCGAATGGTTTTTGATTTGTTTTCGATCTTTTCTCTAAATGCATCCAACTCTTTTGCACGTGCAGCTGCACGTATACGCATTTCATCTTTAGATTGTAATATCTCAAACGAACCAAAATGTGATATGTCTATCTCTGAATCTTCTTCCTCAAATGTTTTCGTATTTAACATATCCTCTGTGACATCATCATCTAATTCTTCTGCCAGTCTCTTTACCGGTTGAATATAATATGCCATATTTTAAATTTTGAAAGCGTGCCAGGGGGAAAGGAAAGGAAAGGCAAGGGAGGGAGGGAGGGAGGGAGTAAATGGGATGGTAGGAAATGATTGTTCCAACTTTCTGCACATGAACATATACACTGTTGCTTATTTATATATATGTAAACAATTTATGTAAACAATTTTTTTATTTTTTTTTGTTGCCTTTTTTTATAACGTATATTCCATCAGGTATTCTTTTTGATTTGCAGAGATGATGATTTGCACCTTAAATCACACCGTGCAAAATGCAAAAGTTAAAGTATTCTTTTTGGTATTCTCTCTGATTATAATTTATAGGGTAACTACTATACCTGGTAGTATATTGTCTTCCCTGCTGCAGCTCATCCCATATCCTTAAATCTCACATATTTGCTTAATCTATTTTAGCTATGCTATGGCCTGTTATTATTAGTGAATTATTAAATTAGACTAGCTAGCGAAGCTTTGCGTGGAAGGAGGCTAGAAAAGGTGACTATTGTGGATTTGTAAAGTTATATTATTAGTAAAATCTAGTTCCAATATCTCCAATGTATTGTTTGTTTTTAATGCTTCACCAATACTTTGTACATCAGTAATATTATTATTAGATAGGCGCAAGTACTTTAATGCATTGTTTGTTTTCAATGCTTACATTAACGACAAGATATATGATAATATTAGATCCTGGTATATATAAGCTGATTGCGTTGCTATTATTTAATTAATAGTAGAAAGTAGAAGAAAGTAGAAATAAAGTTCAATTTGCATTTTTTAACATACCACCTGGCATACAGTATTTTGTATTACCTGGTAATACACACATGCTATATTATATTATTAAAAAAGGGGCTGTTGTCTGGTTGTCCCAGCCGGGCCAGAGAGTAAGAGAAACATCTCTCTCTGGTTGTCCAAATTTTTGCAATAATTATAATTTATCTAACTATAATACTATTATACCTGGTATATTATAGTATTATATATTGTCTTCCCTTAGTCGTCTAAGTCTGCGTCGTCAGACTCTCTTTCTCGTCTTCCCTCGTTATCGTGCAGCTCATCCCATACCTTAAATCTCATAAATCTATTTTATAGCATTTTACCTGGTAGCTATGCTACCACCGTATGGCCTCTATAATATCTAATTAGAGCTAGATATCTAGTGGAATTAGAATTACGATTATTACTAGACTAGTTGCACAGTTGTTCAATATTTTATTATATATATAATTACATTTAAGCTAATAATTTAGAATGGTAAAAAACACAACAGTAAACGATATATACGATATTGACAATCATCAAGACGAATCATACAATTTAGATTAGATTGTATATCTAGCGCGCGCCATGTCTGGTTTTGTCACTGCTACTACTACTGCAGAGAAACAAGGAAATAGTAATGATGTAAATGATACAAATAATAATGCTAATAATAATACAACACAACAAAAAAAAGAACCATCTTGGTATATTAATTCAAACAAATCACAATTTGATTATGAAAACGGTAGATCTGCATGTGTTGCAATTGCATGTGAAGCTGCTGTACGTATATTAAAAATATGTGGTACCAATGAAATCATTGAAAAAGAGGATTTTAAACCAGAAGTATTGATAGAAGCAATGGAAAATGGTATAAATATGTATAAAAGTGTTGGTCGTCGAGGGCATCTAGATTTAGATGATGTTATTTTTAGTCAACAATATAGTTCACAACTTAGTTTATGCAAACGTGAACAAAAATGTTTAAAGGATGGTTTAGAACATATGTTATTTTTTGAATTGTTAGGTTATGTCACACGTAAACATTGTAACAATGCACCCACTGCATTATTATTTGTAAAAGGTGGGGAAGCAGCATTAGTAGTAATATCAAACAATGGTAAACAAATACTTTTATTTAATTCTCATCCAAAAAGTGAGTTAAATATGAATTTTTCAAAATGTTTTATATATAGTGTAGATGATATCCATATGGCAGCTGGATTTTTATGCCAATTGTTTCCATGTGTTACCGGTTTAGGGTATGGTTTACAAGCTGATATGTATAATATGTTTGATGTTGCGATAGTAAAATTATCAAATGATATGACAGAAGCTGATCGAAAGGAAGATAATGTACCAGTTGCACAACAACTACAACAAATGCAACATGGTGGCTCTGGTACAACGAATGTGAATACTAATAATGGAAATGATGTGCAATTAACACCAGATTTACAAGCATTGGTATCACAAGGTATTATTAGTCGTGAAGCTGCAATAGGGATGATGTGAAAGAAAAAATATATTTTTTATTTTAAATATAAAAAATATAATATTGTATTATCACACAGACATATTTTTTAATTTCTTCTTCTCTCTCTCTACCCCACTCTCCCCAACACGAATCTCCAATCTCTCTCTCTCTCTCTCTCACCTCACAATCATTACACTTACATCTGCAACATTCGTACCAGTTGGTCCAGTTTTTATTAATGAACCATTATCAAGTGCATTAAAATAATTATATGAATCATTATTATTTAAATATTCATTGATATCTAATTCTTTCTCCATGCCTTTCTCCAATGTATATCCATCTACCATAGCACCTGCTGCATCATTTGGTCCATCGGTTCCATCTGTACCACCAGCTAATAAGACTGCTACATTATTATTATCAATCGAATTTAAACCATGAATACACTTTGCAGCAGACAATGCCAATTCTTGTTGTCTTCCACCATTACCATTACTATTACTATTTACTGTTACAGTTGTCTCGCCTCCAGCAATTAAACATGCAGGTTTTTTTATTGGACGATTCGACTTCATAACTTCTTTCATTAAACTTGAAAAAACAATACCAACTTCACGTGCTTCCCCTTCCACACTAGTAGATAAAATCAATGTATTGTATCCCAACTCCGATGCTTTCGCTTCAGCTGCTTCTACTGCTATACTATTATTACCAATCATAAAATTATATGAATTATTAAAACATGGATCACCATGACTTGGAGTATCTTGCACGCCATTTGTTTCATTGTTATCTTTATTGTTGTTGTCGTTATTAAAACCACTTTCTAAATGTTTATACACACTTGTCGGTAATTTATCTTTTAAATTGTACGTATTGACAATCGTTAAACAATCATTGAAAGTTCCTGGATCTGGAACAGTTGGACCTGATGCTATAATATCTAACGGATCACCTATGACATCTGATAAAATCAAAGAACAAATCGTTGATGGATATGCTAATCTTGCTAATTGACCACCTTTCACACTTGATAAATGTTTACGTATTGTATTCATTTCATTGATTGTTAATCCATTTTTTAACATCACTTGATTTGCAATTTGCAACTCAGACAATGTTATCCCTGTTACTGGTTTCACAAGCAATGCAGAACCACCACCTGATACACATGCTAAAATTAAAGTGCGTTCATTTGTACAATTTTTCAATATTTCAATAATCGTTTTTGTGCCATTTACACCATCTTTACAAGGTACAGGATGTGATGCTTCTGTGTATGTAATTATTGGTAAATTATTTCCATTGCCTAATTCATCTGTTTCCTTTATATGATTATGTTTTGTAACAATATGTCCATAAATATCTTTCGTTTTCAATGGTAAAACTATTTTACGAACAGCACTAGCCATTTCCGAGGATGCTTTACCAAACCCAATAATTCGTATAGAATCATAATTTTTCATATTAAATATTTTATTTTGTATATGTAATTCATTTGTCTCTGGTAAAAATTTCATCGAATTTTCTATCGCATTTTGAGGCAAAGCAGCATTTATTGCAGATTGGAATATTTGATATGCATCTGAACGTGTTGTAGACAATAATGTTTCATGTTCTTTCGATGCGTCTTTTGATGATGGTATGATGGATGATGTTAATGATGTCATATGTATAGATGAAGATATTATTTGATTGTTATTATTATTATTATTATTATTATTATTAAATATTGATGTTGATGTTGATGTTTTTGCTGCGTTAGATACTATATTATACTTTTTTCTTCGCAACAAATGTTTAAATGAATATAAATGCCTTAACATGAACTTTTGTTGTTTTATGTTTGTATGATTTCTTCGATTGTTTGTTGTTGATCCGTGAACGTATATATTGTTTTGTAATTCTCTTTTTTGGTTTATTTTATTATATAATCATTAATGAAATTATTAATCTTAATCTGGTCGGTAAAAAAATCTACTAACCAGCTAAATAAATAACCACCAGCTGGCCAGCAAATCTTCTCGGATTTGAGATTTGTTATGCTGGCCTGATTGATCGATATTTTTAATAGCATAGACACAGCATTATAATTTTCGCGTCCATCATACCCATCTCCTCACAAAAAAAACTACACAACTAGAAGTCGTATTAACTATAAAAACAACAAGTCTATATGTATATATGCACGAACAACAACTGGAATTCTTAAAAAAAAGAAAACAAAAAGAGAAACAAAAATCTATAAAGAAAAATAGAATAAAATTTACAAGATTAAAGTGATAAAACAACCATGTTTCGTATGTTAACGAGAAAAACGATTGTTCCATCAACAGCTTGTGCTGGTATGTATCTGTTTGATTCAATTCAAAAAAAAAATACTGATAATGGCAATGTAAAGAATTATAAATATTTCAACAATGGACAATTCAGAAACAAATTTAATAATTTTTCAATAACAAATGCACCGCTTTTTGCATTATCCTCAAACTCAGAATCGACTATCGAATCGTTAGAGAAATATAATACAAAAAAAGTAGATACAACTTCTACTGCGAGCAAAATTTGTGAGAAAGACGTCTACCTGGGTGAATTGAAAGACGGTCTAAAAGTCTCTTGGAATGCAGGGAAGCGGTATCGTAGGAATTTCTGTTTGAATCTATTCGGTACATACGACGGCAAGTATAACGAAGATGGGGAAAAAGACGGGTATGGCAAACTGACGGTTATGTTTGGGGCCATTGTGTATATTGGATCTTTTAAAGACGATGAATTCCACGGAAAAGGGACATTAACTCTATCAAAGGGCGATGAATACGTAGGTGAGTTTAAAGGTGGTAAGAAACATGGAAAGGGTATATATACATGGCCTAATGGTAATGTATACGATGGTGAATGGAAAGATAACAAGCGCGATGGAAGGGGTACATTTACATTTGCTAATGATGGAACTGTTCTTGATGGGGAATGGAAAGATAATGTTTTACACGGAAAAGCCAAAGTTATTATGCCAAATGGTGTTGTGCGTTATGATGGCGACTACAAAAATGACAAGCGTGATGGACACGGGAAAATGACGTATCCTGATGGCTCTGTATATGTTGGTGGATGGAATGATGGCAAGCATCATGGAGAAGGTAAACTTATTGTGGCTGACGGTAATGTATACGATGGTGAATGGAAAGATAACAAGCGCGATGGAAAGGGTACATTTACATTTGCTAATGGTCTTGTTCTTGATGGGGAATTTAAAGATAATGTTTTACATGGAAAAGCCAAAGTTATTATGCCAAATGGTGTTGTGCGTTATGATGGCGACTTTAAAAATGACAAGCGTGATGGACACGGAAAAATGACGGATCTTAATGGCTCTGTATACGATGGTAAATGGAAAGATAACAAGTATCATGGAGAAGGTAAAATTACTGTGGCTGATGGTAAAACAATTGAAGGTAAATGGAAATATGGTGAGCATGATGGAAAATGCACCATAACTTATCCCAATGGTGATAATTATGTTGGTATGGTGGCGAAAATAGGAGGTGTCGTAGGACTACATGGACAAGGTACATATACTTTTAGTGATGGCTGTATTTACGAGGGTAAATTTAAAAGTGGCATAAGACACGGAAAAGGTAAATTTACGGCAGTTGTAAAGGGTAAGCATTGCTCGGATGGAACTTATCTTAAAGATGAAGAAAGTTATGATGTATATGAGGGTGAATGGAAAGATAATAAGATGCATGGAAAACAAAAAATGACATGCATAAACAAGGGAGGAAAACACGATGGAAAAGTAGCCGGAATAATGGTTATTCAATTTAATGGACACCCAAAGGGAATTGTTTACGGCATTTACGAAGGGGGATTTTTTTGTGAAGCTTCTTACTTAATATACGAATATGTGCCTGGAATATCTTATATATTACCATATCCTCAATTTTTGAAATTGAAAAAGTCTATTGAGCCATTTTTTGAGAAGTAAAACTTGACATTTTAGGTGTGTGTTTTCATTAAGTGTTTTCAAAAAAAGTACGTACACGCGTATAATACAACTTATCCTACCGTAGATATTTCTAAAAAGAAGAGAGAGTGTGTGTTAGATTTATATCATACCCATTTTATTTATATTGATATTATATTTACACATTACTTCTATCACTTCACATAGCATATACACAGCATTATTTTCAAATAAATCATACCTTTTACACTATTATGCGTTTGCTATCAAATCGCTTTCACTTTCTCTCGCTCTTTTTCTTCTCGTTTTTCTTTCCGTTTCCTTTTCAATTTCTCTTTCCTTTTTTCTTCCCTTCTCTCTACCACTTTCGTCATTCTCTCGTTCCCTTTCTGTTTTTCTTTCTCTTTCCCTTTCCTTTTCATTATATCTACAATATATATATTATTCTATACCTAATGATTCTAAATTAATATTCACCATGATAGAACGTCTTCGGGCATTAACATTAATTCCATTTTCCTCCAAATATTTCACAAAAGCTTCTTCTTCTTCTTCCAATATGCTCACTGCATACCTTGCAATAAGTTCACGACTATCTAATGTATAAAATCCAAATTCATCTTTAGTTTTTTCCACTGATCGTTTGAATTTATATGCACGAGATTGGTTGCTTATAGTTAATTCTAATATACGCTGTTTCTCTTTCTCTCTTGCACGTTTTACTATTTTTGTGATTTGGTATTTTTCCTCTTGTTTTTTATCTTCTATTTTCTCCATCATTTCTAAATTATGTGACATACGTACAGTATTGTTTTTGCCATATTTAAAATCTAAACGTGGCTCAGATATCTTGCCTTCTTCTAATGCTCGTTTGATGAGTAACGTTGGTATTTTAGACATACGTTTATTTTCCTGTACAATTGATGAATAAAGTTGATTAGAGTATTTTATTGTTGTTAGTTCATATATATATATATATATATACATGTAGAGAGGGAGAGAGAGGATGAAATGAAAAAAATCATCATAATGTATATACATACGGCATGTTTTTGTACGGCAACAGTTTCTATAAAACCACTTATAATGACACCCACTAATAAATTTGTTAATAACATTGTTGATATCAAAACATAACTAAAAAAAAATGGATATGCACTAGCCCCAACACTATCAACAGCTGCTAACATGACCCCATTCCATGCTTCTCCCACATAAAGTTGGATCAATGTAATAATACTGTCTGACATTGAATTGAAATTTGCTTGACCCATATCGTAATTGTGTAAGTATTTAAATGTACCTCCAAACGACATGCATCCCCATATAGCATATGTATATACGAACAGCATTGTCAGCTGAATGATTGCAAAGTAATTTGGTATGATAACGTAAAAACAAAATATAATTTTACGAACAATTTCAAATTCACTAAATAAACGCAGGGTGTTTAATGACAACACGATTCTAGCCCAGTCATTAACTTCGCAATTTGCTTCAGAGGTACATTCTTTCCAAGAATCGAATATATAATCTAAATTTAAAAAAGCAGTACGATATATAGCTAACGACACAAATGCAAAAAAGGAAAAAGTAGAAATTGAACCATCAAATATATTTTTCACTTCTTTAAAAAAATCATCGTTAACATGAACATAATGATCATATCCAAACAAGTATATCTTTATCAGACATTCTAGAAACCAAAATATTACAAATATAATATTAAGAATGTCAATATATGGGATATAATCATTCGATGCTGCGCCATATACGCAACAGAAACAAACATTTGCTAACAGCAAACATGTTATGGTAATTAAATATCTATCATCTTTATAAAATTTGATTAGCAATTTATGAAAATTTTCGCTTTTTCCCGCTGCTACTTGCTTAGCTTTGGAAGTTACAGAGGAATTGCTGGAAGATCTGCCATCAGTATCATATCGCATTTGACGTTCATGTTCTTGATAATAATCAGCCCCGCGATGGCGCCAGTATTCAATAACATTTAAATCTTTTGGATTGCTAGGATCAATTTTTGTACCTTCTGGGGGCAAAAAATCTATATCCAACGTACGTAAATAACCAAAAAGCACTTCAGGCGAACATGTATCAAAATTATATTTCGCTTCTCCAAATTCGATTAAATGCATTTCCTTTAATGCTTCTGATTTCATTTCATGCACTAATTCTTCACAAAGTTGAATAAAATCAGCACCACTTAATTCGAAATCATCGTCCACATTGAACAATCGACCAGTATTGCATGTCAAATTGAAAAAATTTAAAAACTCAACTTTATCCAAAGAACCACCAGCATCTTTGTCCAATATGATAAATGCTGCTATAATAGCCATACGTGATTTGATTTTCTGGTTAATACGTTTTTTTGACATAAACGTTGCAAATCCATCTTCAAATGCAGCAATAATTAAAGACACAATTAAAAAGGTCCCAAATAAGCTAGTAAGAAATGTGTAGAAATGTATGTATGTGTCTGGGCACTCAGCTGATATTACTCCACCATCACGCGTATTTGCTTCCGATGCATTTGTGCAAAGTGTTGGTGGGTATACTACATCTGGGTAATTTTCAGCCGAGACCATGTATACAAATAGTGTACTAAATGATTTATATACCGATTGAAAACTATCAAACGTGTCATACGAATGGCGATTACTTAACAATGTTGTACCGATAATGGCAAAGACAAATAGAGTTATTAAAAACATGATGAAAACTGCACGTGCATGGTAAATAGTTCTCACAAATGCAATTAATGTTCTTCTTATAGCGCTGAAACGAAGCATCGGCCAAATCGGACGCAATACAGCTGTGTAAGGCAATAAAAATACTATTTGGGTCACTGATTCATCATTACATGCTAAATTGATATCATCACATCCTGTATAATATGGTATCATTGCATCGATCAGAAACGACAATAAAATGATAATTTTGGCAATTATTAACTTATTAATTGAAAGTTGATGTGTCGTATTTCTTTCATTAATATCATCAAATCGAGCCCTTTTCGTACTTGCTTTTACCTTTCTTGCTTCCTTTAATGTGCGGTCTGGCTGGTATATGCCAAATAAATAGATTTCAAACGCTAGATCTACAGCATATAACAATATTGATACAATTGTCAATATACTTAATGTAAAAATACGGTCTTTATTATTATGAATTGTAAAATAATTTTCACGATTTGCTGGTGCCTCAAAAAATGCTAAACATAAATTCAATATAATACTGCAGCTAATGAATATCCCGTAACCTTTTGAATGAAAAATACGATAACCACGAACTCTTGCAACATCATTATCTCGTTGTAAATATAAGAAATCTAAAATATTACATTCTGCATTTTGCGACATTAATACGTATTCTAATGCACGTTCTTTCTCAGCCAATGTTGCTTCTGGTTCCATTAAAACAACATTGTCATCTTCAATCAGCTCTTCATAACTAACTTTACCATCGCCATCTTTGTCTAAAGCAGCAAAAAGCAACACTGCTTCTGCTTGTGTTGGTTGGTACCCTAAAAATGTCAAACCTTTTATAAATTCACGACGTGATATCTCACCATCCCCATTAGCATCAAATTGCTTAAAAATACGAGTAGCTTTTTCTTTATTATGTAATAACAAACGTCTAAATGTATCATATACTTTTGGTGGTCTTGCCTCACCCCCTTTTAGACGGCATACCATATTTGCAGATAATACAGTAGGTGCTAACGTCGCTCTAAATTGATGAAAAAATTCTTCGCTATCTGGATCCAATACTTTCTCATCTGTTTTGAAAATAGTATGTAATATTTCAGAGATATTGTCATCTTCATCGTCTTTCTCATCGTTGTCGTCGCCATCGTCTTCTTCCTCCTCCTCTTTCTTAGTCGCGTTGCTTTTATGGGTTTTTTTTCCATATAAACTATTATACCTACTGTATGAAAAGAAAAAACCAGCGAAAAGAATAATCAATGTTAAAAACATAGATGTAATTAAATAAAGATCTTTCAACCTTCCAAATGTTGCTAAAAAACTTCTTTTTCCGAAACCACTAACTAAAATCCAATCAAGACCAATTTCACTTTGAATACTTGCTAAATGCAACATCATGATTCCAACTTCACCACCACGGCCAACTTCCATTTTTAAACCATTGGGATAATTCTTTGCCAATAACCCTTTTTCAAAAAACCCACTTTCTAACCTGTCTTCTAATTCCGTGTATGAAGTATGTATCGCAACGTCGCATTCGTCAGGGTACCTTTCTCGCCTGTTGCAAAGATCTCTTGCGTGTATGCGACTTAATGAACCCTCTTTGGTATATTTTCGAATTACTGGAACATCGCTAGACACAGCGACAATGCGACCATCTCGTTCAAGTAGATATGCTGTACCTACACCATCTTCTAATGGTGCCAATGCAAATGTTACACTTTGTTGCAGTAAATTATTTAATTGACTCAATTTAAAATCAGCCGCGGCAGCACCAAAAAATTTATTCTTACGTTGCGAGTGGTTAAAACCAAACGTTGCCGTTATTCCAAATCCGGGTGGATTAACAAATTCATACACAGGGCTCCATACGGGTTTGTATGGATTGGCTTTACCAGCAATATACCAAGGTCTTTTTATGGGATGATAATCCACAAATCTCTTCTCCGAAATAGCAGCACTGCTATTTCGTACAAGATAATTAATCCCTTTACGTCGCAACTCGTAGCTTTGTAAAAATGGAACACCATTACATAATGCACGGCCTGTAGTATTATCTTTTGATATGACTTCAATTCCAAACGGTTCATTTTCTGGTACACTTTCCGCACCGATTAAACTGTCTTCTTCCGTACCAATGTAACTAACTACAGGTCTATTATATTTTGGATATGCCAATAACATTCCAATATTACCAGCGTCAGCACGATCTAACTCGCTGCCCACATCAAACATTCCACTCGGTAACATATCCAATTGATTGAACATTCCCATTAACCTCACAAATCCAACTGGAATAGCTAAATAAGCGTCTAACTGTGTCTTTATTTCTACACTTAAATCGAAAACTAATGTATCTACTTGTTGAATAATGACTTTTTCACCAGAACTAAACCATATAGAAATATTTATTATACTAATAAGAAGAATACAAACTGTAAAATACTTTGTATAATTCGATGGATTTAAAACAAAGTAATATTTATAAAGTTCGTCCACATCTTCTTGTACAACTTTCGAACGTACTAGATCATTTATTGTTTTTTTTGTTTTCGTTTGTACAGGAGGTTTTCGGGATTTAAATTTGTTTAAAAATTCCTTTGATTGCTCTTTTTCCTTCTCTATCAGTATTTTACTATCTTGTTTACGTTTTGAATTGAAATAATCTATAATATAACATTCTGTGCGATACAAGATATTATTAGATCCTTCAACGTGTTTATTCATGGCCCAAGTTGACGCAAACATGGCTATAATTATAATAGCACCAAAAATGTTCGTTAAATTTGCTGCAATGTATGAATATGAATGTACTACGTCCGTCTTAGTAATTATATAAAACGACCAGTGTTCTAATCCAAATGCAAATCGATTTTCCATATAATCTTTGGATATACTATGTGTATCATCAGAAAGTATTCCACTTTTCTCGGCATCGACATTTGCAACATTTTTTAAAACTGTTAAAAAATCTATAGCTTTTGGTGATAAATTATCGTATTTACTAACTTCCTCAATTGTCCGATCATCAATATTATGTTTATTCATAGTTTCAGTAATATTGTTGTCTGTACATGCTATGATAATATTATCTCCATCTCCTGACTTTGCTACAACTGCCATAATGACACCATGGTCTATATCGTGTGGGAATGCTTGTTTTTTCGCCGCATTTAAATTTGCACCGATATTTCCTAATGGAAGATCCATGGCTGCAACACCGAGGAATTCATCAGTAAATGCATCGACAACAGGCATTGCAACAGATATAATAAAATCATCTGTTGTACCAGCATCTATATATATATCTGTCACGTGAGGTTTTATATTTTCTAATTTTATACGTTGTGATTCATCTGATAACAATTGACTTGCTTTGTATACTGCATAATTTTGCATGGCACCTAGATACCATGGCCGCAAACGTGGCTGAAATGTTGGTAACGTAACTAATATCTTTGATGTATTTCGTAGCTTCAAGTCATCGTTGCTAGCACTATATCTCACATATTCCATATTTGTACTTTCATCTCTAATAGCAGCATAATCATCTATTATATTAAAACCTATAAATGTATTGTTTGATGAACCAAAATATACCATTTGAGCACCAAAAATTTCTGCAAAACCTCTAAATAAATATTCAGCATCTCCAGGAAATTGCATGAAATAATTCGTATTAAATTTTGTAAAACCTTCATGTCGTCCAATTGCATTGGATAATTGTTTTGTTAATAAGATTTGTATATCTAAGGAACTTTGTACATTATGTTTTGCCGTTCGACATGCGCTGTCACTTATTGTTTGAAACTGAGCACTTACAACATCTTTCGAGCTTGCATATGCCATGTAAGAAGATACTAATAAAACTAATACTACAGCTATGGAATAAACAACTGTATTTAAATATACTATTTTTGGCATTGACTTTAAATGAGTATTAATTTCATCATCATTAATAGGTACTACAGGATATGCTACAAATACATCAGATATAGCCTTTTTCTTTTTTCTTTGGTGTTCTATACCATATGCACCTAATGTCTCACTAAATATAGCTATGGAATGAGCTTCACTATCAAGCCTTTTCTTCTTTTTTATATTTTTTTTCTTTTCATTATTTGTTATTGTATTTGTAGGAATTATATTTAATTCTACCTCACCTTTATGTTCATTATTATTTTTATTTTTTTTACCACTATTTTCTGTATATTGTTGTTGTTTTTTGTTATTTTTTTTATTCCTATCCGCATTGCTACGATATAATGGATTTGCTTGGCTTTTCATTCTTTGCATGTGCGTGTTTTTGTATGTTTTTTTTCTAATTGCTAATATTATTATATGTATTATATACTAGATTAGACTATATAGTTTAACAATTTTTGTGTTGGCTATGTAACAAGAGTAATATATAATTTATTTATAAAATTGAAGCGCGCAATAGACAAACGTAATATTTAAAGTGATGTCAGTATATTACATACATGTAGATATTTGTATATACCTACTAAAGGTCGCAAACTGCTGTTGATTGCGAGAATGGATTAGGTATATAAGTGTATGTAAATATGTAATATGTAATTGCACAATTCTAATTATTATTATTAATTATTATTATTTCCCTTAATAAAGCTCCGCCCGGAAATAAGTAAAAGTGGTCTTATTATAAAAGTACTATTAAAGTGCATCGCACTAGAATCTATTAGAGCCACTGTGGCAAGCCCAGGGCAAGCCTACCACCACAGGTGGTAGAGCTAGCTAGCTCTAGCTCTAGCTCTATAGCTACTCAGGAAACCCCGCTAGAGCTATGCTATTCGCATATACTGTATACTCAGGTAATGAAAGGCACTTGAGACTTTTTTTTTTCAGATCGAAAAAATATCGACATCTAAATTCCAAAAATGACATCACTGATTTGAGTAAAATTTTGAGTGAAAAATATCTCAATGAAAAACTAATATTATTACTATTTATATTACGAAAACTACGAATAACTTGAAAAATTAAATTACTTAATCTAATAATATTCGAAAATACGCATCTCGTAAAAAAAAAAAGTCTCAAGCCTACGAGGATCGTATCATAATAGTCTAATAATATATTAATAGTACTGTACCTGGTATGTGCGTATACTATATTACGTATTGGAAATACGATTTTCTTCGGATAACGGTACACATTTTTTACATTTTTATGTATATATTTACACTACCTCTGGTATTATATAATTATACTCTGTATACATATATATTTTATGTGGAGAAAAAATTCCATGTACATATATATATGTGTGTGTTTGTATACATTTCTTTTATATATATACGCTTCGCTTGCAATGCTAAGTTTATATGCTCAGGTACCCGGAGTAGTACCAGGTATATAATAGGGTGTTGTCAAGTACTAACGATATAGTATAATAAAGTCGAGAATGGGAAAACACAACAACACAACACGCCAAGCACGCGTTTAATGATATTTATTCAACCGTACACTTGATTATAATTCGAAGCATGATGAGAAGAGTAGCTCGATTAATTTTCTGAATACCACACAAATTGCTTCTATTATGCATTGAACAACGCCAATGATTAGTTTTTTAATTAATTCCGGAAAATACCATAAAAATTCAATTATGTCGGACAGAGAATCAAAAAAGCTCGACGTATCTTTCCCTTTGTTTTTATCAATACTCGCTTCCTTGCGATTTGGTCTCTTTGGTGGGGGGAGATTTTGTTTTCCGTTTTTATTTGCATATGTGATCCTTTCTTCATTGATTGTGCTAGCTTTTCCTCGCGATTTGTCTGGGTATGTATCTTTACATAAGTATTGAGCTGCATATGCAACTGCGAATGTTGAAACATAAAAATTAGAATATATCTCACAAAAACGATTGTAGGACGGGATAACTTCTTTTTGCATTTGTTCGTTAATTCTAATATCTACATTTCCTGTCTCTAGTTTCATGTCATTAAAATTGTTTTCTACCCTTTCAGAGAAATCAAATGATAATCTTGGCGCATTGATACGATTGAACGAATGAAATGATATCCTCCGTGGGGACTCAAATTGTGTAATTTTATTGCAACGGGTTTTCTTGATTCTAAATCGAGCATGTTTCTTCAAATTGTTTGAATTTATATTATAATATCTTCTTCGCAGAAGGTATTTAATCATTGTGCGGTTAGTTTTGTTGTGTTTACTATGTAATTTAGATATCTTGGTTCTTGTTATATTAATTTTTTTAACAAGCCGTGATGTAACATATTGTTGTCGTGAGTTTTTGTGTTTTAACAGGTGTTGCTTCTCGCTTATTTTGTTGTCCTAGGGTATATTTCTTATGTGGGAGGAAGTTTAAAAGTGTTGATGGACGCGTTTATTACACATAGCATAGACACAGCATTATTTTTAAATAAATTATACCTTTTACACTATTATACGTTTGCTATCAAATCTGCGTCCATCACATTTTTTTAAACGCACCACCGGAACTAGAAGTCGTATATTAACAAAAAAACAAAAAGTCTATATGTATACGCACGAACAACAACTGGAATTCTTAAAAAAAAGAAAAACGAAAAGAGAAACAAAAATCTATAAAGAAAAACAGAATAAAGTTACAAGATTAAAGTGATAAGACAAACATAACCGTCAGTTTACCATACCCGTCTTTTTTCCCATCTTCATTATACTTGCCGTCGTATGTACCGAATTGACTCAAAAAGAAATTCCAATGATACCGCTTCCATGCATTCCAAGAGACTTTTAGATTGTCTTTCAATTCACCCAGGTAGACGTCTTTCTCACAAATTTTGCTCGCAGTAGAAGCTGTATCTATTTTTTTTGTATTGAATTTCTCTAACGATTCGATA
>Ga0099797_100275_pt1 | contig 33969 bp, 19 predicted proteins | sample Uncmet_Sort48C_1_FD_89871 | JGI IMG/M metagenome (GOLD analysis project Ga0099797, IMG submission 89871) | Marine eukaryotic communities from CALCOFI LINE 67, Pacific Ocean - C012_Sort48C_1 | ecosystem: Environmental > Aquatic > Marine > Oceanic | place: Pacific Ocean: Monterey Bay | collected... | reverse complement strand
CGACGAGCTTGCCCGGCCCCGCCCTGGCCGAAAGAGCGAATGTCCGTGGACGAGCGAACAAACCTGTGGCGCTATCATACCTTGGATGCGATCGGAGGTGTCTGAAGTTTTGGAGGCATTAGCGTGGTACGATATGGCAGCCCCGGAAGAGAAAGAACGCGCGGCAAAACACCTGACGTCGGAGTTGGGAGATCTCTTGTTTGATGTGTTGCTGGCCGCACGACTAGCCGAAAGAGATATTCCTGGGGTTTCTATTGAGAAAGCTTCCGCCGCAGCCGCTTTAAAAATCAAAGGTCGGACGCCATACATGCCTCGATGGAAACGGATTGAAGGCGAAGTACATTCGGAAGACGAAGCTATGAAACTTTGGAAAGCTGCTAAAATGATGGAGCCAGAACACCGGAACCCGTGGAGACCAGCAGCGTTGGACAGACTCGCCAAGCGGAGAGAGCTTGTCCTCAATGGCGTGGCCATCGTGGTCGGTGTTTGTGCAGGACTGGCCCTGATAAAGAGCTGAGATAGTCGCAGCACATACCTAATTGGCACTAATACACTTATTTTCTCGTTCAAGTAACGTCCGATTCCGAGGAGAATGTAAGATTTTCAAATCAACTCTCTGTGCTATCAGAGATATGTCATCACATATACGAAATACAAACAAACCTACTATCATACGTATCATACTTTGTGAAGGACCCAAACGCGAATGTCCCATATAAACGCTCGATGCAAGATGAACTGTCCCATTCCCACCTGATATCATGAATATACATGTGTGTATATTCATAATGATGATATCTGGAAGATTCTGGTTTTACCCAACATGATCATATCACCTGCTGCATGGTAGGCACAAACACACATAAAAGAAAACCCATACTAGCTCTCTCGTTTTATTTTGGCAATAAATCTACATTAACATAAAATGATGATCCAGGCAACGAGCCTTGGGGGATCTTGACCTTATGTTCTTTGCCATTCACTTTAAGTTTCAGCATTTTGCCAGGGCCGTACCCGGGGGGGACTGGGACTGATAGCATGTTGCCTCCAATGGGAGGTGCACTTGAAGGCTTTGTAGTCGCTAATGGAACTTGGCTCGCATACGCCACTTGAGGTTGGTCTTGTTGCACTCCTTGTTGCGCTGCGCCATAGACCACTTCTGGCTGTCCTTGTTGCACTTGTCCAGAGACCACTTGAGGCTGCCCTTGTTGCGCTTGTCCATAGACCACTTGGGGCTGCCCTTGTTGCGCTTGCCCATAGACCACTTGGGGCTGCACTTGTTGGACTTGTCCATAGACCATTTGAGGCTGCCCTTGTTGCACTTGTTGCGCTTGTCCATAGACACCTTCAAATTGCTGCTTCTCTTGACTGGCATATATTTGCTGCATCGCCACGCCGGGCTGAACACCGTACACGGGCTGCTGAGACCCGGTGTAAATGGGGGGAGCGGTAGAAAACGCCTGTCGGGCGGCGTTTTCCTGTTTTCTGCGCTGCATACACATATACCAAAATGCACTAGCCATGCCAAGGCAACACAAAAAGGGGAGAACGGTAGATGTCAGAATAATACCTATAGCAACATGAACTCTCGAACCTTCACATTGACTTTTGCTTGCGCACTTGTTATCGAGGCAGCACCAACAATCGTCGGACCCCGGCATACAAACTTCAACAGGCCCTTTGTCGCAAAAACACGGGTTCAAAGACGTGCATGCTTTCCTCGCACTGTGTATAGAATCAACCAGAATAGTCTTTGAGTTCTTGCAAGAACAACCTGAAGGATATTCATAAGAATTAGTTAGAAGCGGTTCTCCTCGGTCAGCCCTGCAAAAGTTCAACTTCGGGTCCATTGCTCTCGCCGCTCTCGCGCATTCATCGAGGCTAGCTATGGTCTCGTTCGACGGACAATTGCCGTTCGTAATTTTGGTATACTTTCGTACTCGTAATTGACGGCAGATACATTTTTTGGTGAGTGAACAGGAACTTGATGAGTCTCTAAGGTTACGGTAGAGCTTTCCAGAATCACAATAGCATCCGCGAGGTTTAGAATAGGACGCTATACTTGTGGCTGTCGAGTCAGGGCAGAAATTCATCAGTTTGTTCGATTCCTCGCACGCCGATACTGACGAAATATAGTCTAAACGATTGCATTTGCCAGAAGTCTGAAGATAGACATCATACGGTTCCTCGAGTGCATTCTCGGCAGACGACACGGCAGAGGTCACCAAGAGAAGGGCAAGTGCAGCCATACACATAGGTTTCATTATTACCACCACAACAAGCGGACCCAAAACGAAAACATGGACAAGCAGCCTAGCCCGCCGACTTTACCAGGCAATGGAAGGTATGTGAAACCCATGCACGCTGGCAGGAAGGTGGTTGACGGCTTGCTTCTGATAACGGAATTACTCGAATGACAGTGTCAGTTCAGTCCGTCCTCCTGATGATGATGTCCTCATGTCTCCTTCTTGACGACGAGGAAGTCGGATAGTATGGAAAAAACAGGGTCGATTCCCTACTCAATGACCGACCATACTACACGTACGTGTACTTGAACACTTGAACGCATTTTAAATGCGAAATAAATGCGAACGTGTTATAAGTACATATGTACGTAGTCTTGTTGAGACTGGTTGCACTATCAAGTAGCGAGCGGCGGATTCATTCCGGGACCGGGATTATGCAGGGTTGTGTTCGGCAGGAGTGCAGGGTTTGACGGTGATACGTGAGTCGTGTCCCATATTGGATATATATATCGATGGTGTTCCGATACTGAACGATGTTCCCTCCCACACGGTTTACGCATTGCGACACGGGCAGCGTCTGCGCGCGAAGGACGTCTGGTGACAACTTGAAACGAGGAATTGCAGAATCCATCTAAGCATGTTGTAAATGCTTGTTATTTTGTTTTGCTTGCATTTTATTTTATTGCTTGTTTTCTTCTGTTTTTGCATACACGCACGACTCGGACACAGACAGCAACAGCGGTAGCAGTATGGGAAATTCACAAAGAAAATTGAACGGGGAAACTATGACGGCGTATGTGCGTGGGAAAAGAGGCTTTGAATTTCGTGACGACTGGCCTGAGCCAAAGGCGCCTACGAAAGACGAAGTGGTGCTAAAAGTATCGACGGCGGCGATTAACCCCGTGGATTATAAACTCGGAAAGGGGATGCTTGGCGAAATTGTCGGTCTCGACGTGTGTGGAGTTGTGGAAGCTGTTGGGGACCAATCTCCGTTCAAAGTTGGCGACAAAGTGTACGGAAGGACAAAAGGATCCCTTGCTCAAAAAACCATCACGAAGAGCTCAATGCTGTCCCTGGCTCCCTCAAATTTGAGCATTGATGCCATCGCAGCTATTCCCACGGTATACGTGACCGGTTTGCAAGCACTCCGCGACCATGGGGGTCTTCAAGCCGGTGGGTCGGTACTCGTAATTGGCGCCTCAGGTGGCTGTGGTCTTGCAGGCGTCCAGATAGCGAAGGCCCTGGGCGCGGGGAGGGTTGTTGGCGTTTGCAGCGGCAAAAATCGCGAACTCGTCTTAGCGAATGGTGCCGATGCTGTGGTCGACTACACGAAAGAGAACTTTTGGGACATGCCAGACAAGTTCGACCTCGTGTACGATACTGCGACAAACTCGGGTGGCAACGAAGAGTACAAGCTGCGTGCCCTAAGCGTGTTGAAAACGAAAGCCGACAGTACCAACGGCAAACACGGTCAATACGTGGCCATCAATGGCAGCGTATCTATGTGGATCCGAATGTTTACAATTGGACAAAAGGCAAATCAACACATATTTTTTGTCGACGTCAATTCTAAGGATCTCGAGCAGGTTCGCAAATTTGCAGAGGAAGGGGTCGTGAAACCAATTATCGCTCAATGCAAAGAATTCAGCAAGGCCGGTCTCGAAGAGGGCTACCAGCAATTACAAGCAAGGCGTACAGTTGGCAAAATCGTGTACACCATCGATACGACCGCTTAATGCTCTCATCCATCTTGTCGTGCTACGCTAAGAAAGCAATACTTGTGTGTCACGAAAGAGTTCAACATAATATGCCAAAGACTTGTCAAGAACAGATGTTAAAGAACATGCAATACGCACATTTCTTTTAAGTATGCTACTCTGTATACTAATACTATGACGGGAAACAGTATCCAGATGCGCTATCTATGACAGTGCCTATATGGTGTTGTGTCATGAATCGCTCGCTCTCTCGATTGAACCAACGGTTGAGCGTATCATGGAACACAGACCTGTGCGTTCCCGCTTGGGTTTCCAAAGAGGAATACAGTTTCGTAGAAAGAAATATTGACACGTGGGTCGAGCGATTGGTATCAGACCATGAGCCTTTGCTTCAATCGATGGTGGAAGTGTTAAGTAAACCCCTGCGCCCTCTTTGGTTTAGTCCTGGCAATCCACCTGTTGACCCCATTGACTTTTCCACGTTGACGTTTACCCCGATCATTTGTATTAGCGCGTCTGAAATCGTATCATCCGAGCGTTTCCGAGAAGGCCACTCGTGGCCTTATATCCAAGGGGCTGGGGATGACGAAGAGCACTGGACTATTGCTGGTTTGACACCAAATTTGTTTTGGAAACACCACACCGAGCTGTTAAAAATAGACGACAGCGACCTTTTCGAAAAGCAAACACTGCGGCTGATTGCGTTGGCTGGAGAGAAGAAAAGGGACTGTAACACCTGCACGGATAATGGTGGTATCAGACTTTGTCCCATTATTTGGATGGGAAATGACATGGAGGACCCACGAGCATCCATCGGGTTACTCTGTGTCAAGAAAGGCGTACCAGATTGCTCTATTGGGATGGATACAAATGCAGAGACGCTGTACATTTTTGATGTCTCAGAAAAAGGGCACCGCTTCCACTGTAGCAAAGAAGCAGTTGTCTATCATTGCCCCATTCCGTGTGATAGGAAAAAAGGACCAACTGATAAATTGCGGTGGATAGGGACTATTTTGCCCGCGATTTCCAAGTTTTGTGTCGAAGCGTTGATAAAACGAGAATACAAACCAAAAAACAAATTGTTGATTGTGCAAGAAGACGGAGAAACGTTTGCACTAGCGTTAGTAACTGCAGCATTGTGTATCGTTTTTCAAGATAGCACCCTAACAACATTGGAAACTGCGGCACGTCTGGCCTCTGTTGGCTATGCCAAAAATATAGATAAAAAGGTAGTTCGTCAAGTGTATGGGTACGTCCAAATGTTTATGAAGGAAGGTTCGCCTCCGCGTCGCTATATGCAATATATGAATGAATTTTTTTATCAACGGCAAGATTGGATGTTCGACCTGGAGACGAAGAATGGAAAAGTAGACGGGTAAATACAAAACAATGCTCACGATGTTATCAAAAATAAAAATACGATGCAAACGTTCACCTGCTCTCACTCTCAACTCTCAACACCACCTCTTTTACAGTACTAGTTTATTGTACTTGGGTATATTTTACAGCAATAACAAATTTGCTCGCATTCGATATGCATGCTCTCTGCAGGAAGCGTACAGGTACTTGTTTCAGCTTCATAGGTTAAATTCTAACACGGCGACGAGGATGATGAAGTTCAAACTGGTTTGCGTCACCCGGACGCCAGAGAACGAAGAAAAGCAACGCATCATCATGCAGCACGACGTTCTGTACTCATACGACGACATTAAAGGACGGTCCAGTTTGGCGTGGGCCGTGCTGCAAGGAAATATAGGTGTTGCGAAGGCGCTCATTAGTGCAGGCGCTGAGATAGATGCAAAAGAGTACGACTCATCAACGCCATTGCATATGCAAACAATGTCCTTTTGGAAGAATGTCGCGGCGCCAGAATGCTCCTAATTGTCGGCCGTGGAAAATAAATTGCCGACCCGGAAGTTACGTGGTCACAAATGGTACCAGCAGCAGTGACAGAGTATGCTCGGCATGTAATAGTTCGGCTTTTTCAGGCACAGCAAACGCAGCTTACTGTAGACAATGGACCGACTGCAATAGAGGTACACACATTTCTCTAAACGGAAGTAATTCAACAGATCGCGCTTGTACTTCATGTCCTGACAACATGTACTCCCGTGGCAGTAACGAACACACTTGTAAAACATGGAATACATGCTCCGTTGGTCATTACATATCGATCAATGGAACATCAACAAACAATCGTAATTGCAGTCTATGTGATGAAGGAAAATACGCATCACACCAAAACGAGTATTCCTGCCAAGATTGGACGATATGTGAGCCAGGGTCGTACATATCCACCAATGCAACATCGACAAACGATATGGAATGTACACCATGCCCATCCCAAACTTTTGCAATATCACATAACCAGTTTCAATGTGAAACATGGCTATCTTGCGATCCAGGATCGTACATATCGATCAATGCAACATCAACAAACAATCGTAATTGCAGTCTATGTGATGAAGGAAAATACGCATCACACCAAAACGAGTATTCCTGCCAAGATTGGACGATATGCGATCCAGGATCGTACATATCCACCAATGCAACATCGACAAACGATATGGAATGTACACCATGCCCATCCCAAACTTTTGCAATATCACATAACCAAGTCTGAAACGACTTCGGCTTCCGGCAGTTCTTCACGTTTTCGTTTGTTGCCAGGTGATAAGATGACCCCGTACTCATCATATTCCGGTTGTTCGATGACCCCGCCCTCGTCATATTTTTGCCTTTTATCTTCTGAAATGACTTCGGCTTCCGGTAGTTCTTCACGTTTTCGTTTGTTGCCAGGTGATAAGATGACCCCGTACTCATCATATTCCGGTTGTTCGATGACCCCGCCCTCGTCATATTTTTGCCTTTTATCTTCTGAAATGACTTCGGCTTCCGGTAGTTCTTCAGGCGCAGTTGCATCACATTCGATGACCTCATCATCTTCTTTCATTTTCCATTTGCCAGTTGTCTTGTCATAAAAGTAGTATGGTTCATCTTTTTCATGGTCAGATTCTTGATAATTGCCACCTCCGACCTGCTTCACGAGGAACCGGGCATGTTTTCCACCCATCTTCCGATATTCATAATATTGATAAGCTTCTTCATCAGATTCTTCTTCAGATTCATCAGACTCTTCAGCTTCTTCAAGCAATTCTTGTTCATAATCAGAATCATCCAATTCTTCAGATTCAGAGACAACATCTGGCAGTGGGAGAAACGTCTCCGCGACAAGTCGGTGGACTTTGTAGGTTTTGTGATGTATTTGAACGCTTCTGTATCCCGTTCGCAACAAACAACCATGCGATGCGTTCATCCTTTTGGAACGACATCTCCCCATAGTCGATAATTCAACGTCCAATCGTGGGTGTTTTTTCCACACCTCACCTTCTAAATCGGGCACGGGCACATATTCAAACTTGAACCCGCCCGCGTGCGATAGCTTTCCACGTAGTACTTTGAAAATATTAGCTCGGTCTACTCCAAGACTTTTTGCTGCCAATGTTACCGACTGAAACACCATTCCTGTATTAAGACATTTTATCGGCTTTGAGAGTACTTCTGAACAAGATTTCCTATCTTTATTTTTTGCATACGAGGAGCGTATATTCTCCGATTGCGTTGCCCAGCGTAAATTTGACAACTTATTATTAGACCTATCCATGTCAATATGGTCTACTTGATACGCTTTCGATGACGCGATCGATGAACGCTTTCCATTCGGGAGGTCCAGGAACGTCTCCGCAATCAGACGGTGAATTTTATAACTTTTTTTTCCAACCGCTTTTGTCCGGTATCCATCACTCTGCAAACATCCATATGATGGATTCGTCTTTTCGGTACGACAACGCCCCATAGTCGATAATTCAACGTCCAATCGTGGGTGTTTTTTCCACACCTCACCTTCTAAATCGGGCACGGGCACATATTCAAACTTATATCCATGTATGCGTGAAATTATTCCAGCTAGCACTTTGAAAATATTAGCTCGGTCTACTCCAAGACTTTTTGCTGCCAATGTTACCGACTGAAACACCATTCCTGTATTAAGACATTTTATCGGCTTTGAGAGTACTTCTGAACAAGATTTCCTATCTTTATTTTTTGCATACGAGGAGCGTATATTCTCCGATTGCGTTGCCCAGCGTAAATTTGACAACTTATTATTAGACCTATCCATGTCAATATGGTCTACTTGATACGCTTTCGATGACGCGATCGATGAACGCTTTCGATGACGCTTTGATGAAAGCATGGTTGGCCGGTCGATTTACTCGACGAAATGTTGGCGTTCTTTGCGAGCGAAGAATGGGGCGTCAAAACGACTATGATCCCGGGTAATCACGATTATTTTGACAGCGCGGAGAAAATCCATGGTCTATCACCGTTCCAGTACCTGGTCGGGTTTACCGTCCTTGCAGGGTGTGTGGGGGGTAGGTCGGTGGGAGGGGAGTATGCGTGTAGATGATGTAGGACACTGGACTTGGGAAGTGCGTGGTGTGCCGGTCTTGTACCAACCCGGCCGAAGACGTTCTCATTTTTGTCAACTTGTTCTGTTGTCCTTGCTGTGTCTATGATAGTATTTAAAACTAAGCAGTGTTTTCGTCACTTGCTTGCCCTCGAGCCCTCGAGTCGATGGTATTCCCATGCTAGCACAGCCAAAACTAACAGGGCAATGCACTCTTTTAGTCGACTGAAATACTGAAAAATAAAAAATAAGACTGGGTTGTGTACTTAATTGTAGTCTATTGACAAAAGATGTCCTACTTTCGCGCGCGATTCGGTGCTCTGTCCATAGAGTGTCGTACCGACGGTCTCCGCCGAATGAATAGACGACAGATCCGTGTTCCTCCTCTACCACCCGACCGCCTCCACACTCACCTAAATCGGGAAGCAAGTTTTCCACGGACAGACCCCGTTGAACCCACGCCTACCGGGAAAAAAATGCATCTTCAACACGTGTATTGTTGCCGCACTTGAGCGTTTCCGTCGTTGGGGTCTCCTTTGTCCGTGGTGGTGCGTCGAAGACGCACACTTCCGGCGTGCCATCGCGCGCGCGAGGCGAGTAGAATATCGGCGCGTTCGAACCATGATAGTGCATCGCGGCACGCTACCGAGGCCGTACGTGTACACGACTCGGTTCCCACGACCCCTCTATGTCGTCCCTGGTCGAACGAAGGCTGCGCGGACTCGACCTCCTGCCTTTGAAGCTCGATGGAGGTGAGCTGATTGGCGTATCTCCACGATGGCGTCATGTTCACTACAAGGGTGAGCAGTTGGGCCACCAGGAGTACCACATCGACGGAAGGGAACCATTGCCGGCGGCGCCTATGGGAGGGGAAAGAAAGGGCTTTTATCGCCAGTCACGCCTTACGTGTATGGTTTACCTCAACACGGCAGGTGTCGACTTCGAGGGTGGGTCGACCACGTTTCTCGACGACGGTTTAAAGCCACGACCTGGTGGGGAGCACAGACCCGTCGCGGGAGACTGCATCTGCTTCTACCAAGAAAGCTACGATAACCATCGCTCCTTGTTGCTCCACGAGGGAAGCAATGTGACTGACGGAAACAAACGAATGATGCGTACCGTCGTCGATTACGGCAGATTCAGTAAAGCAGACTGCCAGCGTTGCCTTTGGGGGGACGAGCTCGACGCAGAGGAGGCGAAGATGCTCGCGGAGGTTGACCGGAAGCTCGCGGATGGAACGGAAAAAGTGCCGTCCCGCGTGACCGCCCGGGTGGAGCGAGTCGTCGCTGCTGCCTTCGTGGAGCCGAGCGTGAAGAAAGTGACGGAAAACTCTTTGCCCGTGGTCATTGCAGGAGCAGGAGCGTTCGAGGGATGTTCATTTTTCCCAGTGTGTCCCGCGTTGACGGCCAACAACTTTTTTGTCCGTGACTTTACTAATGGTTTAGTGGGTGAGAGAGAGGTAGCGGAGCTGCCGTACTCTATCGGCAGGTACAACGAAAGGCGCTCTGCTATGTACACCAGCGAACTCTTTGCCGGATCCGGCAGTAGCGACGATACTTGGAGTGCAAGCAACTCTCCCGATGGCCCGACAGACCAGCGTCGTGATATACACATGGGAATTGACATTATGGGCCCCACATACACGCCAGTTCACGCGGTCTGTGATGGGATGATTCATGCCGTGGGTTACAACCCAGCGGCGCTGGATTATGGCCACGTTATCGTGACCAAGCACGTGGCTAACGGAATCACGTTCTGGGCCCTCTCGGGCCACCTCAGCGGCAAAAGTATCGAGGGAAAGGGGGTGGGGGATGAAGTGAAAAAAGGTCAGCTCCTTGGGTGGTTTGGAGACACGCACGAAAATGGGGGCTGGCCACCCCATGTTCACTTTCAGCTCTCGCTGATTGAGCCTGCCACGCATGATATGCCCGGCGTCGTGTCCACGGCTCAGCACGCGCAAGCACTCAAGGACTACCCAGACCCACGATGGGTCATGGGCCCGGTATTTCCAGGGAAGGGGTTGTTTGAAAGTACGAAGCAGTAGTTCGAGTTTATAAATTGACTCACACGAGGCATGGTGTAGTTATGTGTATAGGAGTTATTAGTTTTGATCCCTAAAGAACACAGTTCTCATTCTAATTAATTACAACCATTATATCATATTAAATTTTAGTTTACCTGAAAACTAAGCTTACTGCAGCAGGCTTTCTAAGAAAAGCGCAGCAGCAACAGCGCCTGGGTCTGCCGTTCCATTGACTTGAGCCTCAGACAAGTAGGATGATCGACCTGCAAGTGGACGCATGGTCGCTGTCTTCTCAGCCCCCTCTTTTGCAGCGGCGATAACATCCTCTGATGATCCTCCGCTTGTCGCTGTTCTTGCTGCAGGGATGAGTGCATCGAGCAAAGTCCGGTATCCTTCTTTGGCACCACCGTAGAATGATGCAGCTTCAACCGCCGCTTGGAAGCCACTAGCCCATGTCGCCCCGTCTTCCAAAAGTTGAGTGCGTGCTGCGCACAACATAATGTTCATCACAGCACCAGAGGAGCCACCCATTGATTTTTGAATAATTTCCGCCAACGCCGCACACATGGAGCTCGGGTTAGAGCTAGGCAAAGTATCTGCTTGGTCGAGGATCGCCTTCGCGCCACTTTTGATCGTAAGTCCGCAATCACCGTCGCCGACTATACCGTCCATGTCATTCAGGCGCTTCTCGTTCTCAATAAGAACGTGGCATGCTCGCTTCAACCGCTCGGTTATGTCCGGGTCTGGGTTGCTTCCGTAGGCTTCCGACTCTATCGAAAATCCGTACACTTTACTATCTCCGGAAAGGTCTTGCACGACCTGCTTCTTGCTTGTTCTTTTCGGCCAACCAGGAGCCGCGGTAAATGCATCCATCCGTGCAATCTGCAGCGGGTTTTCGACGACGAAACATGTCACCATTAACCCTTGCATCTCCAAGCTGGTCATGAAGGATCCAACGTACATTCGCTCCACTTGCGCGTTCAGACCAGAGTGGGTGGTCAAATAATTTCTTACGGCGCGCGCTGCGACGTACAGTTCCATCAATGGAGTCCCTCCCAAATTGTTGATCATGACCGCCAGACGCTTTCCAGACAATGGCAAGACAGCATTTATTTGTTTGATTATCGTCTCTGCAATCTCGTCCACGGGCTTCAACGGTACACGCGCTCGTCCCGGTTCTCCATGAATACCGAGGCCCAACTCCATTTCTCCAGGCGATATTCGAGTTGACACCGTAGATCCTGGAACGGTGCAAGTCGTTAATGCAACACCCATGGAGCCTACTCCATTCGCAACGGACTGGGCTGCAGCATATACCTCAGCTAAAGATTCTCCCGCCTCTGCTGCTGCACCGGCTACTTTGTGCACAAACAATGTACCAGCCAACCCTCGCCTACCTGTAATCGTCCCGTTCGACTCCGCGCCCGCGTTCACAGCGACGTCATCCCCAACGATGATCATTTCCACTTTTAGACCATTCGCTTTTGCTTTCTCCGCCGCGATGCCAAAGTTTAAACGGTCGCCTGTGTAGTTTTTTACGATCAACAAGCATCCTTTAGGTCCTGTTACTTCGCATATTGCGGCATATACAGCCGCAGCCGTAGGAGAAGCAAAAACCCCTCCAAGGACGGCGGCGGTCAGCATTCCCTCACCGATAAACCCAGCGTGTGCCGGTTCGTGACCACTACCGCCACCGGAAATCAAGGCTACGCGATCTTCTTTAGTCGATTTATAATCACGCCGCATAAGCACATTGTGAGGGACTAGTTCGACCAAGTCATTGTGCGCTAGTAATATCCCCTCAATCATTTCCGAGACGGCATCTTCACTCGCATTGAGTAACTTCGACGCAGGAAGAGCGGAGGGAGTAGCGGACATCGCAAGGGTCGGGTCGTTGGCGCCTTGGCGAAGTAAGGAAGGAAGGTCGACCAGGAGTAATTGGTTTCGATACACTAACACAGTACTGTAATGGAATTCTGGTGACTAAACCTTATCACAACACTGAGAGATCGTTGATTCGTCGACAAAAAAACTTTATCGAGGGGTTCTGATCTAATTACCGATGCCCTAAATATGACCGTGTGTAACCTCGACTATAGCACCTTGAACCATTTTTTGCTTTTTAGTCTTGTCCGACTACGACCTTCCATGCTAAACGAGGACACTCTGTTCGCGCCATAAAAGTCATTTTTAAGAAGAGGGACAGTAAGCTCCTTTTCAGGAGACAATACGTCCACTTTACCGACGCTAAATTCCCTTTTCAGTTTCTTCATGTATAACAGGACAGCAAAAACTAAAATACACGATAGGCAACTGAAGGTGAGGGGGAAAAACTCCCCAGTGTCCTCCTTGTTAGGATATAGTACATAAGAACTCACCCCAAAGCAGAGAGCGAAACAGACCACACTGAACCACTGAGCTATAAGCACGCGTTTATTCTCTCGGCGTAAAAGCCAGTACACTTTTTCAACAGAACCGGTTGGTCCACGCAGCATCAACGATGGACCTAAAATGATCATAGCAAAGCTGACCGTGCACGCGAACACAGATGCCGCCACGGCTCCCACGGCAGTGGCGAAGCAAAACGTTTTCTGGAAAGGGGTCCATGCCTGAAAGTCAAAACCCATCTCGGAATAGAAGAAATATCGAGTAAAACCAGCGACTAGAGTACTTGACGCAATCACTGCTTTGAAACGGTCTAGAAAATGATCGATTTCTTGTTTCCTGATGTTCAAATACCTGAATACCTGTTCTTCTTCCAGTGCTAGGGCTTCGCTCGCCAACATTGTTCAACGCCAGGCGTCAACCCCAAGAGCGGGGGCTCACCCACTTGGTTATTAAAGGGAGGGGGTGTTCCAGTCTTAGGTGTCAAACTCGTGTCACCATCATATCCATTCGTCCATGCTTCAAAACGCTCGATAATGCTCTTTACTTCGACTTGGTGTCCGGTTACGCTGACTGAAGGCTCTCGTCCATCTTGTCGTGCTACGTTAGAAAGCAATACTTGAGTGAAAAAAGTTCAAAAAGTTCAACATTATTCAGTACAGCAGTAAAATATTTTTTAATAAATTAATGATCGATAGAGATAATTATTCATATAATGCTCTGTACATGCATTCAGATGATCGATGATCAAAGATTTGTTCAGAACAGATGTTAAGTACACATGAGTATACACACACGTTTCTGTATATATGATAATATGACCGTGTGTAACCTCGTCTATAGCACCTTGAACCATTTTTTGCTTTTTCGTCTTGTCCGACCTTCCAAGCTAAACGAGGACATATTGTTCACGCCATAAAAGTCCTTTTTAAGAGACGAGCTGTCCGACATACCAAGCTCCTTTCCAGGAGTCAAGACGTCCACTTTACCGACGCTAAATTCCCTTTTCAGTTTCTTCATGTATAACAGGACAGCAAAAACTGAAATACACGATAGGCAACTTAAGGTGAAGGGGTAAAAATTCCAAGTGTTCTCCGTGTTAGGATATCGCATATAGTAACTCACCCCAAAGCAGAGAGCGAAACAGACCACACTGAACCACTGAGCTATAAGCACACGTTTACTCTCTCGGCGTAAAAGCCAGTACGCTTTTTCAACAGAACCGGCTGGTCCACGCAGCATCAACGATGGACCTAAAATGATCATAGCAAAGCTGACCGTGCACGCGAGCGTAGATCCAATCACGGTTCCAACGGCAGTGGCGAAGAAAAATGTTTTCTGGAAAGGGGACTTCGTTTCCAAGTCAGAATCAAAATCAATAACACCCGCAATTGTAAAACCAGCGACTAGAGTACTTGACGCAACCACTGCTTTGAAACGGTCTAAAAAATGATCGATTTCTTGTTTCCTGATGTTCAAATACTTGAATACCTGTTCTTCTTCCAGTGCTAGGGCTTCGCTCGCCAACATTGTTCAACGCCAGGCGTCAACCCCAAGAGCGGGGCTCATTCACTTGGTTATTAAAGGGAGGGGGTGTTCCAGTCTTAGGTGTCAAACTCGTGTCACCATCATATCCATCCGTCCATGCTTCAAAACGCTCGATAATGCTCTTTACTTCGACTTGGTGTCCGGTTACACTGACTCCAGTTCCTTTCCGCAATGATGGTGTACAATGCCGTGCCTCGTAAGTACACATTTATATAGGTATACTACGAGTAGTAGGATAGGATGTTTCAACACCAAATATCATAGTGAATGACATCTATAATCAAGCAAACATGAAAAGCGAATCTCAAATTAATTGAAGCAGCTAATAATAAAATTATTTCAAATAGAAGTAATAATCTCGATTATCAAGAAGATATAGCAACTTCTACTAAAGTTCGGGCGATGCGTTCTTTTTCCGCGCGGAGTACGGCGTGCCGTACTGCTCGAATAGTTTTTTGTCAATCTCGGTCAAATAAATATCCACATCGCTGTTATCAGATAATGGCGAACTTCTCGACTCAGAGGTTGTCCCACCTTCTCTAAGCTTTACAGTCGGCGTTCCCAAGGATGCCTCCAACTCCGCCGCGGCCCGATCACGCGCTTTAAGTAGCACGGCTCGCCGATCGGTACTCTCGCCGCGGCCAGCTGCACTTCCAAGCAACGCTTTCATTTCGTGGCGAAGCTCCTCGTTCTGCTGGGACAAATCTTTGATGGTCTGCTGCAGGTCCAGATACTTCGGCGAGGAGGACATGTTTTCATTGGCAGAATTCAAGTCCGCGGCGACCGCTGCCATTTGCTTCCGGTGACTTTTCCGAGCTTCGAAGTATTTTTCTTGCATTTTTTCCTTTTCTGTTTCGGCTTTCTTGCGCAATTCATCGCAGAGTTTAAGTTTCTCCTTGGTCGCGTCTAGTTCTTTCTTAATTCTCACACGAATGCTCTTCGCGTTGTTAATGGTCAGTTCGCTCTGGCGCCGATCATTCCACGCCTTTTGCTTAATCTCCGCCAGACTTTTCATCAGCTCGTCCTCCTTAAAATTTGCTTCTCTGAGCTTACTCTCCAAATTTCGGAAGCGCGTCGCGTACGTCGAAGCTGAGCGTTTGTGCTGTGCCGCGAGAATCTTGTGCTTTCGTATGGACGTTGCGTATTCTGAAACGTCGTCTTGTTGCTTTGAGAGTGCGTCCGAGAGCTCATCATATTTAGCTTTTGATAATTTTGCATTTTTATCAGCAGTCTTTTTGAGCGTTTTCATTTTTTCTAGCTCCGCATGAAGCCGTCCTTTCTCTTCTTCCAGGGCAGTATGATCGTTGCTCAGTTGAACAAAAGCATCGCGGGGGATCATAGTGGCCTTCTCCGCATCCAGTGCTTCCACTGTTTCGCTCAAAATTCTCTCCCGCTCTCGAAGATACTCTGCCTCTGTCCGCAACTCAGTGAGCCTTCCCGCACTGTCAAATTCTGTTTGTTGCAGATGTTCTACTTTTTTCTCGGCGGCGGACAAGTTCGCTACGGCCGTTGCCCTCGACTGGATGAAACGATCGACTTGCTCTCTCCGGGCCATCGCGCGGTCATTGTTCCCTGCACGACCGTTGCTCTGTGAGCCCCTGGACAATGCGTCGGCCAACGAAATTTGGGGTGACACGGCAAGTCCAGAGTGTGCGAGGCGTCGTGCGATTTTGAATGATCCGCTTTCCAGCGTGTCATCTTTTTGAAAATGCAACAACAATTTGAGGAGCATATGCTGCTCGTTCGATCGGGACGCGTGTCCGCCTGGGTCCGATCCATCGGGCATCGCAATCTGCGGGACCTCTTCGGGACGACACTGATTGTAGCGGGAAGCCAAATTTGCGACGGCGTGTTTGTTTTCTTGGCCACGAATTTTTTCCCCAAGCCAATGAGAGGCTGGACATTCTTTGACAAAGTTCATCTGCTGCGAAGCGGAGCTTAACGGGGATGTGTCGTCGACGCCTCCATCTTTCTTCATTGCCGGCAAGAGCGCGGACGGGGCGCCGATAAAGCGGTTCAATCGGTTCGCGGCCAACACGGCAATGACGGCCACGAGAAAGCTAACTTTTTTTCTGTTCTGAGGAGGTGTGGCGATCGTCATCTCGTTGGGATCTTCAGCAGCAGCGTTTTCATCATCCAATTTTCTAGAGATCTCTGCTAATTCTTTTTCCAGTCGATCGATCTGTACATCTTTATGGCAACAGTGGAAAGTCAAGAACTTCTTTTGCCCGATCAGCTCTTGATTTCTTATCAACGACGGGACCAATGCGCGCATGGCCAACACGTAAGCCGCTTGGAGGTTCCTCGTAGTTTCCTCTGACGCCGACAATAACTCTTCGCATTTGACAACGGCAGATTCCAACGTTCGTTTTTCTTCCGTGCCAGCGTTGATACATTCCTTTGCCTCCATAAGTGCGCGGTTGGTGAGCTCGACACGCTGATGTACTTCTTCCAGCTCTGAGATCCGGCATTGCAACTCTTCTTTTTCAGACACATGGACAGCGACCTTTTCCTCCCAACGTTTTGTCGAGTCCGCCATGGCTTTAAATTGGCGCCTTTCTTCGTGAAACGATTCGATGTTCTTCTTCGCTTTTGTCAACTCCGTGGTATGATGCTCTAGACTCTGCGACAATTCGAGGACCCGGCGGTGCTTTTCCTGATGCTGCTCTTTCATCGCTGCGTGCACAGCTTCCTGGCTCGCCGAACGCTCGTCCCACTGCCTCAGGCTAGCTTCATACGCAGCGTTCTGCGACTTATGTTCGTCCAATTCTTCTTCCGTCAACCGCAGTCGCGCCCGTAGCTCCGGCACATCTGCAACATCCGCCAGCTGCATTTTGTACGTGTTGATTTCTTCCTTGCACTCGTTCAGCGCGGACACCAGGCCTTCTACTTTACCTTGGCTCGCCTTCAGCAGTTTCGCCTGCTGTTTGAACTTTGCCTGTGCGGCCGTGTATTCAGCAGCAGTATCTTTCAATACAGAATTTTGATCCTGAAGCTCTCTGTTCGTCTTATTCGCACCGGACAGTGAAATGTTGCATTCTCGTAATTTGGCTCGTATCTCCTTGGCGGTGGCAGCGCTCTTGCTGTGGGCCAACGTGGCCTTTCGTTTGAGCTCCTCTTCCCTGCCTCTCTCAGCCGTCAACTTCTTTACTTGCATGGTCAGACTCCGCGCTTGGTCTTCGAATGACGTCAAGCGGTGAACTTGTGCTTTCAGCAATTTCACCTGTGATGACCGCCGCTGCTCATTTGCCAGCTGCCCGGTTAATTCTGCAATTTGCGAGGCATGCTCAATACGCTGTTTCTTGAGCTCGGCGATTTCCGCCATACTGGCCGTTTGCATGTCCAGCTGCCCTTGCAACTTTGCCTTCTCCGTCCCGGCGCGCTTCAGCGCCTCTTCTAACTTCGAGATGCGGGCCACGCGTAGGCTAAGCTGCTCCCTCAATTTCATGATGTTTGAAAGATTTTCTTTTTCTTGATCCTCCGTCGTCCGCAATTGGCTGCGCATCGTCTCCGTCTCCTCTTCCGTGGCACGGAGCTTTTCGTGCACACGCTCCAACTCTAACTCTAACTCTTGTACTCGCTTCGTATGCTTTCGCGCCACGCCACGAGAATACTTTAATTGGGACGCCAGTTTGGCCGTCTCCTTGCTGTGACTGCTGGCAGCCTCTGCTTCGGTTTGTGCCAAAGACTCTAAATATTCTTTCTTTTCCGCCCGCCGTTGCTTTTCCGCCGCCCGCAAGTCCGCGGCAAACTTCTTGCTTTGCACCAACTTCTCTTGTTCTAATTTTTCTAACTGCTCCTCTAAGCCTTCGACTGTATCCTGCAGTTCGTCGCTCGCTGCTTTAAAGCCGCGGACGCGCTCTAGCTGCTGCCGCAGTAATTCTTGTGTGGGCGATTTGAATTCGACGGAGTTGCTGACCACGCTATCGTTTACCCGCGAACTGGCGGACAAATCCAACTGCTGCAGGTCCAAACCGGCTCGAGAGTCGGAGGCCTGGAACACTTCAGAGTGGACGGAGGGGTCGGCAATGCCACTCCCACCTGTGCTAGTAGAATATGAACTGGCGCGAACGTTGGCTCCAGCCCCCCCCCAGCTGCTTTCCGCCAATGAGACATCCGCCTTGATGCTGCGCAGGAGCTCATTTTGACGCTTAAAGTTGGCCGCTTGACGCTCTATGTTTTGCTTAATCCGCTCTTCCAACAGGCTGCTCATAACCGATGACTGTCTGGCGACGGAATCCGGCACGAGGTGGTGGTCGTGTATGCGAATCGATGCCGATGAAAAAAGAGATGTATCAAAACAGTGGCCACGATGCGATGAATCCGTGTCACAAAGAGAGAGAGACACAAGTTGATCGTCCGACAAGACAGGAGCAAGCACGTGACCGAACTTAACAGGGTCCGAGGTTCCGAGGTTCCGAGGGTGGGTGGATCGAAAGGGATCATACACACTACATACACTATACACACACTGGATAGGTAATATGGATCTAACTGAACTGGACTTCCACAGTCAAGATACTGTATTCTGTACTGCACGGGAACCAACTCTGTCTCCTCGGAACGACGGTGCTCGAGGATACGGTAGGTAGGTACTTGTGAACGACACGATCGTATATACGAGGCTGGCTCTGGCTCCACGCCGCAGAGCCGGAGATCGATCGGGCAAGGTGTCGATCGATGAATTGAAAAGATCTTCTCTCTCTCTTGTGCGCTCGTGCGTGGCGCGTCTGTTTTCAGCATTCCGCCCGTGTGGGTATCTATTTGAGCGACTTCAGCCGACGAGGGGTTCACATGTTGTGCCTCATTTTGTGCGTCCAAGAGAGGTGGGCAATTGCCGTGCCTCGCGTGGGCCGGGTATTGTTGTCGTAGGCAGGTCGCTTTTCCAAGTGTCGTTCAATTGTGTACCGAGCAACCATGTTCCGGAACGATGACCTTGAAGGATGTACAGCAACGGAAAGGGGAGAGGAGGACTTTCCTTTCGACGATGACTTCACGCCATCGTCCGCACTGTGCTGCTGCGAGATACGGACGAAGGAAATGAAGACCGAGAAACACGTCATTCAGCACTGTTGTGAGTGTTCTGACATGGACCGTTTGGTGGACGAAACGTGCTGTAAGTGCAATTTCCAACCGAATGATTGGTTTTACGCGTTGGAGCGGCGCTCCGCCATCCCGTTTCCTGGAGGCGCCAGACCTGTCAGCTTGAACGTTTTTTGTCTTTTCTGTTTTCTCCCCGTTGTCTGTTTCTTGTTGTATATTGCGCGAGGGTTTCTCATGATCCAGGTTGTGATTTTTGGACTTGTCGTAGGTATTTGCGTGTTGCCGTATTTCAATTTCTTGTCGAAAAAATCAAAAAAGCCATCATGAGTTTATGACAATATGTGATACGTTATTGTTTTGTTAAATTGTTTAAAAGGGGAAGGATCAACGTAGTTGGATAAAAACCAACCCACCCCTGGGCTTTTTCTACCCTCACCTCGCACGTCTGAATAACTTAGTTCCATGCAGCCAGAGCTCGCGATTTTGGTTAAACTTCGAGAGGATGGTGCCAATGCACCCTCAGTTCGTAAGTACCGTCCGTATTATTGTGCCAGGTATTGATTGGGCCGTACGGGTCTTTCGTCGTTTGTGAAGTCCCAAGAGGCACGGTAACTATTACTGTTTCTCGTCGTCTAGGAACACCGACTTACCTGGGCTGGCAATGCGGTAATAGCAAGGTATCTACAAAGCAAGGCGGCGAAGTGACGATTTTCAAATCAAAGAGGTTCACTTCTTAGCTTCAAATAATTGTCGATCGAGGAGTTCGAAGTGATTTGTACTTATACTATCCTGTAGACTACGAGTACCATAGCACGGTAGTCATGTGAAACGAATCTTCTTCTTTCATTGTTGATTGGTTGATTCAAGACGATCACCGAGGCGCGTGTGCCGACTGTCTCTATCTTGGAGTAGTAGCCTGCCTCGTCTAGTGTTTTGTGATAGGCCTCCACCTGCCGTGATTGATTCCAACTATTACAACAACGTCACATCATTGATTGCTGTCCACCGGACACAATATTGAGGAACGATACTCACATAGACCAAACATACTTGTATATGCTATTGTAAGAGTCTGTTTCGAACGAAGTATATTCCTAATTTAGGTAGTTTGTATTGTTTACAAGTATGTTATCGCGTCTATCAGATAGGAAAACGCACGTGGTCGGTAGGAACCGTGTTTTTGAAGGAATGGACGCACGGAGTCTTCTCGTCCCCTGGGGTGGGGATGAAGGCCATGCAAGTTTCTGTTCGGCTAATCATACTGTCTCCGTCTACTGCTTCCGTTGAACCAGAAGCGAATTCATCTTGGAGAGCTACAGTCCATTGGATACCGTCAACGTTCGTCGCACGCTGAAGGCGGGTGAAAAAAAAAAAGAAGGCGTGAACCAAAGGCCCGTCGCGACCAGATGCGCATCATACTTTTCTCGTTGGCATATGCTACTTTTGCCTCTGCTCAGTTCTGCCCATTTAGCAACGATGCAGACTCTCCGTGTACGCATATTGCTTGTCAAGGTTCCACTATTAGCACTGAGTGCCTCAAGGCCACCAACGCGTATTGCACACGAAAATACAGGATTGTCGACGACATAAATATTGATGTCGACCCTGGCTGCATGGTCTTGACAAGAACATTAGGGACAACAACAGCAGCGACAGTAACGACTTTATCGCAAACCCCGACTACAACCACAACAGTCGCATCAAGTGATTGCCCGTTTAGTGCTACCGAAAATGACTCGCCGTGCCATCATACAATGTGTGCGGTCGATACAACATCAACAGAATGTATTGATATCATTTCCAAATACTGCACGCGGATGTATGGCACAGGCACTGCCGTTGTGCAAGAAACACTGGTCTGTAGAGTATTCGCAAGGGATGCGTATGAAAATTTTGTTGGTGCCAACGCTTCTACTTCTGCTGTGGAACAAAATCTTGTCATCGATGGAAAAGCCGTTTATTTGGGAACTCCGTTATATATATCAACGGGGACGTTTCAAGTCTACTTCGCACCGAATGCAACCGGGGAGGCAACAGTGACTACTAAGTTTGGAACTTTAGTCATAGGAAAGACCGTCACTGTGACTGTCCTGCCCAATGCTCCGCACACTATGCAGTTGTCGTGCCCCAATACGGCAGTAACAAACTCGACAGTAACATGCGAAATGATGGTGAAAGATACGCATGGTAATTTGATTCGAAATCAATCATTGATCCCTCAATCGAGCGTACACTTATCGTCGCTGGCACCTGTTCAACCCATCAAATATACAGGCGCTGCGGGTTTTTTTGAGGTGAGTTTCCGAGTTCCAACCCATGAGACCACTTTGACGGTTACCTCTTCATTGAATGGAATGCAGCAGAAGTTAATTCAAATTGTATCTTCCTCGATATCGGCGACTCGTAGCACAGGGACATGCCTTCGCACGATAACAGCTGGAAGCGTTTTCTCTTGTGCCGTGAATGCGTATGGTGCCGATACAAGCTTTGCGGAAGTTGGAGAGGCTGAGGCCAGGGCCTTTTCACTATCCGTCGTTTTGAAATCTGCGCATGTGTCCCACACCTTGTACGCATCAACGGGAACATACATGAATAATACTGGATCATTCAAGTTAGAACAATTAATTACAGTTGCAGGGGAATATGAAATTGCCTTGAGCTTTGCGGGTCGTCACATTTCTGTAAACAAATCACTTACTGTGATGCCTGGTAGCATATCGAAAGCAGCAACAACTTTAGCATGTCCGTCCGAACGCAGCAATACTTGTGAAATATTAATGCATGATATGTACAATAATTTGGTAGGCTCCGAGATTGAAGCGCCTCGCTTGACGTCCATTATATATGATGAAAACTCTGGTCGGCCAGGCAGCGCAACTATTCGGTATGCGCAGACAACGGGAAAATATTCTCTCCAGTTTTTCGTAGAGGGTAGAGGGATTCTCGTCCTCTTTTACTTAGGGGAAACCATCGCTACACGCGTTGTCAATTCTCAGATGCCACCATTGAATGCCTCAATTGATGCAACGACTGAAGTTTCCAACATCATTGCTACGACCACGTTGGCTCCTGCACGCATCGTAAATGAAACGAGTAACAGTAGCGGCAGTAACACTGCTCAATGTATTTCAGCACATTTAATCTACGAAGAATGTGTTGCAACACGCGGGAAATGGGCGTTTACGTGCAATCACACCTCGTGGAAACGTGGTAGTGTTTGCAATGATGCAAAGAAAGCTCTTTTCAATAGAACGTGCGTCAGCGTTTGTACATAGGCTTTCGCAGTACAGACAGATGAGGCAGGGACAAAAATTACTCTTATTAGCAGCAATGATTTCCATAAATACGAAATGAATTGAAATATGTGTTTATAGTTGAGAGAATGTAAGAATACGCAGGTTATGTTGCGCTTTTACTTCGATATGATTTATTTACCAGTACACATATCGTATTCTAAATAGTAAAATATTGATATTATTATTACTTTTCGTTGAAGTTGTGTGTGCCGTTTTCATTCATTCTGACGGTGTGTTCGCAACGTTCAAAATCCCGCAAGCAATGCAAACATCTTGAATGGCCACTCCAGTAGAATCAAATATTGTAATTCTTTGATCTTCCACCCCACCACGGTGCATACTCGAATCGAGCAAAACCTCCCCCAGTTCATGGACGGTGGCATGCTCTGATTCCGGCAAACACGACAGCTCGCCGAAAGCAAGGCACTGCTTTCGAGAGTCGGCTACTCTGAAATCAGCCTTTTCAACTAACACAGTGGACAGTTCGCGCTTTCCCAAACCATCTGAACCTATGGCTGTGATATGCGTTCCTGGAAAAACACCATGAACAATCGCAGCGCGAGCAGACGTGGTCGTCACGATCAAATTGCAATGACTGCACAGATCTTCAATTTTTTCACAAACAGTGACAGCAAATCCTTCTTCTTTCATTTCTTCGGCAAAAGCCATGCTTTTTGCCAAACTTCGACCCCACACGTAGACAGAAGCCACAATACCAACTATTCTTAACCAACGCAATTGAAATCTTGCTTGTAAACCAGTACCAACGATCCCAATGGCTTTCAACGCCCCTTTACGAGGAGCCAGCTTGGTTGCTGCGATTGCCCCGGCAATGGCTGTACGGATGTCAGTTAGGAATCCACCATCGAACAAGATTGCATCGGTATCTCCTGTATTTTGATCAAACACCATCATTAATCCTGACGACGTGCTTTTCTTCAACTTTGCATTTCCTGGAAATCCACCGGCGCACTTGACAACAAATTTATCTGCACCTTTTACAAAACCAGATTTGATACACACGTCACCGTTAACACCGAAATCAAGATGCTGAACAGGTGCAACTTCAACCTTCCCTTGCGAAAACGAAATGAAACCTTCGATCTGCTTCTCGATCAAAGTCTTAAAATGTTTCTTTACCAACCCTTGAATGTCACACAACGCTAATGTTACCAACCCTCTCACTGCTGGAGGCGCGGTAGGTGGCGGCGCTTCATTTGCTCGAACAACTGCAGCTTTTACAACTTGGCTCCACTCTTGGATTTTTTCCCGGGGCGCCTTCCCGTTCGCCTTGAGCCACTGGAACTTGTCATTCGGTAACGCGCGTAACTTTTCGACTGCTGAATGAGGCGGCATTGTAATCCCTCCTTTCGTCAATATCTCCTCAAACTTGACAGGATGTGCAGTAAGAACACATATGACTGGATTCATCGTCATGTTTGCTTTCATCATTTCCGCAGCACAGACTCCGATCGCAGAATGCGGGCATAAAGTGTAACCGTTGCACTCTGCATTCACGCGGACGATGGTTCGTAATGTATCCTCATCGCTGATGGAAGTGCTTGTGAATGTTTGATGTATTTGTTTCACAAGAAGTTCGTCCAGTTGAACACCACGGTTTTTGGACTCTAACTGAACCATATACTCCCGCACGACTTCAGGGTTTTGTTTTGACGAAAAGTACAACATGCGCTCCAAATTGTATGCAAATTGAATGTCCATTGCGGGGGAGATTGTTTTTTTATTTTCTCCCATCGTCATATCGCCTGTGCTTAACGTACGGTGAACAATATCGTTGATATTGGTGGCACAAATGATTTTGCCGATAGGCAAACCCATTTCTTTGGCTAAAAAGCCGCCCATGGCATTTCCAAAGGCGCCGCTGGGCACAACAAAATCGACCGGGCCGTCAATATTAGGCCGTGCTTGAAGATATGCCCAAAAATAATAACACGATTGTGCCATGATGCGGCCGAAGTTGATGGAGTTGATGCTGCATACATTGTACGCATCCATGAATTTCGCGTCCAAGAAAAGCATTTTTAACGCTTCTGCTTGCTCGTCTGTATTTCCCTCTGTTCTGAAGACAAAGACGTTCGGTGAATCGACAGTTGTCAACTGGAGCTCTTGGACCGGACTCACACGTCCGTACGGGTACAGGCAGAAAATATTTAAATTGTTCAACCCAGAAACCGCTGCCACAGCAGCTGGACCAGTGTCTCCAGATGTCTCCACGACAACATTTGCTCGTCGATTTTGCTTTCCTAAGTAATAATTTAACAACTGGGCGACCACTTGTTGGCCTATATCTTTAAATGCTAAAGTAGGCCCATTTCCAGTTTCCAGAAAATATTTGTTGTCCACGTGTAGCAACGGCAAGCTGGGGTGCTTGCCTTCGTTGAAGGTGGAAAACGCAGCCGACGCCATCGTTTGACACGTGTCTAGGGGCAGCCCTGTATACATCTCCATAATCCATGCTGTTATTCTCGGCAGAGTTGCTTTTTCTTGGGCAAATGTACGCAACTCTTGCATCTTTACCTGTGGAACATGTTCCGGGACATACAAGCCACCATCTGACGCATACGCCGATAGGAGGATATCTTCAAACGTCCGGCCAGCATCGCTGGCGCTGCCACGGGTAGAACAATACTTCATAAGGCTGTTGCGATATTGTGAAAAGGAAGGTGCGTTTGAATAAATACTGCTCGGCGTTGACGCATGGTTTCTCGAAAGTATCTGGCGAAATGCAGTCGATGATGCCAATCGTGCAAATGGCAATCATGGTTGAAGGGTGACGCGTGACGCGGCGCGGCGATCTTTTTACTTCGCGGGGGTCCAACTCTTGTAGATGGTCTGTTGTAGTAATTACGTACGTATTTTGACTATAGCCCAAGGAAGCTCGGCTTGTCTTTTATTATTACCCGAAACAATCAGGAAACTTCAACAGAGGGGCGTCGCATCCCTCCCGTGCTCTTGCCTCCCTTCACTATTTTGATGACCGTAGTCTACGAGGACGTATGAGTATGGAATAGTGAACACCATGGGTTCTCCTTTGAATTATTATATTAGAGGTTTTTATTTATGTAGTTTTATGTTCAAGCACGACACCAGTTTCTTCACTTTGGCTTTGGCTCCACTTTCGTTTTCGCTCGGCGGATTTTCGTGTGTGATTTGCGTGCAAGCAACGTCTCTTTTTCGATCGCTAAGTTGCTCAATTTCTTTAACGTGCCATGAAAAACCCTATATTCATCACTTGTGGGACCAAACTCATCCCAAATTTTCCGCAACAGGTCTTTGTTCTCCGTCATGAGGTCAGCCGATGATAACCGCTCCAAGAGTTCTTTGTATTCGGCACTGCCAGCACCATATTTTTCTCTGACTTCTTTCAACATTGCAGCTAGTTTTTTATGGTGTTCCTGCTCATTTACGCCTGTCTTTTTTCCGAGAAGATGTACCAATCTCCAACGCATTCTTAAGCTTTTGAAGTGTTCTTGACTAGATGCGGCAGCGGCAGCTTGCATACTCTGCAACTTCACTTTCTGTCTTTCCTCCAAGCAATCATACACCATTGCTGCAATAAATGACATGAGCAGAATACAGGTGGTGTAAATGATCAGTCTGGAGATGATCGACGCATCGAGTTCAGTCATGGAGCTGTCTTGTTCAAAAAATGGGGCTTCTAATTTCAGTAACAACCCCATATTTAACGTTAAAAATAATTGAAATTTGCTTGCAATCATCAAGATGTTGTTAGATGTTTTAACGAAAGGGCGCGCACGCACGTACAGCCCGAATGCCAAGAAGCAAATAAACATTGCCGTCATGATTTGGCTTACAGTACCGGGTGCAATGTGTACCATTGCACCTGTCATCAACAGCTTAAAAATGAACTCAGTCAGTTCATACCAATAGTATTCTTCCTTGAAGTTTTTGTACAGGAAACCTAGTCTTGCTTTGTGCCGCGCATCACGTAGATTTAGTCTCCGCAAATATGCCTTGATTCGGATTCTCTCGTCTAATGGCGTATGCATCTGTCCCCAAAACACGCCTTTGCGCTCTAGATCTTGTTTTGCAAGGCGAAGAGTCTTAATACGCAACTTCTCTTGTGAAAGAATCATGTCAGTGTTCTGATGAACATGCGCATCTCTCGCCATCTTGAGCAAATTCCAAAATAGAAAGGGAACGCCGACAATGTAGACCAAACCAAAACCAGCGGCGTATGTGGCATGCCACCACCAATCGTCAGTATAACAAACAATCTGTGTATCCCACATCATAAACTCTTGCGTTCCTACTTGGACGCACTTGAAAAGCATCAATATTTTCCTACTAATCGAAGGGTACGTTACCAAAAGGACGATAGCATGCACGGAGGAGTGAATAGATTACGTTCTGGAAAGACTTTAGGCTAGCGACCGTTCTAGTTCATGATGATTTTTTCTTTGCCGTCCTGTGTCGCATTTTCCAACCTTACCCCTGTCTTTCTACGTGAAAATCGAAAACCTGGAACAAGAAGCACTTACAGAATTTCTTCGAGTCCAAATGGGATTGACAAAAAAAAAGGAATTGATGATGAAGATTGTTTTTCGAACATAACATTTTTGGTAACTTTATGATCTTCATACTTCTACTGATGTGTGTGTAGTAGTTGTGAGACAATAGTCATACCTCCTATCACTGGTTGTACTGGATGGACGTCATTCACGAACGACGAGTAAGTACACAACCAAAGTATAATACGTCAAGAATACCTCTATCGCCCGATCGAACAAACGAACAACACCGACATGTGTGGACCTGTCTACTCTCCCTGCTCTCTCCCCACTAACAGTCACGCACAGGACGCACATGTGTCTGACGCGCTCATATGATAAACAGAAATACTCAAAAATAGGTACAATATCCAGTATACTCTCTCTCCTAAATAATTAATACTTAAATAATGTACGATGGAGGGAGACTACTAGACTCATATAATAATAGTGGACGCCAGTCATGCAAACATGTAAGGTATAATGTTCTTCCGTTGGGATCAATGGGCATGTGTGATCACCACCCCCCACCAGAAGCAGTAACAGTGACACAAGATGGAAGACCAGGTAACAGTCGCCAGTCGTCTGTCTCCGTTGTGTACGTGTGTGCCGAACAGAAAATCTTCAAGCTCTGACGACGCTACGTGCGCGGATTCGTTTGCATGGCATTGCACGTGGGTGGGGGGCACTTCTTGTATCATAGTGGAAGGGCGGTGACAGCTTCTTGCTTCCCTCAGACACCATCGAACACACTGGTGCTGCTAGTTTGACGCTGGGGTACCGCCCGTTGTTGCCGTCTCCGCCACGGTCTTGGTCGTTTCTGCGTCGCCCCGGTCCAACCACTTTTGCAGTCAGTCGTGCCTACCTGGTATGAAAGTCGCGGAGAGTGAAATAGAGCGCGTTCGGTCGCAAAATAGTTGGGCGAATAGACGCGAGCATGCAGACCATCTATCGAGTGACGCCGAGAATGCTCGCTCCGAGGCAAGCGATGGGAGTGACCGGTCATCCGCCATGGAGTACCGCACCAATCCGCTAAGCCACGTGCGGCCCTTGGTGCGGTCTGCGGAGTTGACAGGGACGGCCGCGAACGAGTCGACGTCGAATGACAGGCGGCATTTTGCCGGATTGAATTTTGCGGGTAAAGGTATGGGGGTTGAGCATGTCAAGAAATCTGCGGCTGCTGCGAGGCAGAAGCACGCTCGGCGAAGCAGAGCCATCACGGGTGAGATGGGAGTCGAATTGAGTTCTATCTCTCGCCAGTGGGGTAGTATTGACGACGATGGTAGGAGCGCCGACCAGCTCGAGTCCAAGCGACAGCAGGACATATACGAGGGGGAGGATGCAATATTTTTGAAGGTTCAGGGTGGAAAATTGGTCCGATTGAAGGATGAAAAGGGCCGCCTCAAAAAGGAACCATCGATTTGGTCGCGCCCGTGCTGCAAAGTGCTGGCCGTGTGTTGCGGGCTTCTCGTCGCCCTAGTTGCCCTCGTCGCCCTCAGCCTTTACGACTTGTATTATTTGCTACAATGCGCAACCAGGAAGGACGGGCCTAAGTGCTACGACATCTACCAAGTGCATGTCTCCCAATTGTGTGATGATACCGTGTCTTTGGTAGCGACTGTCCCGCTTGACAACCCTTCCAAAGCGAAGGTGTCCATTCATGGTTTTGAGGGGAGCATGGTGGAATTGGTGGACGGGCGAGAACCTCGACGGCTCGGCACCATCGGCGGCACCGCCGCATTCATCCAATCCGAGACGGGGAAAACTCAGAACTCTTTGTGGTATGGGCCACAAAATGTGTCCGCTCCCATACTTTATCGTGTCGAAGATGAAGAAGGGATGGGCATCATTGGTATGAAGCGCATGAACAAAGTCGACTTCTCCGTCGAAGTATCAGTGACCGTGCGTGTTGGGGTCACAGTCACCCCGCTCCCGGAGATCGTAGTCCCCGTGACGCAGGCTAGAAAGTACACGTGCTGGAACGAGGCCGTGGACGATTATCGCTGCCATCTAGGCAATAATCCAGAGGAGGAAAAAAAAGATGTCGAAGACAAAAATCGCACTACATTCAAGATGGAATATGTCGAAGTCCTTGGTGACAGCGACGTTGGGAACAACACTATCGTTCGGACTGGGTTTGCTATGGACTTGGGCAAGCTGTTCATTACTGCAGACGTGCCCGCATTGGAAATACAGCTCTGGTACGACCGCAACAATAGTGACCCGATGTCCAAACATGCGCCAACATATACAAAAGATGCGTTTGCCATGTTTCGAACGATACCAGGTATGTACTTTCACTCCCCAAAATTTGATGGGAAGCTCCTGCGTAGTTCAGTTAATGCGTCCTTACTGCCCATGGGAAGAAGGACCGCGGCCCAATTTGCAGACATTCAGAACGTGATCTCGGACTTTCTGGCAAATGCCATCGTTCCTATCTATGCCAGAGGTCCTGCTGAATTAGCCAGCGACAGCTCGTGTATGGCGCAGCGGGTGGCGTCGAAAATGCCACCGTTTCATCTCACCGTTCAGATGCGCAAGAATAGAACCGAAGAAGAGGACAGTGACCCGACGACGACCACTGGCACCTCGCCGTGCCGGAGCAACGGGACCGACGTTGAACGCAAGCAGTCACCATTCGTAATCCATCGTGTGGATTTTCTAGGGGTTGCTCATGAAAAAGATATGCCAAACTATGAAATGTCTGTTGGTCACTCTGTTCTTATTTCGGCAAACGTCTCGTTGCGCTTGCCATTTTTGCTGTACGGTGTTTTTCCGCCTTTGACATTTGACATATTTTCTGCCGAAGAACGTTGGATTGGCATCCGGTCCCCGCAGAGTTTTGTCTACACCAGAGCCGAAGCTGAAGTGCACGCCCCCATTGTTGTCGGAATCGTTGCCACACCACTCTGGCAAACTAGCACAGCTGAATTGAAGCGCTTGTTTAATAAAGTCAACACTGTATCGAGTATTTCGGAGTTGCATTTGCGGGTGGAAGGGTCGAAGTTTTCGAATGCCGCCTCGCGGGTCCTAGCGGGGTTCAAAGTGTCCTTGGGGAACGGGGATGACGGGAGCGCTGCAAAAGAGGATACAGATGATGAAGACTGTAAGGGACCGTTAAATTTGGAAGAAGCGAACAACCTTGTCCTTGACATTGAGGTTCTGAGCAATGACTTGACCCATGTGGACGGTTTGGTCGATTTAAAAGTACCTTCGATGACCAACTCGCTGCCTTTTCCAATCAATATCGGCGCCGTAAACTTCACCGTCAATTTGAATCAGTCGCGGAACTTGCAGTTCCATGTGCAGTCCACGCCGTTTGTCCTCGGTGGTCCACAGACTGCAGACGGAAGGGTTCCCATTTTTGTAAATATTCAATTGACCGCACATGATGGTGGAGTGGAACTTCGCAAAACTGTAAAAAAGTTCGTCGAAGGGAAATCGGCAGAAATTTCTGTAAAAAGTGGGGGCATTGTATATGACGCGGAAATCGGTTCCAGCATTCCCGAAGGTGGCGGCGAAATCGAGTTGCGTGTCGAAGAATTGGACAAATATTTGGCCATTTTTAGCGACGAGAAACCTGCCACGAATACCAGCACGGCACAATATGATTTGGAACTTGGACGCGTGAATGTGTTCAACTTGGACACAGACGGCTCCACATTGGATTTGCAGTGCCTGATTTCGAAACGAAATTGCACCGCGGAAACCATGAAAATTCGAACCTCCGTCGGTATGAGCGTGCTATTGAGCAGCAAACTTCCTATTGATATCTCTTTGAAAATTCCTGCTATTCGAGTGAACGCATATGAAATTGACAATCTGGAGAACAAAGCCATTCTAGGAAATAAACTCGGGGCTGTCTCCGTGGCTGGTGCCTCGTATCACTGGGAATTCAACCAAACGGGGGAGTTTCATTTTCTCGCCAATTTGGATGTACCTGATTTTCAACGTGCCTTGTGGATACTTCGACCTGACGAAGATGATAAAAATGTGTCTTTTTTGGTTCGAACCGAAACAGAGGAAACGCTGTTCGAGAGCGCATTCGCGGAGTTTTTTCTCGACGCGACAGTGCCAGTGAAAGGAGTAAATTCAGAAGACAGTCCAGAAGGAGGCAACAAAAATAGCTCCATCACTGATTTGGTGATGAATGCGAATGTTACAACAGATGCATTCAGTATAGGACTTGATATGTTCTTTCAATTTCGTGTCGATACCCACATCAAGATTTCTGTGGCAGGAGCAGAAATGGGGATCTGGCCGTACTCCGAGGCTTCTGGACGTCGGCGACTCCGCGAGACACCTTACTTGGATGCGTGTTATCCGCACTCGAAGAGCCCATCGTGTCAGTTGGGTGCCGTGTCGTGGAATCCGTTTGACATCAATAAAGACTCACTGACCGAAATCAGGTTTCAGTTTCAAGTTGTCGGGACCCCTGATTTGATTGGAGACGTGGGAAATCGCATCTGGGATGGTGGTATTGTCAATCCCCGAATGTTTGGAAATTTTACGCTGCCATCGTATGCAGGCCCATTGAAGTTCGACAATGGGCCAGTGAACATTTTTATGCAAGTCCCATCCACCAAAGAATTCGACCAAGGAGGGGAGGAAAAGTCAGCAAGTACGACCAATACATCGTCGATAGTGCTAGAATCTGTTTTGTTAGCGTACGTGAAGAGCATCGGGCAGAACGCGATACACCTGCAATGTGTTCTTGGCAATGTTCTTGATGATCCCGATTGCGTAGATTTCTTCGCTGGCAGCAACCCAGCGGCTCTGTCGGTGGGCACTGTGCTAAACTTCTCATTGCCCACGATGGATCTTGGTTTCGCAAACTCAATCAAAGTGCAGTTGCCAAAAATTGGACTGAAGACATCGATCATGCCGGTGTCGAGCACGACCATACACGATAGTTTTCTTCCGGTTGGGAGTCTGGAATTGGATGCGGTAGAATATACTCACAATGAGAAAAATCACCTGGTGCTGGGTGTAGGCGTGTTGCTCTCCGACATGCTGTCCTGCCAGAAGCTCTTGAATCTCGATGAGCAGTACAAGACTGCGAAGATATTAATCACGGGTGCGAATCGGGAAGATACTCTCGTGAACAAGATTATGAAGCGGCTCAACAAGAATTTTACTTTTCGTTTAAACACCACCAAACCTAGTAATAGTGGGACCACCGCAAATAGCGATGCACAAAAGCCTGTTGTGGACGTAACGGTTTCATCCATCAGCACACACGTGAACCTGGAGATGTCGGTGACGACGGGATCGGATGCTTATACCGCTCCTTTTTCACTGTTGGTGCCCAAGATAGAGTGCCAACTGGCTCATCTTGTTCACAGTGGGCAAAGCTCCCTTGCAAAATCTGTTCTCCATTTAGACATTGACCATGTAGCTCTTTACAGAAATGCGGGAGGGACCTTCACTTCTCAGCTTAAAGTCATGGCAGCGGATATCTTGAATGCGCGGGATGTGATTAAGTTGTTCAAGGATGGGAGCAATGCAGTCGCGCATGCTGTAGGAACGTTGGGCGGAAAGCCCCAGAGCATGGATTTGCGCTTGGTCCTTGGCGTTGTTAATCGGACTTCTTCTACGGGTGAAGAGAGCACCACCGCCGCTGCCTCGTTTGAATTGACCAGTTTTGATGTGGTAGGGGGCGCCTCGCGCAACAGCAACCTGCGCGTTCCTTGTATTCTCGATGCTATCTGCCCAGAAGCACTGTCGGGGGATGATGCTAACTTTGCCGCCACGCTTCGGCTCGGGTTCTCCCTTGAATTAAATCTTCCTTTCGTTCTGCGCGCGGCTGTATCAGACGTGACGGTTCGTATTGACGACAATTTGCACAACCAGATAGGGTCTGTGTCTGTGGCCCCGTTCTCCATTGATACCTCCACCACATTACAAAGCTGCGAGTTGACGCTATCGTCGAGTACTGTGTCTACGATACAAACTTTAATTCGCGAAATCGGAACAATGTCGTATCGGATATACTACCGAGGTGATTCAAGCGCAAATCTGCTCGGGCAAATGTGGGACGGTCTCAATACCTATATTGAAATGCCACAGTCGGCCAAGAACCCAAACGAGGCCGACTCGGTCTCTTGGTATCTGCCGACTAAAGAAGAGGGAACATGGAGTCTGCAGGAAACTACTAGTCAGTACGCGACGATTCGCATTGATTTCCCTTTGAACTGGCCCGTTCCGGTCGGAATTTCCCTGAACAATATGCTGCTTGAGTTAGGCCACCAAACCACTGGAAAGACCAAAGTAGTTGTGGGGGAGGCACGACCAGTCTCGCCGGGGCATTTTGTTCTTCGTAAGGACGAGGACGGCCAGTCTATGTCGGTGCTTCTCACATTTAAGAAGAACGGCGTGACCGGTCCCTCGTATTGCGTCAACGGGTTGACTTACGCCGATCAATCTGCGTGTGCTCTTGGAGACTTTATTTCCCACATTATTGCGCGGGATGAAATCAAATGGTATTTCGATTTCTCCTTTACCAATTATCATGGGCATAACATGCATATTGCTCTGGACGCCACATTTTTTATCGATTATTGGGGCCAAGATTGGAGCCGTGTCCAACCCACGTCCGCTTCTTACAACCAGTTCCAGATTCTGGCACCGCCCATGTACGACATGAATTGGGGAGACACGCTCTGGGATTCAATCACCAGCATGAACATTAATGCCAATTTAAAACTGAA
>Ga0099797_100274_pt1 | contig 33969 bp, 36 predicted proteins | sample Uncmet_Sort48C_1_FD_89871 | JGI IMG/M metagenome (GOLD analysis project Ga0099797, IMG submission 89871) | Marine eukaryotic communities from CALCOFI LINE 67, Pacific Ocean - C012_Sort48C_1 | ecosystem: Environmental > Aquatic > Marine > Oceanic | place: Pacific Ocean: Monterey Bay | collected... | reverse complement strand
AATTTCTCACGGTCGGAAATCGACCCCCGGGGAGCACAAAAATGACCCGGATTGAGGGCACGTCGGAGGACTCAGAAAGTGATTGAGGCCTTTCAGGATCTAAGGAGAATCATGATGAAGCTTCCTGCTCGTCAAAATGACATTTCGAGGCCACTAAAACAGCCGGTTGCAGAAATTCCAAGGTTTGAAATTTCTGCAATCGCTTTCTGTCCCTTTGAGAAAAGTCTTTTTTAATCTTTTCAGTTGCGCCTGCGGCGCCGATGAGACGGTGGGAATCGCCGTCGAAGGTATGGGAATCGTCTACATGGTAGCCGCCCCATGCCTTTTTTATTCATCTTTTCAGTTGCGCCTGCGGCACCGATAAGACGGTGGGAATCGCCGTCGAAGGTATGGGAATCGTCTACATGGTAGCCGCCCCATGCCTTTTTTATTCATCTTTTCAGTTGCGCCTGCGGCGCCGATGAGACGGTGGGAATCGCCGTCGAAGGTATGGGAATCGTCTACATGGTAGCCGCCCCATGCCTTTTTTTTTCATCTTTTAAGTTGCGCCTGCGGCGCCTATGAGACGGTGGGAACTCGTAGTCAGAGTTATGAGGATCGGGACCGATTATAAAAGGGGGGGTGCCTAGATCTGACCCCCCCAAATGAGGCTCCTGCTATGGGGATTTCCACACATTTCTGGGCCCGATTATAAAAGGGGGGGTGCCTAAGCCCCAGAACATATACATATACTCTATACATAGGTGATTTTTTGGTCACAAAAAAAGTCGTTAAGGCGTATTGAAGGCAAAGTGGACGACCGCATATTTGACTAATCTGGTGCTTTTTTTTATCACTTAGGACTTTATACAAATTATAGCTCTTGCCAATAACACTGTCAAAGAATTGGCACCAACAGTCAACACTACAGTAAAGCCCAAGTGGCCTCGAACATGAGCAGTTAAACTTAGATACATAAGTATTTTTTCAAATTAGAGTTACTATAATCTTAAAGATAGTGGTAGACTACATTATGAATTTCGAGTCTCCATGATCGCGTTTAAACTTTAAGAAAGTTGGGATTAGCAAATAGAACCTAAAGCTAAATTTATTCATCAACAAGTCTCGCTTGGGCTTGCGCCAGCGCTTTCAGTTGTAGTTGTTATAGTAGAACGTGTCTTTTTTTTAATACGTTAAAAAGAAAGTAGTTAAATGTAAAAAAGGGAGCCAAGTCTCCCTCATTATCTTTCGTCGTCATAAGAACATGGTGGTCCGAACTACGGTTGTTCCGCAAATACCTCCACCTCCAGCCCCTCGCAGGCTGAGCCGCGCCACCCCGTCCTGCATTAACATACCCAGCGAGTGCAGCGCGGGTGAAGCCAGCCACTCGCCGCCGAGCGCAAGCATCAACGCCGGCAGCGCCTTAGAGCATCAGACGGCATGTCCATCATCAAATGTCCATCATACTTGATTGAAATTGCCAGCCTACCAGGTCCAGGAAGTCTTTGAATCCTGATGAAACTTTGTTCGTAATGGTGAAAATTCCAGCAGTCATGGACCTCTTGCAAAATCGTGTTGAAATATTAAAAAGGCATGCCGAAATCAGACTTTCTGGCCGGGTCCAATGATAAGGCCATATTTTATGATTGCTGTGATGTTTTTTATGAAAGATTCATTGAAGAAAAACTTCAATGATAACTACACTGGTTGGCCACTAGTACCCCCTCATAATCCTCAATTTTTGTCCGGTATGCTTGAGGGCAACTTTCCAGCACTAAAACTAAATCCTTCTCAAAAAGCATCACAGCGATCAGAAAAAAAGGCTTACGGTACCGGGCAAGCAACAACGAAGTTCTTCAACCACTTTGCGCGCTTTAAGCCTATTTTGCAAAGAGGCCAGTGATGCACGAGTTATCACTGTTTCGAACACTAGTTCAAAAGGATTTCGAGACGTTCTGATAGCCGGGTAACTTCAAGAATCAAACATGATGGTGATGGAAATTAGATGATGGACATGCCGTCTGATGCTCTAAGCACCCAGGCGAGCGCGCGGCGCGCCCGGGACACACCTGGGAAGCCACATGTTTCAATGAATTATGCATCTCTCGGACATGAAGGATAGATGGCATGAATGTTGAAAGGCAACGTGGAAGTGGATCATGTAGTGAGTACAACTCATTGACCCTTTAACCTTTTTTGCGGATGACATATTACACTTTTTTAAAAGCCAAAAAAAGAAAAGCCGAATATTTCCACTGTGTTTCGTTCCGAGCGGCATCACAGCTCATTCGGCAAGCTTTAACATCAACTCTCTGTGTGGACTTTGCTTAGGCCTCCTGCTGAAGTGGTCAGCCCTTAGAACGGCGCAATTGTTGAATAAGAGTAATGCGTCACGTTGACCCTAAGCTTGTCAAAGCAATTTGCGTCAGTTTTTGTGAAATTTCTCGTGCAAATTTTGAAATCACTCGCAACTATGCATGAGACAGACAAACTCATCCGAATTTCTGAGTAAAACTCATACTCAACATCAGCAAAGGCCAGGTCTTTAATAAAAACCCGAGTGATGCATAATTGATTTGATTATGTGGCTGCCCATACACTCCTCCTTGACGCCGACGCGGTGCGAGCTTTTTTGCGCCTGTCCCCTCCCCAGCACCCATCGCCGAGGGGGACGACGTCGTTCCCTCTGCCGACTGTTTTTGTTCCTGCACTTGATTTCTAGGCGTCATGTTTCGTGATTATTTATATTATTTGATCTCTGTGTTCTCCGATGCTATTTCCCCTTCCTGAAGTGAGTACAATACAGTTGAAGGTACATAAAAAAATAATTATGAGTTCGATTAACATCGTTATCGATAATTATATGGTCGAGCACGAGCATAATATAAGTGACTTTCTCAAAGCAGCTTTGCGAGCTGTGTTCGTACAGCTTGAGATTCAGAATCAGAATCAGGCTTTGGGTTTGGAGTTGGGGTCAAACAAGAATAAACATGAACAAGACCGAACAGCTGCTGCGCAATGCAGAAGGATCAAGCAATCAACTTTTTCTAGTTAGCACGAGTGCGCGGCAGCGCACAGAACTATCGCGCGGTTACTGACTTCACTAAGCTTCAAGCGCGTAATTTGATGTTGCATCAGACCGTGGCGCAACCTAGTTCACTAATACAAAGGCCGGGTGAGAATGCAACGACGTCTAACAAGAAAAGATTTTCGCATAATGCATCATGGATGACGATGCGGCAGCCCTGTAGATATGTATGGTAAGTATGTAGTAGCTATGCTGCCAAAGCGTCCGCTTAAGAGTTAAGCTTACCTGGGCTTTCGCTTTTGATTATTTGATTTATTTTTACTTTTCTTTTATTTTTTTCCCTCACGGTACAATCCACTTCCACTCGTCGCTTCTCAACCGCGTCGCCGGTGCTCACGCTTCGGCGTTGGCACGTGCGCTGGAGGTGAAGGAGACACCTGCCTACTCACTGTCTTCAATACACCTCCTACGAGACGACGGCATGAGTCCATCTGCTTCTCATATTTTTTTTTTTTTTTTTTTTTTATATAATTTTTTATTTCCATATTCGAATTCGTTTAGGTTTATAGTAGATACGTTATCGTAGTTCAAGTTCATATTTAAAAGGAAAGTGTATGATGTCAGCGGTGAACATGGGTGGCAGTCTACACTACTGAACGACATCTACAAGCCTGGCGTTGCAACGACTAGTCACGTACGTCCCACTTTGCCTCATTTGAGCATGCAAGCTTCGGGTCCAGCAGATAAGCATAAGCGACGATGACACGAAGACGAATGAACAATCAAACAACGATTATTACTTACACTACACGTTAGACACGTCGTAGACGCAGTATATGTATACCACCGCAAGTAGTTGTAGCTATACTATTTGTAGTGTACAGCTAAAGCTGGAAGAAAATAGTGATCTTTCGCGTTTAGTATCAGTTTCCCACAGAAAAACGACTCCTAGAACTTACACCCCGCTTGTTTGTAGCAACAAAACGACACTAAAATTATATCGAGAGAATGATACTCACCTTGGAATTGCGAAGCAAATGCGATCAGTTCGATCATGAGCATATCTATGCAGCACCTCCGCATACTCAAAGAAAAATGTTGCTGTTGGTTAGATTGCTGTTGTATGCGACGCAGTCGCAGTGAAAAGTTTTGAGGCTTAGCGTCGTCGGACACAAACGAGCCTCACAGATTTTAGTATTACTCTCTCGCACACTTGATGCAGTCCTGCTTGATGAAGAAGATAGTGGAACCCATTACACCTGATGTAGCATTGCTAATGGCTTGACTTTCATATTCTTTTACTTGCCGCTCACGCTCTAGCGATGCAAATACTTTTTTTACAATCGCGATTTTTACAGATATACTTTTTGAAATTGGACGTAGACAGTGACCGCACCACCACCCGCGCCTGGCCATTTTCCGCCTTAGTAGATTTATTAGTTTTAGTATTCTATAAGTCGATATTATCGAGATGGTTAGAAATTCGGCAGATACCAGTCTGCAGTACCCTCCTGTGAAGTCGCTTTAACTGGATAAAGTGATTGCCAAATCACAGTGCAACTCATTACAATTCAGTTGGTAAAGCGACAGGTCGTAAAGTTAGGCAAATGAGTGTTGTCATTGCGCAGCCGTAGCCGGCACCATAAGTCCGGCTAAGCGTCGAAAAAATCATCAATATTTAGCCCCAGGATTCTGTGAGAATCCGAGGGCTAAATCTTGCCACTTACAGTCATTCCATGTCAAAATGGGCAAAAAGTGCGTTTTGGCACATTGACATTCAAGCAGTATGGATTCTGATAGAATCCTGGGGCTAAATATCGCTGATTTTTTTGACGTTTAGCCGGACTTTTCGTGCCGGCTGCGGCTGCGAAATGGAAATGTTTTCTTTTGCAAGTATTACAATCTGTCGCGTCACCAACTAGCTTGTAATGAATTGCACCCTGATTGGACAGTCATTTTCTCCAATTAATTCGACTTCAGAGGTGGGCACTGAGAACAGTATTATCTAGCTAAAAATTTCGAACCATCTCGATTATTCTGACCTTTAGAGTAGTCTTAAAACTTTTCGCTAGCCCAAATTTAAGATCCACCTTAACCCTTCCGCGGACTGGGCTTGCCCTTCGCTGCGCCTTTTCCTGAGCATAGCAATTGCATTTCAATAAAATATATGAATGAGCCAACTCAAGCCACGGAGTTAAGGACAGGCATAGGAATAGTTTAGGTGCGTAGCAGTCATGAATATGATAAATGTGCGCGCGTGACTGGTCGCTCATGATCGTTCAGCTTAAAACAGTTTTTTGATCAACTACAGTACCTCCAGAGAATTGCACAAGTATCTTAAACATCGATCAGGGCGTTGCAAAAATGTAATTGTGATGGTATTGACAGCCGGCAAGATATGATCGCCCTTGTTTGGGTACAATAAATTTAAAATATAGCCAAGTTCAAGTTGTGAATTGAAACTGATGTTGTTTTGATTATTTCGGTATCCTGCGCATGTGTCGTCCCGCTCATGTGGCGAGCACACCCGGAGCGGAGTACCGGCCACGAGCAAGCTAATCCTAATCGTAATCGAAGTCAATAAACGTTTACGCTAACAGCACCACTCCTATCCATATCCCTATCCGTCTCGTCTCCTGAGTCTGAGTCAGTGTGAAATGAAAAAGTGTTTGCTTAAATCTAAATGCGGTTCACCAGGCGGCCCCTTGCCTGGCGGCAGGCCGGGCTTGCCCTTGCCTGGCGGCGGCCCCTTCCCCGGCGGCCCCTTGCCCGGCCCGGGCGGCGGCGGCGGGCCGGCGCCCGCGCCCGGCGGCGGCGGTGGCGCGCCGCCCGGCGGCGCGGGCGCGCCGCCCGGTGCGCCGCCGCTGCCGCCACCCAGCCCTGCGAGCACGTTCTTGCGCGGGTCGCGGACCTATGATCAATGTGATACAGCGAAAAGTAAAAGTTATTCTTATTGGTTGCTAGCACTAGCAAGATACGACTTGGACTTTTCGATGTTGAAAAATTTTTTTTAGCGACTCGGATGGAGCTACGTCTACGAGACAGAGACACTACTTATGCACTTATAGTTTCAAAGTTAATCTTAGCTCCACTCAACCCAACGTCTGCGAGCCGGCATGAACTGTACGACCCAAACAAAGCACTTTCCCTTGAAGACTTGCATTAGCAGTACACTGAGACTGGCTCCTTCATAGATATACTAGACACAGGGGTATGTAGTTGCTAATCCTAATGCTACCAACTACTTTTCGTTTGTTACTGTTTTCTCTGGCAGCAAACCGCGCCAGTCCCCCGTCCTGCACGCGGTAGCCCACCGCGTAGGCGCCGCCGGCGGCCGCCCCGGCCACCGCGCCCACGGTAAGCAGCGCCGCGCCACCCGGGATCAAACCGTACACCTTCCACGCCGCCAGGACGCTGACGTCCCAGACGCTCCCCGCCCACCTGGACATCGACAAAATATAGTTACGGCCAAGTCAACGTAGATTTCAGAAAAAAAGAATCGAGCCCTTTTTATTAGAACTCTATGAGGATAAGCAACTAATTTCATCGTTTTTGATGCTCTTCGGAGTCGAGAAACGGTTCACCTAAACTGGCGAAACTATATCCCGTAAAACGCCAGCATCTGAATGCTTTGGTGGGGTAAGCTATTCTTGGCGAAGAGCTGGGTTTTACAACACATAGTCTGTTATTAGCAACACTGATATTTGGCAACGATCTCTTGATATTAATTCATGGCGATGCCGCGTGCCAGTGTCACACTGACAGAATTACTTCCAACGGAAAAGCTATGAGTTCGCCAATAGTGAGTCCATATTACATACGTCTACGATACCGGCTGTCAACGGTATCCGATCACGCCAGAATATCACAATTTAGCAAGAAGGCAAAAATTACGCAAATTCCTCGCAATGTTGTAGCAAATCTATCAAATTTTTTTCTGACGCAGAAAAAGTTTTTATCTTTTTTCGAATTGATTCAGCCGTTTTTAGATTTTCTGAAATCTACGTTGACTTTGCGGTAACTATATATTGTCGATGCCTAAGCCCACCTGAAGAGGAAGAACGAAGAGCCGCCCCCGCCCTCGCCGCGGAACGCCCCGCCAAACCCCAGGAAGTGGTCTGCAACCGCGATCTTACACGCTTCCTCCGTCGACGGCTCGTGGCCGTACAACTTCACGCACTCCAGGTTGCACGTCGCGAAGTCCTAAATTTAAACATTCCAGTGGTTGTATGCAAAAGTAATAATTCAAGAACGAGCAGTCCGAGCAGAAAACAACTGTTCAAAAAATGGCATTGATCAAAATCTTCATAGATCTTGCCTTTCTGTGTGTTGTCACAATGAGTAATCGCTAATTTTATAGAACACGCTTTCGCTATATGTATATCCCCGCCTAACAACCTGTTGGCTAGACGAGTCATATCATCTGAATACATTTTGCAAGACGGGTGCGTCTGAGACAAAAGTCGGATTGCATTGTCTTTGTCAATAAACTTTGTGGCGAAGCTCTGGCAGCCAGTGAGTCCTCAACGCACGGTACCTGCGATGATGGTAAGAAATGTAAAGTTTTGTTCGATTCCGATCTAAATTATACCCTCACATTGCCATTCACAATCACAACTCATCATGTAAAGGTAAACTTGGTTCATCAATGAAAAAAAGTATAAGTATGGCGTACCATCTTTTCCACCTTGCTAGCCTCGGCCGGGTTTCCTGGGCGCCCGGCTGGCTTGAACGCGACCGCCACCGCCTTGTCGGAGTCCAGCGTGTCGGCGACAGACCCCATGTCCAGCCGCACGAAGCTGCTGCTGCTCGCGTGCCCGTTGCCGTGCCCGTGACCGTGCCCGTGACTCAAGAACATCTGATGATCCACGTTTGGCACGTCCTGCTCCACCAGGTTCTGCTCAACCAGGTCCTGCTCCAGCAGGAGCCGCAGGACCCCGCCCGTCGCCATCTTAGATCTCTATCTTATTATTTTTTTATTGAGCTTCGACGACGTTATCGTACTCGTACACTTCTACTTCTGCGCACTGTATTGAACTCAACAAACAAGTGGTATCAACTCCACTACATTTTTACAACATCTACATGCCCATTTGTCTCCCATAGTTCTCATACGAATCAGATGCCATAGAAATAGATAGTCGGTGCGAAATGGATAGATAATGATAAAGTTGATTCTGATAATCGATGCAAGATTTGCAACGAGCATGAGCAAGAGTTTTAAGAGTATATGTATAGAAAGTAAATGTGCAGTCAAAATTTTATTTTGTTCACAGTTTTCGAGCAAAATAGGGCGTCAGGTGTTCGAGTGGTCTCTGAAGATAGATGCAGTGTTACTTGAAGCTTCAGCTTTGCTTTGGCTGCAGCTCCGCTATTAAGTTTAAGACTAGTAAAGGAATTGTAGGTGTGCGTCTTTCGAGACTTAGACTTAAAACTAGTAAAAGCTTAAAGTTAAACTCCGCGTGTAGTGATTCTGATACTGATTTGAGCTTGAGCTCCTGCTCCATGAACAAGTTTAGTCTAGCTTTAGACTTAGTGGCTGTCGTTGACGAAGTCCGCGCGAGTCTTCACGTACTCGACACCAAATTTATCTATGTTCTGGGGCATGAACAGCACGCGAAGCGCCGGCGTACACTGCAGGACCGCCTTGACCACGTCGCGCGGCGCAAAAGTCAGCTCGCGGCACACGCCCCCCGCGCGGCGGTTGGCGTTCTCCAGGGCGCCCACCGTCGCGTTAGCGAAACCGGATGCCAACGTGGCTGTTTGCTGGCCACCCGCGCCCGCGCTCGCCGCGCCGCCCGCGGCGGCCGAGCGGCGCAGCAGCGGGGTCTCGTCGAGCAGGTCAAGTGACTTTTCAACCGCCTTCTTGTCCACGCGTGAGGGCAGCGGCAGGTCGCCGCGGATGTCGGCGGAGATCGCGCGCGCCTCGATCCGCTGCAGCAGCCGCACTATGTCGTCCACCGACCGCGCGAGGCGCACCTCCGAGAACCGCCGCAGCTCTGCCGCCGCGTTCGCTGTGCGGCTCACGTACTGCCCGCTCCCCGTCCCCGCGCCTTCGAGACCCACGTCGTGCGCGGCGGCCGCGGCGCGCGCGGCGGCGGCGCTGCGCGCGGCGCCGCCCTACGCGCCCGCGGATAGGTCCACGCCGGTGACTGTGATGCCAAAGCAGAGCAGTATGACGCGCAACGTCTCGGGCAGTGGCGAGACCAGCGCGGCCAAGTCGGAGCGGTAGGACACGTGCTCCGCGGCCACGCGCGCCGCGACGCGCAAGTCGACGCGCACGACCCCGGGCAAGGGCAACGCGCTTCATCCAGCACTGTCGCTCCCGCGCTCCACGCGCGCGGCGTCCAGCGCGACGAGCGCGAGGTCGAGCACTTTGCGGCAGTCCCCGTTCGCCTTCGCGACCGCGCGACAGAGCCACTCCAGCGCATTGGGCTCGAACAGGTCGGACTGCGCGAGGGGACGCGCCGGCGTGCCAACGCGGACGCTCGCCACGCGAGCCGCCACTATGCGCACCAGGTCCGCCTCCGCGTACGGCTTGAAAGCCAGATTGTCCACTCGTGACGCGGAAAACGCGCCCGCCTTCTGCTGGTGGCGGAACACGAGCCCCAGCGAGTTCGCTACCCCAATCACAATCACGTTCGGCAACGCGAATATCCGCGTGAGCACCGTCTCCGACTCCTTCGCCGCGCCCGTCGCGTCGCCGCGCGCGCTTCCCAGCGCCTGCGCGCCAGATGATGATGAAGCCGCCGCACTCGCTCACTTCGCTGCTTGTTTCGGTTTACCGGGCTTCGCCGACGCTGCGCCAGCGCGCTTGCCGCCCGCGCTGCCAACGGCCTTGTCCGCCTTGATTGCGAACGCACTCAGCGCCCCCGCGCCCGCGCCGCGCGCCTTCCGCTTCCCGCCGTTCGCGCCGGCGCCGCCCGCCGCTCCCGACTTCGCCTTTCCGCCGCCGCTACCAACGCCGCCGCCGCCGCGCAGCGCGCCCGCGTTCGCCGCGGCAGCCGCCTGCACCACCTGCCGCTTGTCGAAGAAGTCTACCTCGTCCAGGACGAGGACAGTCGGGGACTCTAGCGCAGCGCACACAGTAGCCAGTTCCGCGAAACGTCCGTCGATGCCCCCGCCGAACGCTGCGCGCGCAGATGATGCGGTTCATGCTTCCGCGCCAGTACCAGGAGTAGATGTCCGTTCGACGTCCGCACGTGCGCGCTTGCCGCGGCGAACGCGCAAGTGCGCGGCGGCCTCCGCGGCCGCGTCCCGCAGCGCGCCTGTCACCGCGTCAAGCGCGGCAGGTAGGGAGGCCTCGCCGCCGGCGCCCGTGCTAGTGCTGCTACTGGCTGCTCATGTCCCGTACTGCTGCGGCTGCGACGCGTCGCCAAGGCAGTTTACGTAGCGGTAGGTAACTAGATGATCTTGTTGATCGCCCTCCTCGCTCGCGTTCAGACTTTCCACCAGCTCCGACACGACGTGTCGCACCGCCAGCGTCTTCCCAACGCCAGGCTGTCCACTCACATACATCGCACGCGCAGGTTCGAGAGTGGAAGATCAGGATGAAGATCACGATCACGTTACATCCGTGCGCCCGCGTTTCGCGCCGGGGCCGGCGCTAACCGCCGCAGCAGCCGGCGCTGCGCCCGGTGGATCGAACACGCCGAGGCCCTGGTCAGAGAGGTCGACGGCGCGACCTCGCGACGCGATCGCGCGCGCAAGAAACGTCTGCAGCGCGGCGCGCTCCGTCTCGCGACCCACCACACAGTTCTCGCCGTGCTTCAATCGCAGCGCCGCCGCACACGCCTCGAACGCGCCGCCTCAGCCGGTCGTGGACGACGATGCTGAAGCTGATGAGTTGTGCGACACCACGCCAGCGCGACTCGAGCTGGACGAGCTGGAGCTAGCGCCAGCACCTGGTCTCGGTTTCGTTTCCGCGCCCTCGTCCTCCAGCAGCGCGAGCTCCTCTTCCAGCGCCAGCTCTGCCTCGCGCGCCGCCCGCGCCTAGTCCCCTCGCGCGCCGCCGATGCGCGACTTCTGCAGAACCCCAGCAGGCGCGCGCATCGTGCTACGCACCTGCTCCGCCGCGCTCAGCGCGCGCCCGCCGCCGCCGCCAGCGCCTGCTGCGCCACGGCGCAAGCGCTCAGCTTGTCCTTCTGACGGCATTCTAGTGGTTATTTTATATTTGCTTCTGAGGTATATTACGCTATGCGGCTTCTGGAAATCTATAAACGACTTCTAAAACCTACTTTCATAAAAATATCTTTGAACTTGACTTCTCTAAACCAGCACTGCACTTGATTTAAAAAACTTCTCTTCTCACGTTTAATTTTACTCAGCTGATACAACACTGCGAATCGTTCGATGTCCCCCAGGTACTAATTATTTAAGCTATTCTTAATATTCTATCGGTATCCGTATCAAGATCAACCACTATGCTGTATAGGAGAACTCAAAAAAAATGGCGTCAACACCAAAGTAGACTCAGACACGCACACCAGCTTGATCTGCTGTTTTAACGCTGTAGTTTCGTTCCCCACTCAGTTTTTCCCCACGTTCACGATGTATAACATCAATGCGAATATACTTAACCATCCCCATCGAAATCTAGTCCAGTGGTCAGAGTCTCATCCATACCGCAACAAGTGCACGGTCTTCCTTTAATAAAAAACTTTCTCCTCTGCTTCCCTTACCGCCCTAAAGTTCAGCAACTCTGATTTCACGTTGATGATGTACACGTTCAAATTAAAATTAAATAAATTATGCCGGTTCGCCTTCAAGTTTCAATACTTCTAGTAATTCTTATGATGTTAGTACACGCTTAATAGCCTTAGAGAAAGAGGTAAGCGCGGCCGGCGTAGAGCGGCATGTAGGTGAAAGCGATCGGAAAGAGCGGGATGATGAACAGCGCTGCGTAGTACATGAACGCGAAGTCGTTGAGCATCACCTCGGGAAAGAAGTTGTACACGAAGAACACGGAGAAGAGCGCGAAACCTATTAAACCGTTTACAATTACATCCAGTTTCGCAATTTCGTATCTATTGCCTGGATCCCTCTAACCTAATTGAGCTCCAGCTTTGAAAGTTGCTACAAGTTATGCCTGAGGGATCTATAGTAATATTGCTTGAGCCCATACAGAGTTGACTCTTGTAAAATCCAGTCGCATTTCGGACATACGGTGCCGGTATCTGACCTCCGGTGTTTTTGTGAATTCCGTAGGCAATTCATGACAATTTTGTACAAGAGAACGATTTAGTGCAGTTCGAACAAGGGCAAGCAATGAATGCGGTCCTTCTACAAAGGCAAGCGCCTTGCTCTTTTCGCAAATCGCCCAAAATAAGCAGATTGTTGAATAGTTCCCAACAAGTTTTGCAAAAACAAGAGCGTCCAGGTACCGGCAGCATAGGTACGAAACTCGACTAGACTTGAGAGTATTCTACTCTGTTTGGGCTCAAGTTAAATTAGCAAGTTCTATCAAGCATATTTTGCACCAGGACCAGATTTCAAAGCTGGAGCTTAATTAGGTCAGAGGGATCCAGGCAATAGATACTTACGAAAATGCGAGACTGGATGTGAAAGGCTTGCTAGCGAAGCCGTAGAAGGTCATCTCGCCAAACAAGTTCTCGTAGCATGGGTCCGGCTTGAACTGCAAAGTGAACTGCAGGAAGGCGTTGTACAGGTTGCTCGTCGCGCCCCGCGAGCTGTTCGTGTACGCCATGCGCCACCTGGTAATGGAAAAAAAATTGCACAATCAATCAAACATACGGAGAGAAAGATTTCAGTGTTCATGTTTAATACAAAAACTAATGGATCACTCACATAGCGGGCACGGCGAAGGCGGCGGCGGCGATGACGCCGACGGCGGGCAGGGCGGCGGTGGGCGCGACCATCAGCGACAGGCCGCACTTGGCGAAGCCAGCAGAAAGTGTCTCCATCGGCAGGGAGTGCGCGGCCTGCGACGCGGCGTACGGGCGCAAATCCCAGTCGAACCTGCGAAGATGTGATTGTAAAATTACTAAATAATTTAAAAAGTCTACGTGTACAGTACAACTAGTACAGACATGATAAATCTACGTGTAAATAAAAAGGTGAACTCACCCCCGCTTCTGCGCCTGGCAAGCGGACGCGGCGAGCGGCGCGGCCGGGCGGCGCAGCGCGTTGGCGCCCCGGCCGGCGACTCCCCGCGACGCCGCGGGCATCTGCCGCAGGTTGATCGCGCCCAGTCGTGCGCGGCACCGACTCAGCAACATCCTGACGTATACTGCGTTTCTACAACAACTACTTTTTTATTTCGAACACTGCAACAACTTCTATTCTATTCTTTAACTCCACCCTGTTCCTCGTCCCGGCCTCGAGCTCCTGCCTGGACCTGCACGTAGCGTGCGCATATGTATTGCGAATGCGATTGCGAGTTCAACAATTATTTATTTAGAACAAGGTCTGACCCGCCGCTCGACGACTACCCACCTCACGATAAAACATGGACTCCCAAACCCAACTCAAGGACTTTCCGCTTACACGACTGCATAGAAGCAGAACACACTGACTATAGCAACATCACATGATATCTATACCTATGCGCAAAATCGAAAACATCTGACCCAGACTCGTCGTTCATTATTTGATTTTTTTAGAACATCTACATCAATAATTCATTTTACCGCCCTATCTCCTCCGCGATGAACGCGTCACCCTTGAGGCGGTACATCTTCGCAAGCCAGCAGTTCGGGTTGCCGCACGTGAGGCACCTAAGTATCCGTTGTTAAAATGATTGAGGAGAACTAGATTTTTGAACTTTTATACTTGTAACAAAATCGCCCTCGTTTTCCCATCACATAAGGTAGATATGAGTCAATCGCGACACCGGCACTTCATGCGCACTTAAAAAGTGGCTGCAGGGAATTTTGGAATTGCCTTGATGCAGCTGATATCTTTTAATCAAAAGACCCCATTTGAACTCTCAAAGATCAAATTGAAGGCGTTTATCAGGTGGTTCGTTTGCGCTTGTTCTGTCCTTCTCAGAATGAAAGTAAATAGTTGTAGTACTCAACTCAAAGTATTTCTGGTAAAGGAGGGCACATCTTCATCATCCGAATTTTCTCCTCCCTCGCGGCGGCTACCGCCGCCGCGGCCGCCGCTTCTTCCGCTTCACGCGCCCGATCTAGCGCCTCCTGTTTCTCGGTTGCAGTACGGCACACGTACTTGTGCGTACCCCGGTCCCGCATCTCGCACCTGTAGGAATTAATTCAATGAATTCAAATCAAATCAAATCAAATCAAATCAAATGAGTCACATGATGATAACAAATTGATGTCTTGTAAACAATAACAAAGCCTCACTGCAGCGAACAGTAGTGCACGTCGCCGCAGCGGGAGCAGGGCACCAGCCGGCCCTTCGCGCGGCAGTAGACGCACGCGTGCGGCGCAGCGCGTGGCGGGCCGGCGCACGGGGCGCCCGCAGCCGCGGCGCGGAGCTTCGCAGTCGCCGCCATCGTGGAGGTCGAGTAGCGACGCAACGCCTCACTGCGCGGAGACTCGGGCATAGCGTTTTATTTCTTTTTAAATATGTTTATCAAATCTGTTCTGGCTCTCAATTATTTTTACTTATTTTCACATTGAAGTTCTGTCACAAATCTGATTCTCTAGCCTAGATTTTAAGTACTTACGTAGATGAACCACTCGCGTACAGGCTGCTCTACCTCCTTAAGCAACAGTCAGTAAGCTTATCTTCTTGAATAGGAAGATCTAAGAACGACGATGCACTCTCAAGCCTGAGACGAAGAAGTATCTGTCACCCCTCTCTCTCGCCATCACGACTTCCCTTCCCTTTATTTCCAACGCGACAACCGTGCGAACGCAGATAACTCGCTAAATAGAAGCTCGCAGTTCATTGTTGAGTTTGAGTGAGTTCGAGAACAAGAAGAAGATTGCTGGTTGTTGTAGTTGAACATGAACAAAAGTTTAAACAATTATTTGTCACGCTTAGCCTTAAGGGACAAGTCCGCGGGGCGCGGTCGCCGCCCGAAACCGGTCCATGTGCCGCGTGTGCGCGTCGAAACTCGCAGCCGAGAGGGGGACGCGCGGCCGCGCCTGCGTGACCTGCGAAAACGGCTTCTCCTTTTCGAAGTTTCGCAGCACCGGCTCCCGCTGCCGCGGAGCACGATAAGGGTCGAGGATGAAGCCGCCGCCTGCGGGAGGCGCGCTGCCGAACGCCCGCGCGGCCACTGGACCAACACCAAGTCCAAGAGCTTGCGCTTCGCCATCTTCTCCAGTCGCTTGCTGCAGGTGCGGGACGAAGATCGCCCGCGGATCCCATGTTCCTGCCGGGCCCTTGGGGTGGTACCTGCAGCGTGAGAAAAAATAGTGAATAAAGCAGGATGAAGATTGTTGAGCTTTGACTATAGTACATATTCAATCAATTGTCAATGATAAAATGATAATCATGATTTAAAAAAGAAACCGACTTACGCATGCAGCGGGACGCCGTTCAGCAGCGCGGTGGCAACTGTCGGCCGCGGCGTAAACTTGTTCGACTTCTTGCCGGCACCTGTAGCTGTAGTCTTAGCCTTCCGCGCTGGTCCCGCTCCACCGGTAGAAGTGCCCGCCGCGTTGTTACTGTTGAAGCTGTCGCCGGGTTGCTGTCGCGGCCCACCGGTCGAGGATCAGCTTCAGCTTCACCCGCCGCCTGGCGCACCTGGCATCTTGCCCTGGATGTAGGCGTGCCGGTCGAAGGACAGCGACATCAGCCCGAGGTCGTCCGACGCGCGCGCGGGGGAGTGCGCCTCCCCGCCCGCGCCGAGCAGCGCGTGAAAATGTCCGCCGCCGCCCGCCACCGCCGCCTGCGCCTGCGCTTCCGCTACATCCGCGCCGGCACTCGCACTCACTCCCCGACCGGTTGCGGGAGAGGACGCGCGCTGCTGCGGCGCGTAAGAGCTCATGTTGTTGTGGATGTACGATAGATCCCCGTACACGCTGCGCGACGGCATGTCACGCAGCACGCGGTAGCGCTCCTTCGTGTAGCCCCTGAAGTCGAGCACACCAGCCTCCAGTTCCTCCCGCGCGCGCTCAGCCTCCGCTCGCTCGGCTAGGTCGTGCAACAACCTACGTTGAGCAGTAGGGACGATATTTTTTTGAAATTTTTCATTCTTGCTGAAGCCCGGAGTCTTGAGGACCTTTCAAATGGTAAATGTGATTGGCGAACAAGGGCTTTTTCGTTAAACAGTTCAAAACTTTTGACACGACCTACAGAAACAGATTTATTGGAAATTCCAAGACCGCAAAGGGTCCCCCACATAGGGCTTCAAAAATCAAGCTTTTGTCAACATCAAAGAGGGCTTTTGACAATAAAAAACCTCAAACAAAATTTCGTCGGTGTAGCTGTAGTCCTTGGCAAGCAATAACGCATAGCGGTTCGAGCTCGGCCGCGCCTCGCCGCCCATGTCATCCTGCTCGTCGTACTCGGGAAAAACCGGCGCGTACGCCGAGTGCGCCAGCTGCGAGCGGTTGCGCTGCTGCAGCGCGGCAGCCAGCGCCGCGCGCGCCGGCGTGCTGGCAGCGACAGGTGGCGGCGACGGCAGCAGCTGCGACGGGCTGGAGGCGCGGTTGTATAAACTCGCGACGCCGGGTGTCACGTCAGGGTACACCGCGCTCCCGCCCGTGCCGCGCGCACTCCCCGGCCGCTGCTGCGCCTTCGCCGCCGACGCTTGCGAAAGAAGTCGAGCTGCAGCGGGTGAAAAGGGCCGCCCTAGTCCCACGCTAGCCGAAGCTGGCGAACGGCTGCGGCTCGCCGCGCCCCCCGGGCTACTACCTCCATGGTCGCTGAAGGCCGTTGCGCGCGCACGCCGCGCCAGCACGCTGAATATGTCCTAATAGCGCAAGCGCATAACAGTCAGCCGACAACGTATAGTGGTTGATTTAGAGCCCTCCTGGTAAACCTCTTGGGTCAGGGGTTTTCATTGTCGATTTACCGGCGAATCTTAGCACGTCGCATAAAGACGAGATTGAGAGATCACGGTGTGCAATCTCGAATTTACAGTATCTGTTAGTAGCCGGCATCTACATGACACAAGACATCGTGTTAAGGTAGCTTGAAAGCACAGTTTGCGTTTAGTAAACTTCACAGTCGCACCCGATAGGAGTTGGCTTTCAGTCTTTGCAACAAGACGATCATGAGAGGATCACAGTTAACCAATGGAGAAAATTGCGCTGTTCGATAACAGCTTTTTGACTGCAAGGTTCGCATCCTGGCATGATGCTCATACCGGCTGGGAAACGGGTTCCAAGAATAAGACTGAGTGGAGGGGGTTGGACACAATTTTTCATCTACTTTTTTCACAATTTCTAACCTGATTTTCAAATCGAAAGTGACGTCCAAAGCGTTACGGACAAAGTTCCTCCTTCTCAACCACTATCGTCATCCGTTCGTCTCCTCTCAGTCCTGGCTGACTGTGATGTCAGTCGGATCCTCGGACTCAGGTGGACGGGGCGCGAGGAGCTCCCGCGCGAACCGACTTTGCTCCGCCCGCAGCCGCGCCGCCTCGCTCTGCGCGGAGTCCGCCTCCGCCCGCGCCGCCGCCACCGCCGACGCACGCGCCCGCTCCTCCGCCGCTGCGCGCGCCCTGAAGGCCGCAAACGCCTGCGCCTCACTCGCTTCTTCCGCGGCTTCTTCTGCTTGCATCCTCGAGACTCCGCGCCAATTTCTAGCTTCCTGCTCGCGCTGCCAACTCGTCGAAGTCGAAGCAGGCGCCGCTCCCGCTGCACCCGGTGCAGGCGTAGCAACGTCCGTCGCGAAAGTGTTGAGCACGCCGAAGAAGTCGTTACCACCTTGTTTGCCCGGCGTGTTCATCTTGCTGCCCTGCCGCGACCGCGAGTTGCTGCGCGATCCCGTGCGGCTGCCGCTCGGAGTCCCATCTTTCAGAAAGCGCGGCTTCAGGTCCGACGCGCGCAGTCACCGGTAGTAGTCCACGTCGCTCGCTCTCACCGGTCCGCGGTCGGCTTTGGGCGAGTTGTCTTCCTCAGATGTAGGCAGCATCGCCCCGACAACAGGTGGCGCCGCCACCGACGTGGCCACGTCCTGCTTACTATCACTGCGCGGTTTCGATGCGGACGCCGCCGCGCCGCCGCCACCTACGTGGAAGACTGGCGCCGGCATCCCAGTCGTAGGCGGACAGTACAGCTCCATCGTCTGCGACTCCCGCGGCGCGGGCGCCGCGTCCGCGTCCGCCGCCGCCGCGCGCGCCTCGGCCGCCGCCTGCGCCTGCGCGGCGGTGCCAGAAGGAGTTACCAGACCCACCTCTAACTCGGTTGTCTGCATCATCACAAGTCGCTTGCCGTTGTTGCTTGCAGTTGCCTTCCCCCGCGGCAGCGGCTTCTCCACTTCCTCAAGAACGACTGCCGCGTCCAGCTCCCTCACCACCGACTCGCGCGGCGGGGGCATCCCACTTTGCATGTCGCGGCTCGCGCGCGCATCGGCAGCTGTGCCTGCAGGTCTATCTTCCCCCATCTCCAGCTCCATCGTCTTCATCATATTCAGCCGCTTACCCGACTTCTTGCCCTCCGAAGCCTCGGCAGGCGGCGCGCCGTGTAGCCCTTCCGCCGGTGCAGCGATGTACTCCACATCAAAAAGTCATCACGCTCACGCTGCGTCAGCCGCTGCGGCGAAGCTCGCCGGCAGTCACGGTCAGGTCGACGAAGATCAGGATCACCCGCCCTCGTCCCCCAGGGCAGGCGTCGCGTCGTCCTCCAGAGTTCGCGATGGCATCGGTGGCGTGCCCAGGCCGTGGTGGCGTGGGAGGTCCATAGTGCTTTGACTTTTTTATCAAAAACTTAAATTTATTCAACAATACGACTTTTGCGCTATATGTGTATCAACCTTTATTATAATGTACTCGTGTACTCCCTAGTATGCGTACTTATGCAGATCCGCCCTAGCTACTCTCCCGCTAACAGTTGAGTTCAAAAGTATTTCAAAGTCCGGTGATGAACGCGCTCGCACATCTCGATAGAGCAGGATACGTTTAAGTCTATCGCAACTTTCTAATATTCCGTTTTTTTTTTTTTTTTCGTGTTCCCAAAAACTTTCTACGCACAGTCGTTCATGCAATGCACGCGACATGTCAAGTAAACCTGTATCGGCAATCGCACTCATTCAGACTTAGGTTCATCTATCTGCAAGTTAGTGAAGCTCATTCGAGCGACGTAGCACTCGTTCAACTTCATTTGCACAAAGTTCATCAATCAACATAGCCCAGAAAATAGCCACACTCATACCTCAAATCTTGGATTCGTTCCTGAAGTAATCTTTGGTGATTACGGAAACGCGCCGCGAGCCCGCAACGCGGCTGCTGCGTGACACGCGCGCAGCACGGCGAGCAGCAGCACGGCGGCACCTGCGTGCACCCCGCCCCTATGCTGCGGCGCAGGTGATAGTGAAGCAGGAAGCAGCGGCTCCTTGCGCACTCGCACTTCATCTCACGTCATCCGCCGGCGCCGCCGTCGCAGGGCGCGCACGACGATCGCAGGTGCGAGCAGCAAGAGCCAGAGACAGGCGCCCCCGGCGCGCGCGAGGGCGGAGCCGCACTCCGTCGCTTCCAGCCCGCGCGAGGAGCCGTACCAGCGGGCGAACAGACCGAGTCTGTTCTCGTCCGCGAACAGCAGGTAGCGGCCCGCGGGCTGCAGGCCCAAGAGCGCGGCCACTTCGTCGGGCGTGGAAAAGAGTGCAGCGGCCGTCACGACGCCCAGCGCCAGCTCGGTGACGGGCCGCACCAGCCCGTACAGCAGCGCTCGCGCCAGGCCTATCACGTGCCCCGACCCTGGCGCGTCGACTTTGAAGTGCACGTGGTATCAGAGGCCGGGCGACGCGCCAATTCACTTGTACGCGCGCTCCGCGCAGGCGGCTGCCGTTGCGAACAAGTTCACGACTTCCGACGCGTGCGCCGCACGCAGCGCGGCTACCGCAAGCTGTCCGTGCTCGCTCACCCTCAGCGGCTGCGCCGCGCTCAACGTACTCCCCGCTATCACGCCGCTCAACTGCCGAGCCGTCAGATCGAAAATCGTGGACAGCACCTTCGTCTTGGCCTTGTTCGGCTTTTCAAATTTACTAGATGTTCGGGTCCACAGCAGCCAGTGCCCCGGCCCGATGAAGTGCAGAAACGCAGGCGCCGTGCCGAACCGCAGGTCCAGCGGGACGTAGTAGCTACCACTTGTAGCTAAAGGTTTCCCAGCGGCAGACGCAGATGCAATAGCACCGCCGTACACGTCCTCCCCGCTCACGCCGAGGCGCGCGAGCAGCGTCTCCGCGTCGCCGTGGCGCGCGTGAATATCGACCAAGGCACCTGCTGCGGGTCCGGCAGGCTCCGGCTCCTGTAGCATCCGTTGCTTTTATGACTACGAGTACGAAGTATCTCCGTTGTCATGATTGAGGTTGAAAAAGTAGTCGCCGACGGTTTTGAGCCTGAGGCTGACGCTCGTACGCGGTGCAGGTTGATGATGCCCCCTGCTCACAACCTGTAAAAGGCGAAAAGCGTTGTCCCCAGCGTTCACATTTGCGAAAAGTCGACGGCGCACGTCCAGCGCGGGCCGCACGCTGACGCTAATGCTGTTGCTGTTGCTAGTTAAGCTTTTTTATCACTGCTCAGCAAACCGCACGTAGGTCGATTGGTACCACGTCTCTCAATACCAGCCCAATTCACCCTCGTCGGACTCGACGTCAGCTCCAAAAAAAACCCGCAGCGCGCCTCACCGACCCGCGATCAGGCCCGAGTTGATGTACGCTGGGGAGGCCGGCGGGGCCTCTCCCGCGTACGCGCGCGCAAAGTGACCGCATAGCGCCTGGTAAAAGTATATACGTTCGCATGAACATGACCAAGAGTAACAGTATCAGTTTCACTTTCAGTGACACCAAAAAGCAAATTGCACAAATTCTTGCTTCTGTGTCTGCACTCATGTCATAGGTCATTGTTCAAAGCGGAAATCAGGAAACATGTGAATGTTTTGCAGTCAAAAACGTGTGCGATACGTGCGGTGACACGCGATCGCGCAAAAAGAAAAAAGTTGTAAAACGCATGTGGTCGTGAATCTCTTTCGATTCGGATTGCTCTCGTGAAAACAAAAAGTGCTCTAGAAATAAAATACGAGTACGAGACGAAAACGTTGGTGGAAAACGAAACAAGCAAACGCTGCAAAAAACAGGTGTGGCAAAAAGCATGTAAGCGAAATACGATTCGATAAAACCAAGCTAGTAAACGCAAAGCAACACGTGAAAAGGAAAAGCTTCTATCTTCGAAAGAAGGCAAAATGTAAACGAGGAAAACCCGAACAAGACAATATAGAAGTACGAAACGTGGTGAAGCAACGAAAGTAAGAAAGAAGCCGCAAAAGTGGCAAAGCATGTAAAAAGTGTGGGTGACGACGATACGAAGGTGATCAAAATAAAAAAGTGTTTTACTGAAAACATAAGTTGAATCAGTGTGCACGTGAGCAAGTCAAGACAAGCTTTTTGGTGGACTGAATGTCACGTGTAGTGCTAGTATCTGCAAAACAGCTCTGGCAGCGCGCTCACGTCCACAGAGATGTTGTGGTGGCCGAAGAAGCAAACCTACTCAGCACCAAAAAAGACGTTGGGCTTCGCGATCGCATGTTCCGGCGCCCTCTCCAGCCGCCCGTACTTCTGCAAGAGGTCCGCGCCCCCCCCCGCCAAACTATATGACGTCGTAGGCATCCTAAAAAATCACCACGTCGTCGTCCGCAATTGCTTGGCCTAAGTCACCAGGTCCACTTCCAGATCCAGCCCGCGTCCGCCGCAGCCACCGCCGCTGCGTCGCGATCACTGCAGCTAAAGCGGACGCGCCCGGGCTGTCAAACTCTTTCTCCTACACCCAGTCCGCCGAATCCAACAGCGTCAGCCGCGGGCCGCGCCCCGGTCCACCCTGGTTCTCCAGACTCTCTTTCAGAAACCCTACTTTTGCGGCGAGGACCGCAGCTTGCTCCTACTCAGCAGCCGCGCCCAGCGCGGGTCGGCAGTCGTGCCTATTCCGGTTCGAGTCACAGCGCCCTACATTGCGGCGGTTGACAACGGCAGCGACGTGGACTCGCACGCTTGCCGCAGCCGCATGAACGCGACCTGCTAGCAGCAGCGCTTGTGCCGCAATTGCTAGTGCCAACAGCCTGAACGTGAACATGAGTTACACTTGTATGCTGTTGTATCTGCTTGATTTTCATTCTACTCTACGCATGGATTACAGCAAAGCTCAAATAATTGGAGGACGTTGAAGTCTTACTATCGACACGCACTCTCTCTTTTTTCTTCCCTGCACATTCACTGTGCTTGTTCCCGACCGATCGCACATGAACAGTGTTGTTCAGACAATTCAAAATTATCATCCATCCTGTTCTCCTGGTAAATTGCGATTTGTGGAATCTTGCGTTCACGATCATCTTCAAGTCAAAACTTCGGACTAGGTTTAGTCTTAGTGAGATTGTTTGTTGAGTGACATACGAATGTTTTTGTTTAGCTTTGTGAAATTCCTTTGAATACCGCCTTAATAGCTTATCGCCCTGTTCTTCTTGTCGGCTGATGCAGCCTTCACCGCGGCGAGAAGATCTACCGATGAGCCCTGCTGCCCGCTAACTTCTTGCCGCTCGGCGCCGCCACTCACCAAAACCTCGGGGATGTCGAAGCGCCCAGCCGCGGCCGGGTCGAAGTCCCCGTTGACGTCAAACACGCCAAGTCCCACCTCCATCTCGACATGAGCTTGCGATTCCTCCGCTTGTGCGTCGCCCATCTCCGCGTCCTCATCCACTTTACCCGCGCGCTTCTCCTTCCGCGGGGAGCCCGCGTCGCTGCTGTCCGACGAGGAGTCCTCACTGTCCACCTCCACGATCAGCGGGTCCAGCGACCCTCAAACGGGCGCTGCACTCTGCTGACCTGGCATAACGATCCCACTCGCGCCTATGTTTGCGCCAACACCCTGCTCCCCGGCCGCCTCCACGGCCACCGCCTCGCCGCAGCCGGCGGGCAGCGGCGGAAACAGCGCGCTCTTGTCCTGCTTCAGGAACTGGCGTACGGCGCTCAAACTACTACTTCCGCCCAGCAGCGTGGAGTCGAGCTTCATGCAAGGTTTCGCCCGTCCGCTGGTCAGCAGCTGTGCGACCGCCTTCTGATCGGGTGATGAAGTCATTGTGTGTGATGGAATTTTTTTCGTACTTCGATGTTGCAGTTGCTGTTTTATATTTATCCTAACCCTGCCTAACTATCTCCTCTGTAAAAAGTGTGAACAAAAGGGAAGCAAGCGTTATTGCTACGAGAGACACATGCGAGCCATCAGACGATCAAGACGAAGAACGAAGACGAGAGTAAATGTAAAGCTAGCAGAATTGAAGCAGTGAATTTGATCGTGACGGAAGAGAAGATTGACGCTGAATAAACAATAAAGTAGTAGTTTGTAGTCCAGCACGCACTTGTTCTTGTTTATTTTGAATTTGATTCCACCCGATTCCAATAAAAATTGTTCGTTCTTTGAGTTTGATCCAATTTCAGCTCGCTTAAGGCAGGTCCGTCCCACGCGAGTCCAGAATCTTCACCGTAGCCCCGAGAACATTCACGACTTGCGTGATGATCACGTGCAGGCCTAAATTTTGAGCATCGCCCTTGCTCTGGTAGATCAGGCGCGACATGTGCATCAGGAACTCGAAGAACTCCCAGAACAGCAGGTAGCGCGCGTCCGGCTCCAGGTGCACCTTGGTGATCGCCGTGACAACCATCTCCAGATGGGACTGGATCACGCCCAGCGACGACGGGTCCAGCTTCTTCACCTCATGTGAAAAAAGTTCATGAAACTCGTCGCCCGGTTGCGGGTCTTCGGTCTAGCAGTGGTCCGAATCGGCGTAAGTGTAAGGTACTATCGGCGTAGGCCACCGCGTCTCATGAAAACACCCTCAATCTTAAGCTCAGATGTCTTCTGACGTGCCCTTTCGATCAGGTTCTTGACAGAGGTATAAAAATTAGTTCAGACGATGGTATATGCCAATTTTGGTAGAGCTCAGTTTATAAACAAAATCCCTTACACATCCATGATAAAAACTACCCTCAGGTACGATTCTTTGAGGAGGGATAGATCAGGTAAAAGCCTATAGCCGACATACCCTACGCCGATTCAAACCCAGGCTGAATTGGACCGAGAACTGCACCGCCGACGCGAACACGAACTTCAGGACGTCTTCAGTCAGCACGTGCTCCCCATAGTTATCTGCGTTCTGCGAGAGGTAGGCGAAGATGGACCGGATGTTCGGCCGCGCGCGCTGGATGGCCACCAGGTTCTCGTGCTGGACGGCGTCCTTAACGAAGTTCCAAACAAAATGAGGTTTAGCATGAAGACACGGTATCCTGATTTGACTGAGCACACTGCGTAACACTTTCTTTGCCAAAGTTAAGCTACAGCGGCTCCTGACAAGCGCTTGTGAGACCCGGCATGAAGCAGATTCATCACTTCAAGATTTATGCGATTAGATGTCCGAAGTACAGTCTGCGTCATATCACACTAAAACACCCCTTCTTTGAAGCAGCTAGCGCCAACTCGACACGATCTAGGATAACGGGCATTATAATTGGAGTTAAGCCATTTTTGACTTGGCATTGCGTTCCTTCCGGATCGGATCGTCGTCGTACACGTCCATCACCGGAATCAGGATGTCCGTGAGGAACCGGAAGAGGCTGATAGAAATGAATTATTTAGTGAGACCCGTCTTAATATCATGTAAACACCCTCTACGAAGCGATCTGGGAGCGTTTCTGACAAGCTTACTACCCCCGCCGTGGCGAGAGTAAAGTTCCAGGCATGCAGACAACTCGCAGCTCAAATTGCAGTTGACGTTTTTCCACACGCAAAGGGGGTCTCTAGTGACTCCCAGAGACCAATGATGAAAGCTGGTGAACCGGCCGCTCGTTTTAATGTTACATTGAACAAAGTAGTTAAGTACAAATAAATAAAGGTAGACTCAACTCACCCCTCGTCCAGCGGCATCTGCACGTGCTGCGCCTGCTTGGCGGGCGACGGATGTTCACACATCACCCAATGCGCAACTCTTAATAAAATCTCGAGGTAGTGCGAGCGCTGCAGCCGCTGGGACAAGTGCGGCTTCCCGTCCCGCACCTGCGTCGCGTCCTCGTACCTGCGATAAAATTAAGCGAATGAAAATAAAATTCGTGAATTCCATTTCTACAAACATGTTCTTGAAAATTTTATTTTTATACTGATTGAATTCTCACCACTTCACCACCTCCGCCCAGGGCACCGGCAGCCCGCCCTCGCCCGCCCGGCCCGTCTTCGGCAGGTACGACTGATAGCTGATCAGGTTCGCTTGCAATAATAAATGCATCACATCATCTAAACCGACCGTGTGGCTGGCGTGGCCGTTCGGATCATCAACTCATAAGTCCAAGCCCATGAACGCATAGCTGTCGTAGAGGTCGATAAGAATCGAATAAAACTCCTTCAGCACGTCCTTCACGCGCAGCTTCATGTGCGGCTCGACCCACTTCAGACGCATACCGTCCCAGTCCTCGTCAAAACGAGGATCGACTTCCGCGCCCTCAATCGACGAGGCCTGCGAGTTTTCGAAGCAAATTATAACTACACTAGAGACTATCTATGGTGGAGTGATCTGGAAATGATTCTGAGACGCTTGCGACCCCCGCCGTGGCGAGAGTCTATTTCAAGGCTCGTAAACCAGTTCTATCTCAAATTGCAGTTGACGACTTTTTACACGTTACAAGGGTCTCTGGCAACTTACAGGCATTGATTCGAACGACATTGCGAACCGGATCCAGAATCATATATTTTGTGCTTTCATTAAATTAAATTTAAGTAATCAAATAAAAATTATGTCATACCGTCGACGGCCTGCTGTTGACGTCCGGGTACGGGTCGTCGGCTACTGGGCAATCCCACGGGAACTCCTCGCGGTGGAACTGGCCGTCTGAGGACAGCCTGTAGTTAGGAGTTGCAACATATTTTTTTGAATTTGTTCACCTTTACTCATTTAGTTTCAGGTCGTGCAACATAATGCATAGTCCCCCACTGGTATTCCAGAACGTCGCTTTGACTGGAGTTCACGTACCCGGCGTTTGGATGACTTTCGCGATGGCATATTTAGCACATCAGATGCAATTTGAGCCAGTGCGCAGACGAGCGTCATGAAAAAGCCTCTGTCTACTAAGCCAGGTATGCGCTCCTAGTGCATTTCTCGGGTGGTTCACGAGAAACAAATGTTAAATTTAAACAGGAGTAAGAGTTTTAGTTGGAGTTCTGGCAACGGATGGAGCGTGTCCCTTCCGAGCCCCCGGCACACGGTTTCTGACCCGTCCTCCATGACGAAGCGGTAGGTGGCGGCGCCCGGCGGCGCCCTTTTAGCGTGAGTCGATAGTAAGACCAAATAGATACCGTACAATCCCGGGGGTAGTGTACTCTGATTTTATGAATGAATTCTACTCAAATTGAGGGTGTTTTTGTTAGTGAAGATGCTCGACAGCAATCTGACACTTGGACTCATGTTTGAGAATACATTTCATGACGCTCACGATGAGTCTCTGAAGGGCGCAATTTCGACTCTCACAAGTCCCGAAAGAGGGTATCTGCGTTACAAAATCACCACTTTGGAAATTACGGTAAGTAGTGCTTTGGTCCTCATTGATGATGTCTGCCTTTTGGTCGCGAACCACTCGATCGCGCCGTCACCTGTATCAACTGGGTCAAGTGGAATTTCAAATTTTCCTCCATACTCCTTCTGCGGATACACGCTCAGCCACTGCGGCGCCACGAAGTAGTCGCCTTTGACTTTCACCGGGATCGACACGTCGTACGCTCCTGCTGAAACCTGCGGATTTTAAATACTCTAGAGTTCGAAATTAACGAGACGTGCCGTCTAAGCAAAACACCCTCCGTAGAGCGATCTGGAAGCCTTTCTAACAAGCTTGTGACCCCCACCGTGTCGAGAGTTAATTTCCAGGCTTGCAGATGATTCCCAGCTCGAGCCGCAGTTGACGACTTTTCACACGCAAATACGGTCTCCGGTAACTCACAGAGCCCGATCTAAGCAAGCTTGTGAACCGGCTCGTTTATTACGAACCTTAGAGTAAAGTGAAAGCTCTTCATATCAGAAATAAAAAGTTTTACTGCATGTTAGTTTCAAAACAGACTCACCTTCCACTGGAAGCGCACGGAGCGGAGGGCCGCGAAGGCGCCATAAGCCTCGTCGATCCAGAGGCCGTCGTCAGTTTCGGCCAGCTCCTAGTCCAGCGGCAGTTTCAGTTTCAGTTTAAAGTCCGTGCGTCGAAGTCCGTGACCGTGCGTCATTGGCATTGCGGGGTAGCTCGTCGAGTCCAACCAAAAATACAACCCTCAGAATCGTTTGTGCTACCCGGGGTTAGAGAATCTATTTCCGACCTGACTACCTACATTTGAGATCACGTCAGAAGCATCAGACTTTTATCGACAAAACGCAACATTTTGCACGAAGAAAGTGTCAACTCATGAGAGATCCAGAACCCCGGATCGAGGTACGGAAACGGATTGCGACGCATAGAAAGTTTAGTTTCTATACTGACGCAGCACCTCCGACACGAACGCCCCCTGCCGCAGCTGCACCGTGCACTCGCTGTGCTTGTCCGACAGCGACGCATGCCCACCCGCTCCGAACTCCTCGCACAACACCGCGCGCGGGCGGAGAACCTAACACCAGGTTGCGTTCACGGATCCCCAGTTTTGGAAATAGCTTGTAACTGCGGTGTTGCGGATCCGACTCGGATTCGGATTTTGCAAGTCGGATTCAGAGTTTGTCGTAGTGAAATCTGTTTGAAAACAACGGGAGACCAAACTCGGAGAGTCGAGGACACATGCTGAGATCAAAGCGCCGGCCTCTCAAGATGGCTTGAGTTACAGTCTGAGCTTTGCGAGAGCTGATGAAAACGTTGGCAACTTCAGATGTTGAAACGTCGTTGTTGTCCGCGTATGGAAAAGCAGATGTTGCACATCTGATTTGTTTCTTGGTGGCCTGTCCACCATTTTGAATACAAAATGCCTTTTTGGTAAATTCTGAGCAATGGCTGCATATGCCTCTAGAAGCCGGGACTGCTTGACGAATCTAACACATGTACTTCTTGTGATAATTACTGCTGAACTACTGATGCCAACATGCCAAACAGATTCATTGACGGTCAGGCTGAATCCGACTTGCAAAATCCGAATCCGTGTCGGATCCGCAAAACCGCAGTTACAAGCTAATTCCCAAATGGGGGATCCGTGAACACGACTTGTTAGCAGCACCACCCCGTCCCCGTTGCGCACGATCTCCGGCACGCGGAACGCATGTGGGTACACCTAACGAGATGCCAAGCAAAATGAGGTTAGGCATCGTTACACGACATCTTGCTTTGACTGAGCACACAACGTAAGACTTTATTCGTCAAATTAAAGCTACGCCGGCTCCTGGAAAGCATTTGTGAGACCCGGCAAGAAGAAGAGTTTTCATTACGAGATTTGGGCGATCAAATATCCGAAGGCCAGTCTACGTCACATCGCACTGAAACACCCGCTTCCTCAACAGCAAATAAGGAAGCCTCGACACAACCTTTGATACCGCGTATCACTGGAGTTAAACCTCTTTTGACTTGGCATCTTGTTACCTCCTTCTGGTACTTCTTGGCCGCGACCAGCGCGAGCCACCGCACGTGCTGCTTGCCCTCGCCCACCACCACCGGGAACTTCTTGCCGTGCACATTCACCGTGATCGTCAGCCCGCTGTCGCCCGGCATTGTGCAGCTTTTATTTTTTTTTCTTATGAATTATATCCTATAATATTTACTTTATGTTTATATTCTAGATGAGAGTAGGTAAAAGTGTTGTCAATATCATGAAGAAAATAATACGCGATCCCAATGTCGAGGTGGATTTCTGGATTTTCGTTCCCGATACTTCGAAGATTACTGATGCACTTGCGACTACTAGACACAAACTCAACTCCCATGTTGAATTGAAAAACGCAAGAAGTATGCTTTATTAAAATATTCATTTTTCATTCACTGTCCTTTATTAATAGAATTAGATGACGTTGTCGCTGAATTTCGTCGGTACATCGAACTTCAGCGCGAGGGGAATGCGAGTGTCGTCGTCCCTTGACGGCGCCTTCAAGGGTTCAGAGAGAATCACGTGCCACGCCGCTTCTATCAAGCCGGAGTTGTTGCCGCAAAACCCGAGCCCGTAGTCCGACAGGAAGCGGCTGTAAAACTCAACCGGGTGCCTCAATATTCGGGTTTGGTGGAAAATGCAGGTCAGTAAGATAGATGATGACGAACCGTCTGACAAGCCGTCTGACAATGGAGGTAAAATTCGATGTCTGATCTTGCAAACGAAGAGCCTTCCATGAGGTTTTACCACTATGTAAGGGTCAAGCCCGGTGTAAGCGTTCATACGTCTGGGGAATAGCCGATCAGTGCCGGTCTCTGACTAGCCGTTAAAAAAAGATTACATTTCACAAAACCCGAAGTTTCGCTTGTATCTTGGGCTATCAGATGTGTTGATGCAATGGTAGTATTCAAGTCCGCTGATAGTCAAGTGAGCCGTCTCGCACATCAGCTTAGAAGTGACTTTTACTTGGCAGTCTGTATACTTTCAACATTCATGCTATCCGTCAGCCAGACTTGTGGGACCGGTAGTTTGGCACGATTGGTCGTTTTCCAAAAAATACCGATCTCGTATTGGATTACGTTTGGCTAGAAGTCAAACAAAAACGGCCACGATTCTATGCTAAACCAAGTGAGTTGTGTAAATCTTCAGAGCCCGGCTGTCAGATGATCCATCTGACTGACAATCATCTGTCTGACTGCCAAGCATTTACAACCGTACCTCAATATCCGCTCCTTGTGCACGATCGCCTGGCTGGCCACGTAAAATCACAGCTCGTCGTCCATTTCCCTGTTCCATCGGCACCCGTTCGGGCACACGCCGTTTTGCTGCGTGTTGAAAACCCAGTCCCACATTCAGGGCCAGTTCTCGATGTTTCACGTCTCTAACGAAAACACGTCCGCCTCGTCGCCTTCCGGTGCGCTTCACTGGAAGTCCACGAAGCGCGTTCGGTTTGGCGACGTTATGTACTGCTGCGACAGCGGAAAGAAGCCCACGTGCCGCAGCGCGAAGAGCGACTGGGTGTTCAGCAGGCGCAACCCCCTTGTAAGTCACTTAAAGTCATCGGTTTGGTGCTCGTCTGCGTCCGGGTGCGTAAAAATTGTAAAATCAGCTAGCGAATCATACCTCGTGGTTATGTGGTGAAAGTAGCTGCTCTGTTCTTCCCTTTTACTCCCAGCGCGGTACCGGCTCACACTGATGTCCTTCAGAAACGGCCGCAGGTGCTTGAAGTCGTCGAGCGATCAGGTGCAGCGGCCGCCGCCGTCATCCACCACGTATCTAGCAAGTGCGCCGAACGGTATACGTATAAGTCAATCTGGCACACGTCTGAAATCCCCCCTCTTTAGCTGACTCGAAGGGCTCCTTTTGACTGCCCATCGACGAGATAGGCCTTGATAAATGGTCCTATATATTTTTTTGTACCTCAGAGCGTTTTAACTGTCAGCAAGTTTGATGCTGAACTCGGGTCCTTAAAGGCCTCGAAACTGCGAGCAATAGTTTGTCACGGAGGGCATCTGGGTTATCTATGCTCATTCGGTGATCAATAGGAATGCTCTACAAACAACAGCCAGCCCGGCAGTAAGATTACAGACCTTTGACATTTCAGATCACTCACATGTAACGAAAATCTACAAGATTTTGAAGAGCAGATGGCTCTCCACAGGAGCATACCGGTAGGGGGTAAGTACTCACCGGTTTAACGTTCCACATAATGAGCCCAGTTCAGGGATGTAAAATGACTCTTCTCTGAAGCGAGATTGCAGAATTTGAACACTCAAACCACTGATCACACTCCACTTGCAGGTAGGTGTGGAAGAAGTCCATCAGATTGACGTATACCAGATTGACGTATACCACTGAGCGCATAAGCTAAAACGTACACGTGCAGATGGACGTTCCGCATCAGCACCTCTTCCTCGACCAGCGCGCCCGAGGACAGCCACTCCAGCGCGTGCACGTTTCCATGTCTATCTTTTACGCGACAGAAGTTCAGGATCATGTCGATCGAGTATTCTCTTTGCAGCGGCGTAGACGCGTCCACCGCTCAAACCGACGCTGCACCCAGCTCGTCCCGCAAGCCGCTATAAAACGCTTGTCCCGCGGCGCCGGAGCCGGCCGCCAGGTTCTCCAGCCGCTCCTGCAGAGCGCGCGCGATGCCCGCCTCGTCGCCGTCCAGCGCAGCGGCCTCCGCCCGCGGCACCAGCGGCAGCTTCGATTCTGCCAGCTCCCGCTCTAGCGCCGCTACCCGCGCCAAGCCTTGTCATAATGGCCACCCCGGGTTCATTCTCTGAAGATTTTCATGTAAAAACTTCGAGAACACGGTTTTCTAGAGCCAGAGAGCGGCCGGGTCGTAAATTCAATCGGATTCCATCTTCAGCACCATCATCTGCAGCACTCACGACGGGCAGTACGACGCGTGGTCCGTGCGGATCTCGAACAGGTTCATCGTGGTCGGCATGTCCCACCTTCAGCTTGCGTAGTACGACAGCTATGCAGCATGCAGCTGCTTCTCCACCTCGCCCTCTTGGCATTCCACATACGGAAAAGCAGCCACCTCTACCTATCGACCGACTAGCGCCACCGCTGCCTAAAGCGCAATCTTTGCTGCATGTCTCTGCATTCTTGGCTATCGCGAGCCCGACGATCGTGCACGCGCGCTACCAGTCATCTTAAGAAGTTCTGATTTATTTACCGCTGCACGGTGGCTTGCATCCATGAACACAAAAAGTTCATTGCTCAGAACAATATTGCAAATATTATTTCATGCTCCCACTTTCTGACTACTTGACGACAACCACAACGCGCTACGGCACAATGCGGATAAACTATTGCATCACCATCAATATGAAAGTTAGTCGTTCGTTGATTTTTCAAGCATTATCAATATCAACCGTATGCGTATTATACAGGGGACGAAAGCGTCGAACTCTCAACTCAAACTCAACAAATGATAATGAAGAAATCACGTTAGGGTTAGCTATTAAGTTCAAGTACTTAGCCTTAGTTTAAACCGGCGGCGGGGCCTGCGGGTACTGCTGCACCTGCGTGACGACCTGCACCTGCTGCACCTGCGCCTGCTGTGGCGCGCCGACGAGCGACGCGGCCTGGCGGTTCATCCGGTCTATTTTATTTAGGTAACACGGGTGGTGACAGTACGCGCATACGCAGTCCCCGCAGGTGAAGTCCGTCGTGTCGTGCCCGAGCTTAGCGAGCACATGTTCCTTCGCCCACTTCACGTTCATGATGTAGAGGACCATGAGGAGCGTGCCGGCTGCGCCCTCTAGGATGACGATCGGGTAAAACATCGCGCTTTTCGTGTCCGGGACTTCCACTGTCGGTTTGTCCCGCGTCAGCTTGCCGCACGCGTCGGAGGAGATCCCGTTCTCCGTGCACCATTCACTTCAAGGAATGTCCTTGCGCGGGATGGTTCAGCCGAGGAGAGGGATGATCAGCAGCTCCAGCAGCGAGAAAGTCACGAGCGCGTAGAAGCGTGCTGGTAGCCATACCCCGGGATAAAGGCGCTCATATTTTACCGCCGGTAGCCATTTGTAAATCAGACAGTCAATGATTGGCCCACATTCGCAGAAGCCGGGCGCCCCCACGTCAACGCGCACAACCTGCGTCACCGGCTGTGCAGGCACCGCGCCGTACGTCGCAGGCGCTGCCATCTCGTCGGTGCAATTGATTCGATGATATTGTTATGTACAACAAGCAAAACCAAAAGCAAAAAAGCGCGGGGTGCTGTGTGGTGTGGAAATAAACTCCTCGTGGACAAGTAGAGCAGGGTACAAGTTGCGTTCGCCACTGAGCTTTAATTTTGTTTGACACGATCATTTATATTTTTGTAAATCATGCTGAGTAGACACTACTTGCTAAACTGGACTCACGAACACGTACAGCAACTCACGTAACAGCAAGGCGAATGAATGATCACACCGATAAAAGGGGTAACAAATCTTTTAGTTTGACATTTTTAATCCAACGCGGTACGCTCCTGCTCAGAGGGCCGATGTCGCAACACTTTTGCAATGACACCGTCAATTAGTCGATCTCCTACGCGTCCGCGGTGCTCCATTTCTACTTTTGCTTCCTCATCAGATACTACCTTATAATTTCAAGATTACGTATAGTCTAGTGATTGATGTCGTTCCCTCCCGTCGACGAATAATTGCCACGAGTGGTGAGGCGCCACCCTAAACCCTGCACCCCATCCTCCCAGCACGCCCGACGGCAGTTGCCTTCGTGTTTCAACATTTGTCCTGTATTGGTTTTAAGAGTGTAAGATGATTAAGTAGGTGAATGGCCTAATTCAAATCCAAAATCAGCGGCAGCGTCACTACTCCCCACGTCCTGCACTGCAGCACTGGCGCAATCGCGCGATTTCCTGTGTTCATTGCTTGAACTTGAAGCTTGTTGATAAATTTTTCTCTCTCCTGTAATCGAACGGCGCAGAGTGGATCGCCTATTGTCGCCGTGTGCGCGAACCCATTTCTAACTGCAGCACCTGCTATAGAACTTAACTTTCAAAACTGTGTGGCCTATTTCTGATTCTAGTGGTACTACCTATGTTCTCAACGTCAACGTCGTGTATAGAACTATAGAATTGTTTAAAGTGTCAGGTTACTCGTATTGTCAGTATTTGAGATCATCATAATTAAGTCGTCGCTTGCGTTCCACCTCCTGTGTCGCTTAAGTTAATGTGCGGTAAGCACATTAGCATCCTCTTTGAACAAACATCTCAGCTCCGTCCGAGAAGTAAATTCCAAAGATCTGCCGGCTGGTGATCGGCTTGGAGTTA
>Ga0099797_100273_pt1 | contig 34171 bp, 11 predicted proteins | sample Uncmet_Sort48C_1_FD_89871 | JGI IMG/M metagenome (GOLD analysis project Ga0099797, IMG submission 89871) | Marine eukaryotic communities from CALCOFI LINE 67, Pacific Ocean - C012_Sort48C_1 | ecosystem: Environmental > Aquatic > Marine > Oceanic | place: Pacific Ocean: Monterey Bay | collected... | reverse complement strand
CTGCCGAGAACCTGAGCAGCAGCATCCCTCACAACTGCCTGGGTGTCTCCACTGCTGGCCACAAGCAACGTTGCGATCCGCTTGGCGCAGCGCTCCACGTGTGCCACATTCGCTGTGCCCTCGGCGGGCTCGATGAAGTCTTGGATGAGAGTGATGCATGCCTTGCGCACGGGCGGCGCCTTGCTCTTCACACCAGTCTCGAGGAAGCGAATGCAGTCAACCAGCGTCATTGCAGCACAGATGTGCTTGAGCGCAGAGTTGCACGCGTCGAGTACCACGTCCTTTTTATCTTTGAGCCTGTTCAAGATGACAGGAAACAACGCCTTCGTACCGGGTTCATGTGATGACAGGAAACAACGCCTTCGTACCGGGTTCATGTGATGACAGGAAACAACGCCTTCGTACCGGGTACCGGGGCGGCAGCGGGTTGGGTGGTGATTTGGCTATAAACGTCAATCAAGGATGCGACCTTGACTGCATGCGAGCGCCAGGACGTGTGTTTTCACGGCTGTTTCACGCTACTTGTTGTCACAACTATGCAGCTTCTCGTTATTCTTTACAACGGTGTCGTTGTGACTGTCGCATGTATTCCAATTGCGAGTGAGCTGTGACTGTGTACGTCTGCGTGACAGATACATTGATAAGTTGATAAGTATGTAGACGGATAGAAAGAGGATGTGGCTGAGTATGCTTTGGCTCAGCCTCAGGTTGTCTGGTGTAGCATAGAAATAGGAGGAAAACAAGGGCGACGCAAACATAACACAATGTATGCCTTTAGGTCGAAAGCAGACACAACTTGGCGTGCAGATTAAACACACTTTGTAACCGTATGTAATAAATATGTGACCATGACCGCAGTATCAAATGCAATGTTCGTACTGGAACATAACACACCTTAGCATGCGCAGCAAAGCGCGCCACAAGGCCCCTCGCGAGAAGACCGGCGGCAGCAACCGCCGTGGACACAACGTACACGTTGGTGTCGTCCTGGATGATAGTGGTGATGGTGTGTTCCAGGTCGGAGTAGTCCCCTGCTGCGAGGCCTCCAGGGCCCGCGAGCTCGGCACGTTTCACCAAGACGTCGAGCTGAGCTTTTCGATCCTTCCATTTCTTGTTGTCGAGCATGTCGGAACACCACGCTGCGTTGAAGGTGCTCAACAAGTCAACCTGGGTGTCTAGTCAGAGAACATCCATGAGTTTGAGTTGGGGCGTTGTTCGGCCGCTGCTCAAAGAAGGTAGTCAGGTGTGATCGCTGCGAGCTTCTGGTGGGGGAGGGACGAAAGAAAGGGACGGAGTGACGCATCTCTGTGGTATATGACAGATGTCATGACACCATGAGCTACACGCTCTGCTGTGCACTTTGCCTGGCCCGTCACGTCTGCAAGCACGACATGCAAGCGCCCGAGAGGACAGGCATGACTGCTTGGCAGCACATACATCGATATCCAGGTGCTGGTTCAGGGGCGACTGTTGGTGCTGCACATTCGACGGAAGCCATGACTGATATACTCTCAGAAGTATTCATTTGTGTTTGTTGCCGGTCTTTGCAACAATACCTCTTCGCACATCTTGCATTCTGGAATGTTTGTGGGCACACACTCAAGGGGCACTTTGACGGTATTGCCTTTGCACCTTGTACAGGCTCTGGCGCTGGCAATACTACGGTGTTGCCTTTGCACCTTGTACAGGCTCTGGCGCGGGCAATACTACGGCCTGCTTGAGCCACTATATGCAACATGTTCCTCTCTATTCAAGCTTTGATCCATTCACTCCTCAAGCCTTGTGTTGTACCGCCTCCGTTTCATCTCAAGGAGCACGCAGCTTCGGTCTTATCCGACCTAAAAGCTTCGACAAGGCCCCCTCACATGACATCATGGACCCCCTTGACAACATACCATAGGCCCCCCTCACATGATATCATAGACCCTCTTGACATCGTATCATAGACCCCCCTCACATGATATCATAGACCCCCTTGACATGATATCATCGACCCCCTTGACATGATATCATAGACCCCCCTCACGTGATATCATAGACCTCTCCCTTGGCGTGTATGAGGCGGAGCCACAGTCCGTCGAGCGTTAGTTTGGGAAGGGTAAGAGAAGAGGGGCTTAGGAGAAGCTTCTCTAATCAGGGTGGGAATGATGTGCTCCAAAAGCAGCTCCGATCATCTGAAGTTCCGAAGTGATCCCGGCAAGGGTGAAGGGTGCGAGTGTAGCCTCGTCATCTTCAGCTACGTCTTCTGTGAGTTTGGGAGGTGTCATAACATTCTGCTCTGTGCGCTGCCTTGACACCAGCACCTCGTGTGTCACCTTGGACGTTGTGGATGAGAGCTTGGACTCTTCAGATTCGGAAGCACCTCTGGTATGGGCTCTGCGTCCACGCGCTCGAAGTACGGCTCGAGCTTCTTGAACAGCACTGTGATTGTCTTGTTTACTGAGGTCTCTTCGCCATACACATTCTGCACCACCTCAGGTTTGTACTTCTCTAACATGGGCTTCAAGTGCTCTCTGAGCCAGCGATACATCTCGATGCACAGCTTGAGAGCCTCCTTACGCACATTGCCATCCTTGTGGTCCATGAGGCCGAAAGCATGGACAGCAATTGGTTTTGGCAGCACCACATGAGTGCCATACTTGTGCATCATTAGGCGATACATTTCAACTGCTGCTGCTTTCACCTTGGGCAGTTTATGCGTCTGGATGATATGCAGCATTCTGCCCAGCACTTGCTCTGACAGGCCTAGTTCCACGAAGAGGCAAAGGGCTTCAGAAGCCTCTGCTTTGCATTTTGAGTCTTGAGCCTCACATGATCAACTAGTGACAAGTCGAATGTGGGGCATTCTGTTCCAGCAGTCTTAACTACAATTCTGTCAGTGTCAAGGTTGCTAGTGAGCGCACAGCCAGACTCGGATTAACACCTTCCGTTTTGCATGGGCACCAACACCAAAAGATGTCCCACCTTTGCCTGCAGTGTCGACAGTGTGACCAAGCATGTACCGTTGGAGTCAATCCAACTGGTCTGCGCGTGCTAATGCAACTGGCTTTTCTGTTTTGTGTTTCATGTTGTGATACTGAAATCAGGTCTATCACCCTAACCCTGGTGCTCATACTTGTAAGCCCTTTTTCCACAAGGATATCGACCAGGCTTTCCACAAACTTCATGTCTATCGAGGTGCTCGAACCTGAGAATGCATCAGACAGGTCGTGAGGCAACGAGAGTCAGGATAAGAGAGATCATTCTGTGACTCACCACCAGCTTCAACCACTCGTTTCAGAAACTGCCACCGGAAGGTATCAGCCGATCCATGTAATTGGATTGGGGTCAGCATCTGTCTCCTTGCAAATTGCTCCAATGGCTGCTCGTTGTGCCACTTCATTCGAGTCAGCAGCCATCTGGGCAAGGTGCGATTCAGACGATTGCGGGGCACAAGTGCTCTTACTTCAGGAAAGCGTTGAGGATATATGCTGAAAATGTCATCTGTAATATCTGCGCTGCAGAACTCGTTGGCAAGGTCCTCACATGCTCGTGCCCGTGTTCTCCACAACTTGTGGCCAATGCGCTCTGCAGAGACAGCGATTTAGGTCTGGTTTTGTTTGGGCTCGCAACCTTCAAGGGAAAGATGTGCGTCTATCTCCTCTTCCAGTGTTGGCGCCCTATTTCAAAGATCAGCACTGCGCGCCGAGTCACAAAAATGATACTTACGTTTCGTGCTCGGATGGCATGACATGTCCGTGAGTGAGAGGCAGGCCCGGATGGTCCGAAGTCGGACTTTCCCTGCCAGGAAATCTGAATACAATTTGTCGTACGTGTATCACTCTCAGTGCAAGTACAGAGACAGCATTCCAGATCCGTTCTCACCCCATCACTGATCAGATTTCTAATTGCGACAGGTGCGTGTGTTCAACTGTTGCCGTGCAACGAGATTTGTGAATTGCTACAGATGGGAATTTTTTTTTAATACAACTGAACAAGTAACGGACATTATTGTGCGCCCTTTCGCATGCCAATCTGAAGAACCTGCCCATCGAGCTTTATTAAAACTATGCTAATGGCTATTGCGCGACCCTGCTTGCTGATGGCATTCGCACTTGCTCCCATAATAGCACTGCCGCAGCGGCCAACCTGTAAAGTCTTGCCGAACATCACGGCGTTCCTGCTCGATCTCGACGGCACTATTTACATACCTGGAGGACTGATATCTGGAGCCTCAACGTTTGTGCACGGCTTGGAAGAACGCCATATTCCTTTCGTGTTCCTGTCAAACTCGGGAGCAAAGGGAGCCGAGGGTGTTCGTGCAAAGTTCTTGACACCACCGTACGTACTTCAAGACAAGCCGATCAAACTGGATCAGGCACATACTGCCGCAGAAGCTGCCGCAACCTACCTTGTGGAGAACGCACCTCACAGTGCTCGTATTTTTGTCATCCAGGGTATGTCTCGTTACGGTACCTTCACTGATAGCTTCCTTCGTGTGCTGAAGCGCCTGGCACCACCGTCTCTCCTTAAATCTTGGCATTGGCGCACAGACTTGACTGACGCTGAAGTTGAACAGTGGGCAGCTGACAGCAGTCTTGGGAGTCCAACGTATGTGGTGCTCTCCCATGATGGGCAGATCTCGGACGAGTCAGACGATCCTGTAACTGGTCGTGCTGGTTATGCAGATTGGTCTCTTGTTCTCCTTATCATTTGCTATCCCGTTCACATCGGTGCTGCAGGTCCTACAGTTTGCTCTCACATGCACAGCAGCTCATCGAGAACAGGGCTGTTTTGGTGAGCAGTGCACCCGACCAGGTGCCTTGCTTCCAAAAGCAGCATGCCTCTGAGCACAATTCACAGCACATGCACAGGTACCCATTTAAATGCATGTGTTTAGCCATGTGCATTTAGCGAGGTGCTGGTAATAGATTGCTCCGAAGGTACCTGGGCCACTTCGAAAGGATGGTGTAGTGCTCGATACTCCAGGGCCTGGGGCATTCACCAAGCTTTTGACCACAGCGATCTACCCTCGCGGCCTCAACACGACCTTCTGCACAGGCAAGTAAGACATTCTGCAAAATACTCCTTTGTCGTGCCATGAGAGGGTTTAGATCTGATTATCTACACTCACTAGTGCTTTCACCAACAGGTAAGGGCGGCAACATGGGCTCAACGTTCATGTTTGAGAAGGCACTGGCGAAGCTACGCGCACAGGGTTTTACTGGAGGGCTCCACAATATTGCCATGGTGGGTGATGTCTTACCGACTGACATCAAGGGTGGCAAGGCCTTTGGAGTTCATACCTTTTTTGTGCTTACTGGCGGCAACCAAGTAGATGACATCCCTTTCTACCCAGAAATTGGGCAGCCCACGTGCATCTTCAGCAGTGTGGCCGACATCCCACTGGAAAGCCTGCCATCGACCCTCTGACTCAAAATCCACATGAATATGTTTGGCGGTTGAGCTCGCGCTGGCCCATGGGTGCGGTCTTTAAGTGCGGTCCATCGCCCCTCTTCAGCCTAGCGGGCATCTAAGGCCACCCCTCGGATAAACCCAGCTTTCTCTCTCTCTCTCTCTCTCTCTCTCTCTCACTCTCATGTTCTTCTCTTTTTCTGCATCTTCTGCTTTCTTTCTATCTTCATCCTGCTTCTTTTTGGCTTCCTGCTGTTTCATCTACACCCTCAGCTTTGCTTTTTCCTCTGCTCTTTTTCGTCTTTCTCTTTTTCTCAGCAGCTTGCCAGCTTCGTCCGAATGCACAAAGCCACGGTGCTCTTTGGCTTTCTTCTTCAGCTCTGCCTTTTCCTTCTTTCTTCGTTCTTTGCCAAGCTCGTTTCTCTTCCTTGCCTTTGCTTGGGCCTTCTTTTTGCGAGTCTTTTCCTCAGTTAATGTCACGCCAACCAGCTCCTGAAGCCATCGTTGAATGGCTTCTTCTCCTTTGGCTCGAGCTCGAAGTGCACATCGTGGAGGAATTTTGACTTGCTCTTCTTGTCGGACCCCACAATTGACAGCTGTCAGTCGCGGGGCGTGGTGGGCCCATGTGGTCGGATGGCTGTGGGTTCCCTGCCGGCCCTGGGCTGCCCCGTTGAATAGTTGGCCCACCTGGTGTGGGCATGTGGTTGTTATTTTCATTACACGGAGGTAGCTCCATGCTGCAACTATCTTAGGTTCCAAGTTATGTTGCGTGTGTGTCCTGGTTCTACTTCCGCTTTTATGCCATTCCTGGCTGGTTCGCCTGGTACAATTTCCTTATTTGTGTCTTTACCATATACGGCGATCTGCCTCAAGGGTCCGGTCTTACCATGTTTCTTTTTTTCTTTTTCTTTTTTCTCTCTCTTTTTCTTCTTGTTCTGTATCGCCGCGGATATCGCCCTGGCTGTTAGTGGGGCTCTGCGCTGGCCTCATCGTTGTTCATGTTGAGGCACCGCCGCCCCATGCTTGCCTTGTATCTTTCTTTGTTTATTTGTATTCCTGCTGACACCACCCCCCTCCTCGTCTGAGAGTCTTTTTGATGTCTGCACCGCATCTTCTTCGTTAATCCGTTTCGTCTGTCATTCTGTATAATTCCCATTGTTTACGCTTCGATTTTGGTATCTTTTTGTAGCCTGGAATTTTACTCATCTGTTCTTCAATCTTCGATATTACGTCTGTTCGTAAGATTACGAACACCAGCTTTTCTCCTGTCTCTGCAGTACCTCTCCACCACGCCTTTCGTGTCGGCCATCTCTGTTCCCTATCATTTTCCATTGCATCGTCACAATACAAACTCATGTTGATGCCCATTGTTTCTCCAGGTGCTATTAACCAGTCTTCGATCGCCTTGTGGAATTTACAGGCATCCCCATATTCTGCCCCTTCATATGTGTATCTAACCTTGTCTTTGCCCTTCAGACTCTTTTCCATAAGGCGGTGGATCCACATGGTCATAGGGTATGTCTCTCCCAACTCTGCTTCTGTAACTTCATTGTTGTGTAATTCGCCGATCCTCCACTTTCCAGGAGCTGTAGGTCTGTTCTGTAGCCATCTGCCTATCACCTTTGTCTGCGCAGGTATTTTCATTGTCCCTTTCTTGCACTGCAGGTCTCCACTTATGAGCTTCTTGTCCTTGCTTTGTGTCCAGTTCTTATCCTGCAGGTCCGTTGGCTCCTCCCACTGCCACATCATAGCAAAGAAGTCTGTTTTGCCAGTCTGGTAGGGTTTTCCATCTAGCGCAGGTGTCCAAATAGGATTAAATGAGTCATTTTCTTTTCTGTTGCCTGGTTTCCATCGTTCTGTGTATTCATAAACCGTGACGTCATTGAATCTAAACACCACGTTTTGGTAGATCCACGTGTTCTTGTTTTTAAATATCGTGGCATTAAACCTTCTGTTTGCCTTGTCAGCCTTGCCCACTATCTCGAAGGTCTCCTCTGGATCATACGTTGGGTTTTGGTCTGCACAGGTCGTTTTCATTCCTTCCCAGCCCCAACTTTCCTTACAATCCATGTTCTCGTCTCCATACATGCCATCTTTGTTTGTTGCCTCCACCTGCTTCATTGCTGCCTGTAATGTTTCTGGTAGAGGTGTAGGATCCTTTTTGAAGTTGTCTTCCTTATTGTCTGTAGGATGTGTATCCCTTATCCCCTCCATCACAGCCTTGATTTCTCCCTTTTCTTCAGGCTCTTGTATATCCTGTGTTGGTCTTTGCGCTGGTTCCTGTGGTGTCATTGGTTCTTCCTCTGGCCTTTGGTACTGTCTCTGTTCTCTTGATATCTCTTCCTGTGTTTTGTTCTCATGTCCCTTGTTTGTCTGTATGAGCTGCCCTTCTATTTCCATTCTCTCAGATTGTGTCTGTGCAGGTGTGCTGGATGTTGCTGTTTCATGCACCGCCGCCAGGCCTTCTACGTCTGCCGCCTGTGAAGGCTCTTTCTCCTGTGTTTTTGACATCTCTTGTCTTATTTTTTTACTGTTGCCTTGTGTTGTTGCTTGTTCCGTTGGTATTTTCTTTCCTTCCTTGACATTTGCCTCCCTGTCCACAGTCTTTTGGAGTTCTGCTGCCTCAGGTCCTACGTCTTCTTCCGACTGTAAGGTGTCCGTTCGAGTCACATGTTGTAGTTTTTGCGTTGTATTCTTTCCTGTTGTCCCGCTGTCTGTTCCTTCTGCACTTTCTTTCCTGTGCGATGTTTGCGTTGGATCCTGTATGTCTCCTATCACAGGCTCCGTCGGTTCCTGGCTGTCGATATATTCTCCAAGGTCCTCTTCCATGCCCGCAATGCTCTCAATGTGTTCTGTAAGTGCCTGTAGCATACAGTTTAAGTCTGCCAGTTTACTGTTGAATGTGTCTAGATCTAATCTTGCACCCTTGTTCCCATCCATCGTATGTGCATCCTCTTGATCTTCTGCTTCTGTCGATGCAGGGCTAGTATCAACTGCGGCCTCATCTGTGGGCGCTGCACGGTCATTCTTGTCCTCGGAGGTTTGGTCTTGTAGGGTAATACAGTCCATTTTTAGGGTCGTGTTCTTCTGATTCTCTTCCTGAGTTCTGTTGTTCTGACACTTCCCCCCGTCATGATCCGGCACCTCAGTCTGTTCTGTGTTATATTCGGGTACTGTGCAGCTTTCGTGTTTGTTTTGCCCTCCAGATGTGTTTGTGTGGGTGTACTGTGCTTTATTCTCTCCATCCTCCCAGGCGGTATCTGCCGTGCTGCCTGCGTCTTCATCTTGTTCTTTTTCTGTCTCCTTGTCAGGTATCCTTACTGTCCCTCTCTGTTTCACATTTTCAACTCTTTTCTGCTGTATCCTGTCCTCTTCCTTTTTGCTGCTGTCGTCCATCGCCGCCAGGCTTTGATTGGATTGTGCACCTTCTCTGTCCTCTTTACTGTGTGTCCTATCCATTTCCATCTCCCTGTCGTTATGCACTGTCGTTTGTAGTGTAGTTTCAGGGGGTGTATCAGATGGTCGTTTGTCGGTAGGATGTTGTTCAATAGTGTTTAGCGTAGGTGGTAGAGTGGATGGAATAGAATCATTTGTGGGGTCAGGGTTGGGGCCTATACAGCTCCCCTGCACCGTGCCCTGGGCGTTAGAGGTGTTGTTTAGGGTTGATCCCTTAACATTTGTTACCTCTGACGCATCTCCAGGGCCAAGCTCTAGGCTTGCCTTGGGGGCCTTCCCGCATCTCCCCTGTCCCGGGTTCATCTCTGTTCTTTCATCGTTTATCAATTTTGTCTCCTCATCTTTCTCATCTCTGTAGGTCGGGTCTGCTGTATCCTTTTCGTCCTTCGCCACATCGCATGCCATAAGGTTCTCCTCCTCTGCCTCGTCCGTTTCTCCTTTTATTCGTGGCTGTTGAATCTCATATTCCTTTCCACATTCTTGTCCTAAGCGTACTTTACGCCCATGCCTGTCCTCGTTCCATTTGAGTCCCGTTGGGTTAGGGTGTCTTAATCCTATGTACATTCCTGTCCGATAATCTTTCCATTTTCCACCGTTGCGTTGGATGACCTTGTCTTGGAATAACTCGATGTTTCTTCGCATACGTTCCACTACCTGTGGGGCCAGAATCGTCTCCGTTTCACACTCCTCCTTCATCCGTACTGTGTTGTTGATAAATTGCTCCCTTTGTGTTTCCAATAACCATCCCAGGTATCCTTTTGGCATGTTCTCCTGTCGGTGCCATCTTTGTCCCACTTCTTTAAACACCTGCCCTCTAGTATCCTTGTCGTACCACCATCCTTTACGTGTCGTTAGCTTCATATCAGCTGCTATTACCATCACCAATCCTATATCCCATGCTTCATCTGGTGCCGCATATTTTTCTGCTGTATTGCCTCTTTGTCGCTGATGGCATTGCCTATCTGCATCGTCCCTTCGCGTTATGTTGACTGTATTTACCTTTCGTCGGCCCTTCCATAATCGTGCCAGTTGTTGGTCCGCCATTCGCTGCACCTCGCATGCCTTCCATTCTGTTGCTCTTCGCCTTAAATCTTCGAAATTTGCCCAGGATTCGTCGATTATGGAGCTTATCCTACATGCTGGCTGCGGTCGCTTCAAAGATTCCAAGGCCGCCGTATTGATACTGTGTCTGCCTTTAAAACCTTGGCTGGCTCCTTTTATTGCCCTCTCATGCTTCATATCCTTTCTCTTGTTAACAATGTCTGGCTTCGTTGAGAACCCTCCTTGGTGAAGGTGCCATATCAGTGTCCGTGCTGTTTGTGGTAATTGTAGGATCCCTGCCCCCACTGTTCTTCGTGTCTTTTCATTGACCCAGTCCTTCAGGCAGCTGGGGCCATCGCCCAGTGCCAATGCTAATACTTTATGTCCTGTATCGCTCTCTTCCTCAACATCCTGTAGCCCTTTACCTTCGTCTTTGTATGCCAATCCATGTGGTGTAATCCCCATGTTGAATCCAAAAGGATCCATCATCCTTACATCTTTGGCCGTTGCCTCCTCATGCATTCGCTCCCTTGTGGTTACTCGTATTTCTTGGTTTAAATACACGATAAATCGTGCATTGCCTTGCATGTTGGCGCCTGCCATTATCAAATGGCGTTCCTCCTTTAACCACTCTTTTGTGTTAATATCTGCTTTTATTTTGTATGCCTCCCAGCATGCCTTGCATTCGTCCTTCCCACACGTACAATCCGTGCTCCTTTCTGTATCTGCTGCTTCTGCCGGTTTCATCTCATCGTCTCTTCTTCCTTCGGCTTCCGCTACTATCTCTTCAAAGCTCTTCATATTTTGTACTCTATCTTTGGTCTTCAGTAGCGTGTTGTCCACTAGCATTTTATAAGCTCCTGTTAAAATCCGTCTCCACTTCACCAACATGTTCAGATAGATCTGGTCCTTTAACCATACTATTTCACCTGTGTCTTGTTGTGATCCACCCATCGGTGTGTCCCGATCCATTTGCCTTGGCATCCCTGGTATGTCTTCTGTGAGCTGTCCTTGTTGGTGTTTTATCTTTGGAATGATTGCGGCCCATGTTTCCCCAGCTGTCCTCATGGCCTCCTTGTGGCCCACCATGAAGTAGGCGTGTGTGCATCTACTCGCGTTCACGCATATTCTGCCGCTGTCTTTAATAAACTCCCCCTTCATGCCGTACTGTGTGCGTGTTGTGGATATGATGACAAATTTCCTCTCTCCCCCTTGCCATTTTTCCGTTGTGCCAACCTGTACCTTGGTTAGGCCTACATCCTGTAGCAATTTTTGTATCTGATCCACCTGTGCAGAGTAACTGGCCACAATTGCTATGTCCTCTTCTGTCGCCTCTCCCTTTGTTTTTCCCAATAACCATTTTGCTAATTGTACACAGACGTTTGCTTCCAGTTCGTTCTTTGTGCTCTTATTTGTGTGATCTTTCATCTTGGCTTCTTGGCCCTTGACGTCTATCCACATTCGTGGTACTTTTGGGTCTTTAAAAATACCCCATCTGGCCAGGTCCATCACCCTGCTTTGTTCGATTTCCTCCGCCACTGTTAACTTTCCTTCATAAAATAGCTCATTTACCGGCTGAATACATGCTCTACACATCCGCCAGTGTTCCATGAGCATTGAGGGTGTGATATGTTGTTGTTTTACTACCCTGTGGAATAAAGGGTCCACTTTCAATCGCTTGCCTTCTGCCGTAATTTGCCGTGCTCGCATCTGGTGTTCATCTCCCACCAACACTAGTTTCTCTGGTCCCAGGGCCATGGGCAGGGATATTGATGCCTCCTCTATTAATCCTGCCTCATCCACAATAGCCATATGGAATTTCTTCTCCTTTAGCAGCTTTAGCCCCGCTTGATGTATTGTGCCCACGATCACTTCTGTTTTGTCGATCTCTCTTTTTATCGCCTGTTTGTGCAGTATTTTGTAGTATTTCTCCTGCTCGAAATCCAGCCTTTGCCCTTTCTCCACCTTCATGTGTAGCTCCCGCAGTGTTTTGGTCTCTATCATATCAGGTCCCCTTGAGTGAATCGCTTTGTGGCCTATCGTGTGACTCTCCGCCTCCTCCTTCACTCTTGACTTGAAGCTCCTGGCCACTATCCAGCTGACATCCATTGGCCTGTCGTTCTCTGTTGTCTCTTGTCCTGGGGCTGGGGGCATCCTCATCCCTGCCAGTTTGCATACCAAGTCTTGTGCCGTGTTGTTCGTTGGAGTTGATAGGATGACCTTTGCTGGGATTCCTTCTTGTCTGTAGGCATATATCACCAGGGACACGATTAGGCTGATCGTTGTTGTTTTTCCCGTTCCTGGGGGGCCTCGAATCAAGCTGATTCTTTTCTTCAACACGTCGTCAATAGCAGCCAGCTGGGATGGACTTATCCTTTGCATGTGCATTCTCCATGTAGGATAGTGTTTGTTTATCACCCTCATGTCGTGTACGTTGGGTATCCCGTTCGTGCTGAGTAATACATCTCTAACGGCTTTGATGTGTTCGCCGTGTTCTCCTTCCGGTGTTTCCGTACCCCATACGTCTTGAATAGCACGTTTAATCCTAAGGCAGTTTGCCCCTTTCCATGACACACCGATATCTCCCCTTGTCGCATCTGGTGTGTCCTCCCTTTTATTGATCTTCACCTTAAACCGTCTGCCTTCGTTGTTGCTTCCTAAGGTTTCCATGCGCTTTACCATGCCGTTTAGCTTCCGTTTTTCATTGCCCTCCATGTATTCTATTATCACTTCCGCATCTACTGCTGGCTCTGATTTTGATTGCCCAATCTGCTCTTTACTCAATATAATGTCCATCATACCTGTGGCTTCATAGTTTGGATCCCAACTGAGGATGGCGCCCTTTATCATCTCCATCTCCTGATCCTTACTTCTTTCAACCCGATCCGCTAGTAAGTTTAGCGATTGCTGGAACCGGCCATATACTTTGCGTTCCCTGTAGACACACGTTTTATCTTGCCCGTGTCGTGTCTCGAATTTCTTCAGGTATTCTGCAGCTTGGTCTGCTACTTGGACCTCCATATTTCTTAAATCCTTGTCGAGTTGTATCTCCTCCTCTGCTGTGCATTGACCCCCCATAGGCCTAGACTCATCTGTTTGTGTGAAATGGTCTGTTCCTTGACTGTAGCCTGATCCATCCAGCGTAAGTATCAGTTCGGCTCCCTTTTGTATTCCCTTGCTTAAATTGTCCATCACTTGAATTTGGCCGCCCCTATTCATTCTGCAATTCGCCTCTTGTGTTGTTTGTGTCCGCTGTATCCTTTTATTTATGCCTTTTAGGATCAGCAGGGCACCCTTTTCGTTTCGTACACTGTATGGGCGTTGCTGTTCATCTATTTGCCTGTCCGTTGTCCATTCCGCACCATCCAGTAAGCAGCCTATTATCCTCCCTGGTCGTATGTGTTTTCTGGCCAACACCTTATGCTCCTTTGTTCCCGTCGCACTCGATGCCTGCATCCATCTGTTATCTTGAAGATCTTCAGCAATGGTCTCCTCCTTGTGCATTCTTCCTTCATTCTTCTCCTCTGTAGGTACAGATATATCTGCTGCCGGCTGCCATTGAGCCTTCAAGGCCATCTGCATCGCCGCCCTATGCGTTGAATCCAATACCACCCTGTGGATGTAAGTCACTCCATCGCTTGCCTTGTTCACATTACTTTGTGTACCAGGTGTCGTGTGGGTCCAAACCCATTTTATGTCCTTTGTCCAGCCTTGCATCGCCTGTTGTTTCCATGCCCTGTGCTGTTGCTTTGGTGATAGTTGTTCCTTAGGCATATACGCCGTGTACTGAGGACATATCGCCTGTAGCATCTTGTCTTGCGTTTTATACCATACCACCAGCCTTAAAGGATGTCTTTGTTGCTTCCCCATCCTTTCCTCCTGCTCATGTTGCTGTCCATGCTCTGCATACTTTGCTATGCACATCTTTATCCATCGTTGATTCTTCCTGCACTTGTTAGGGTCCCATAACATCCCGCGGCATGCCAGCACGGCTTCAAGGCTTCCTCCCGACTGTAGACACCATCCTTTATCTTTTGAGATTATCCTGTTCTGTGCTAACGTGTTTAGTATCTTTCCGCGTATTCTTGCTGTTGTTGGTAGTCGGTAGCAGCCCACCGTCGCCACGTTTGTTGATGGTAAGGTAGTTATTATGTATTGCCAGTCCTCCACTTTAAGCCCTGCAGTGTTGCCTAGGTGGATTGCCCATACATTTTTGTTCTGCCGTAGCCATGTCATCAGCGCCTGCGCCTGTTGTTTATCTTCAACTCCTGTAATGGAGAGCACCTGATCCCCCACTCTGTTGATTATATGCTCCTCCATCCACGTCTCATCCATGTTAGGCACCGCCTGTGTCTCCCCCGCGTCACTAGGCGTCATTGCTGTGGGCTCTGTGTCTCCTTCTTTGTTCTCCTGTCGGCTGCATTCGTTTGTTCTCGGGCTCATCTTCTTTACAGTGTCTCCACATGTGTCATATTGTTCTTCCTCCTGGCCCTCTGTGAGGCCCGTGATGATGGCATAGTCTCTGTCTGTCATGCACTCCTCCATGTTCTCTACATCTTCGTCATTCTCTTTCGTTGTTTCTAGCTCTGCAACTGTTCCTGGCCTTTCCGTCATGTCCTGTCGCATCAGTTGTGTCCATCCCTTTGTGGTAAATGACCATGGTCTGTTGGTCATATTTTGTAGTGCCTGTATATCCCATTCAGATTTCTCTGCCCCTGTATCCCAGAGCACTGCCGGTTGCTTCGTAGCGTGGGGCGCCATGTCTTCAATTAAGGTTTGTGCCTCCGCCGCTAGTTTAGGGTTTTCCTTGATTGTGACGCCTGTTATTTTTCTGGGTATCCCATCGTCTGATCCCGTAATCAGTGCATTAATTATTGAGCCCTCTTCCATCGTAATCGCCAGCACCTGCTCTACCGGCTTCACTCCTGCCTTCTTCTGGCTTTCCTTGTCTTTAAATTCTTTAAGTGCGGTTCTAGCACATGCCAGTTGTGTCTCATCTATCCATGAGCATGGGTCGTCTCCCTCCATCAGATCTTTCGGATCCCATACCACCTGGTATTGTACCCTTCCTTGTTGAATTCTCTTGCCTTGTATTCGTTTGATTCCCCAAGATTTATTGTGGTCACCCATATCTTTCCTCCTATATTGTTTAAACTTCTTGCTGATGCCCTCAATCCTCATCTTCGTTGCTGCCGCATCTTTCGATTTTTCCTCTGCTGCCGTCATCTTGGGGTATTGCACCCGTATGATACATCCTTTTGGGATCTTCGTATTTTCCGTCACATGTTCATAGAACAAATCTTGGTTCAGAGATACTAGCGTCGATACCCTTAGCTTTAATTTCTTTGCCACTTTTGCTAGGGATGTGCTGCGATCCTCCATCTTGTAACCCAGCTGCAACTCACCATTGTCTTCTCCATCCTTTATCTGGCCCTCCTCTTCGCTATCTTCATCCTCCGAATCTCTCATGAGTTCTGGCATTGCCATGTCGAAGCTATCTCTATCCACAAGTAATTCGTCTGAACCAGTACCTAGTTCATCCGCCTCTTGCTCTGTCTGTGCTTTTATGCCCTCTGTCTGCATATACTCTTGTTTCCTCTCTTCCTTTGACAGAGGTACATCCCAGCCGGTTTGTATCGTGTCCGGTATGTTTTCTTTGAGGCTCCTTTGAAATTGTTTCCTCTCGTCTTTATCAAACTCATCTTTCGTTTCCTCTGACTCATTTCCTTGTGTGATGTCTAGGAGTTCATCACTTTGTGCTTCCGTTATCCTCGTTTCATTTGCTTCTTGTAGACGCGTGGTGGGGTGCATTTTTGTCAGTGGTGTGGTGTTTGCATTCTCACTGCAATAATACGGTTTTATCCGCGACACATGTATCGGGACACTAACCTTGCCATCCCCCGCAAACTTTTTGTGGACCGTGTATGTTTGTCGTCCTGCCTTTTCAGCTATCTCATACTCTGTTGTCCATCTCCCTAACAATTTCCGTGCCATCCCCTTTTCTGCTGGTGCCGTGGCTAAGAATATTTTTACTAGATCACCCTTGTTGAACTTTGTAGGCTCTGCCTCTTTCCACCGCTGTTGTGCATGTTTTAGGATGTCCAGTTTGTATTGTATGCTTGCCTCGCTCTGTGCCTCCCAGCTGAGCTGTAGCTGTTTTATTCCTCGCTTAACCCAGTCTTGGAGTACGTAGTTTTCATCCGTCAATTTTACGCCATATTCTCTCTCGAAGGCGCTATATGCTCTGCGGCCAAACATCATCCAATGTGGGCTACGGTAACCTAATGCCACGCTAGGGCTCTTGTTATAGGCCTCTGCCACGGATTCAATGTGTAAGTCCCAATCCTTCGTCTTTCCCGCCAGCTTTGTGCGCAATCTGTTAGTGATGAACCTATTCATGCTCTCCACCTTGCCGTGACTCTGAGGGTGTAGGCTCGATGATTCCGTCTTTGTTATTCCTGCGGCTTCATAATATGTTTGTAATCCTTTGGAGATCAGATTTGCGGCCCTATCCGATGTGATTCTTTGCGGTCTCCCGATATATCTGCACCATTCATGAATGCATTTATGTACAAACTCTGAGGTCACTCTGTCTGTGGGGTATACTTGCACAAACCTTGTGAACTCATCCTGGATCACCAAAGCACTCCTGTTTCCCTTTGTAGTTTTGTGTGCCTCTGTACCATAAGGTCCAATCACATCCATCTGTATTGTGTGCCCAGGGCATCCCACTTCTGTTATGATTTGTGTGAAGCCTGTCGTACCCATGCGTGGTTTGTTTGCCCTGTATCTTTGGCATGCGTCGCAGTATTGTACGTACACTTGGCATTCATGCATCATACGATCCCAATGGTATCTCTGCCGTAAGGCTCTGCACATTTGCTCTGCAGGAGGATGCGCCATTTGGTTGTGATACTCCTCTATCAGCCTGGCTTGTAGCTCCCGAGGTACGCATAGCTGTAACCATGCTTCTTCCGGTATCTTCCTTGATTCATTTATCCTGTACAATACACCCTCTCGTGTGACGTATTTGTCCTTTGTTATCAGTGCATCTCGTCTGATGGGGCATTCTGGTACTATCCCCTCCTCGCAGTATTCCGCTAGTGTTCTTAGATCTACATCCTTCCGTTGTGCATCTCTGAACGTCCTCCATAGCTGTTCCTCATTGTCGTCTGCTTGTACCATCCAGTCTGTCTTGTTGCAAGCTGCCCGTATTTCAGTTGCCGTAGCCTTAGGATCTGCCTCTGTGACGGTGATTGTTTCTATCTTCTTCTTGCCCTTGCTTAGCACATCAATCTTTTGCCGTATCCTCCTCTGTTCCGTGTCTATTTTGTCTTCTTCCTCTTGCAATGGCATCCCTCCTAGCGGCGTGTTTTGTTGTTCCTGTGCACGTTTCCTATCTCGTTTCCTTGGAGGCTTCCACCTTGCCATTTCCATATGTTTGTGCGCTTTCAGAGATGCTATGTTGCCTTCTTGTATGCGTCTTCTTTGTTCTCTGCGCTTCTTATATGTCTGCTGTTGGAGGGATGTCACACGGTTCTCTCCGAGGATCTGTCTCACCATGTTTACTGCCCGGCTTGTGGCTGCTTGTAATGCCCGCTGTGCTTGCGCATTCTCGTACGCTGTTGCTCTCCCGCATACTTCTTTAATGTTTTGTTCCTCCGTTGCAGTCCTATCTATTCGCACCCTGAAGTCATCTACGGCCTGCATGTTTTGTGTCGCTTCTTGCGTTATCTGTGTGCAATTGTCGCGTTCCGTCTCCTGCCCATACCATGTGTGCCTCTGTCGCATATTCTTCACGTGTTGCTGCATATATTCGGGGTCATAGTACAGGCGTGTGCATTCTGCAAGTGCCTCTGCCACATGCCTACTGACCGCACCGCCTGCGATCTCATATCCCCAATGATCTCCTTCCGATAATGGTAAGTCCTTTGCGACTCCCATTGCCAGCATGCACTCTTCTGGTGTCATGCGCCTCACCCCCATCGTTTCTTCGTTCTTGTCGATCCATACTACGTATCTGGTGTTGCCAAATGCTGTGATTGATGCTCCTAAGCCTTCTGATGATATCCACATGTTAGGGTTATGCATACCTCCCATAAAATTGTCGCCCATGCGGGTGCACCATCGTTGCATCTGCTTGACCATTCCTGGCCTGAATTGCCATTTTCCCCATTCGCACCATCCTAGCTTGTATATGTCATCCACCTCGTGCCAAGGCATCAGTATGTCACGCAGCTTCTTCATGGTGGGCTGTTTCTGAGGCCATATGAGACCATCCTGCGCTGTCACCCTTTGTCTCACTGTCGCATTGATCATCCTCTTTACGCCTTCTATTCCACCATGAAAGTCTAACAAGTCTGCCCTTATTGCTTGTATGAAGATGCGGTCCCTGCTGACCCATCCGCCGTACTCCCCTGCGTTCATCTCTTGGTATCCTACCACGTATCCCGCCTGTGTTAGCACTGTTCGTGCCTCCTCATAGGGAGATATCTTTCTGCCGTCAGGGTGTTGCATTTTTGTCATTACATCTGGTACATTTTCTATGACGATGACTGGTACGCCTGCTTCAATTATTGGTGGCAACGTTGTTGTGAAATGGTTCCCTCTTTCATCATTCCATCCACTCCTGTGCCCAGATTTTGAGAACGCTTGGCATGGTGGGGATGCAAAGACCAAGAAGTGTCCTGCGAGGTGCCGTGCCTCCACCTGCCTGATGTCTCTGATTGGCTCCTGTCCCAGCAAATGCTGGATGCATTTTTGTTGTTGGTGTGCCTTCTCACATGTTGTACCAATTGTCCATCTCATGTCCTTGTATGCCTGCGATACTACCGCGCTGCCGGTGAACAGGTCTGCCATCATAGGGCATATCTCCTGCTGACATCTCTCTGTTGTTTCAGGCTCTTTTGATGTCGCCATGTCCATTGTCATCATGAAGGAGGGGTCCGTGGATGGAGGAGGTATGTTCTCTTCTGGCATCATCTCTTTCAAGATCTCATGCATTGTGCCCTTGTCCTCCTGCTCGTATATGTCGATTCCGTAGACTTTCTCGAGCAACCCTGTCGCCTCGGCTGATTCGGATCGCCCTTTAGTCTGGTCTGGCCTGGCATATAGATACATTCGTTGTTCCCAGCCATCACCATACACTTCATCGAACTCCGTAACCTTCAACTTTGCTTCTTCCAAGCTTTCTCCTAGAGCCATGTTGCATAGTTGTCTGAACCCTCCTAGCTCTTCAATGACCGCCTCTTCCGCTCTATTCCTTGGGTCTGTCGTGTTTCCTTCTGCTATGTCGCTCGCCTGTGTCGACATAAGCTTCTCTATTGCCTTCATGTTGCTTACACATTTTTCATGTGATGTGTGTGCCCTTCCTTTCTCTTGGTCTAAGTTCATATATGCCATCTGTAGCATCTTGCGGCATAATCTGCGCTTGTTTTGGGGCATCGCTGCCTTGGTGCGATCAATCTCTTTTGGCCCCGCCAGTCGTAGCAAGTTCTCCACTCCTTTGACTTCCCCTTCTCTTGTGCTGTCCTGCTCCTTTTCTCCCGATATTAGCTTCAGGCTTTGATGTGTTGTCAGTTTCCCTGTGACCTCATCTCTGACGATGCTTGCATACGGGTTTAGTCTTGAAATCATGTCCGGTATCGCAATTGTTGCATGTACTCCTTTCCGGACCTGTACGCCCACGTCCAAATGCATCAGCGCCAGGCTCCAGTTGTTCAGCTTCACATTCTGTGAACGTCTCTCAATACAATGTTTTAGACTGGAATGGTCCGTCACTAGTGTAACCTTGCGTCCTAGTGCCAGAAACTTCTCAAATCGTGTGCATGCGAAACGGATGCCCAGCATCTCCCGCTCTGATGCTGATAGCTCCCGTTGTCTAGCTGTCAGCGTTGTGCCATCGTACCAGCATGGTCTTTCCTCCCCTGTGTCCTTGTCTTTCACTGCCAGCACACATCCAATGCCGACACTGCTGACATCCGTGATAATTATGATTTCCTGTGCAGGGTCGTTTGGTGGAGCTGCCATGATCGCGTCGCTGCACAGTATATCCTTCAGGTCTTGTGCTGCCTTCTCCTGAGCCTCCCCCCATTGGAAATCCACACCTTTTTTGCATAATTCATGTAAGGGTGCCTCTATGGTGCTACAGCCTGGTATGCTTCTTCGAAAGTATTGTAGACTCCCCGTTAGGGTCCGCACGTCACTTACGTTCACTGGGGTGCTGAGGTTCCTGATGCCTTTGCGCTTGTCATCTGAGGGTTGTAGTCCGTCTGAGCTGACCGTCCATCCTAGAAACTTTAACACCTGCATCACTAGGCTTGTCTTCTGTGCCTTCAGACGTATTCCATGCTGGTCCATCTGCTCCAGTAAATTTCGTAGACAAATGATGGTACCACATAGTTTGGAGAATTTTGTTCCCGTTTCTGTGAGGTCTATTGGTTGTAGCACATCGTCCACGTAGAGTTCTGAAAAGCATTGATGTCTAATGTCTGTCATTGGTATGCCCGCACAGGCTTCCCCCAATTCAGTAGTAAAGCGTCCATCTGAGCCTAGCTGTGTTTCTTTTGCTAATCTTTCCCATCTTTCCATCTCCTTTTCTTCATATTGCCGTGTCATTGGCGTTTCCACTTGTTGGTCCTTTGTCATCTCCTCCTCCATTCGTTGTGCGTGTGTTGCTTTGGCTTGCTGTGTTCCCGTTCGAAGACCATCTATCACCCTTCCCTCTGCTGTGGCACTTGGTTTCTGCTGCGTTGTTAGTTGTTTTCCATCTTTTTGTTGCCTGTCATCTTTTTCTGCCACGTCCCCTGCCCCTGCGTGGAGCACTGCGCTTTGCTTTCCATCTTCTCCTGTCATGTCCTTCTCCCTTTCGCGACGTAGTGCCTGTCTCTCCTGTATCAGTTGTCTTTTCTTTATCTCCCTGTTCCTTTTGGTTAAGTCACAGCATCCTCGCTTCATGTGGCCCACACATCTGCTCAGAGCGTAGTTAAAGCAACTGGCTGAGTTGACACCTCCCATGCTCATGCATACGGGCGTGACGCGTAGCGGTCCTGCTGAATAGCTTAACATGTATTGTATGGCCGGGTCTACGGAGATTTGATGAAACCCAGCGCACGCGTCTGACGAGTTGTAGATGTCAAATCCTGCAGTGTTTTCTAGTGCGTCGAAGGTAGATCCAAAACTGTAGTCCATGCGCACTGTTTTAGAATTTATGGCTCGCATGTCCACGGTAATCCTGTATTTCCGAACGGTCTCACCCCGTGCCATTGGTTTTGGAACGGCCACAATGTTTGCGTTAAATGGGCTAACGCCAATGTATACTAGCCCCGCATCTATCATCTGCTGCGTCTGTTCCAATGCCTGCTCCAATACTGCCTTGTTCAGTGGTCTTGGCGGATCATATACTGGGCTTGGCGTTATCAATGTTAGAAAACGTTCGTCGAACGTGACCGTCTTTAGGACTGGTGGGCACCATGGGTCTATGTCGAATTCTGCCACATTCTTTATACCGATGTGATACACCAACATATGTATGAATGTCCGTTCTTGTTTCCTCGCCTTTTCTTTGGCCTCCTCTGTTTCATTTTCCGGTTGAATCATTTTGCCTGGTTCGCCGAACTCAATGAGCTTGATGTATCGTTTTGCTCTTTCAGATAGATCTCCGTTGTGCCATAGATCATACAATTCATCCTCCTCTGTCAGCTCCTCCAACCATTGAGGGGTTGTGTCTGGGGGTGGTCTGTCTTCTATGGTGCCGAACCCCGTCCTTGGTTGTTCCTGCCCTACTCCGCCTGGGGCTACCTCATCCACATAGTCCATTGGTATGTCCTTCACATCGAAGTCTTGGGGGTTTTCTTTACACTTTTCTTCTAGGGTTTTAAAAGCTTCCTTCCTTTTCTGCTCCTTGTCCATGTCATATATTTCCTTGTAATGCTCTGCCGCCTGTTCTGCAGGCATAACGTCCTGTGATAGCCCCATTATGTGGTGTTCCTGCCATGCTTTTGACCAGTTACCTCGTATGCTTTCCTCATACCTGTCATGTTGTTGACGTTTTTCTTTTGTCCTCTCCATCAAGGTGCAGGAGGCTATGTCGTCCGCCATTGCCTGCTGTACTTCTCTGTCCCCAGCACTCCACGTTAGTCCTTTTTGCTGGGGTCCTGTTAGTATATACTTGTCGCCTGTCAGTTTTCTCCAAGCCTCCTCGTTATATTTTCGTAACAGGTTCTGGCCGCGCGCTATGCTCGTCCATGGAGCCAGCCCAAAAGCTGCAGATGTTCTCAGGTCTGTAGCCTCTGTGAAGCCTTCGTCTGTTATAACCTTTATCTGTGCATCCCTCTCTCCTTGTCTGTAGCCTGCCTTGAATGCCTTCAACAGTACGAACAGCCTTTCAGCTGCATTCTGTGCTGCTTTCCATTCTGCTCCCGGCTGCATTGTGGCTCTGTTTAAGATCGTCACCCATCTTGCATCCTTAAGGATGTCCACTGTAAGATGTGGCATGGCGTCTATTAGGCATGTGACCCACGTAAGTGCTGCCCCTAATGCCTCGGGGTCTTTGTTGGTACTCGCCATTCCTCTGTCTAGCCAGCCTTCCATAATCTCTCGCACGTATAATTTTTGTGCCATGCTCCATAGTAGGAGAGTTTGGTCACCTTTAGCTTTGGTCTCGTGCGGCAGCCCTTCTACGAAGTCCTTTGCTGCTTTATATAGTATGCCTTGATATGACTCTGCTTGTGCGCGCATGCCGTTATGTCTTGTCCTCGTCAGGCCTTCATTGTACCATTGGAGGTCGTATATTTGTTTGGTGTCAAACGTGTCCCCTTTGATGTCTTCCGAGTCGTTACCGCCCTGTGGTGGGCTCTGGCTTCCTCCCAACATAGCACATGCAACCAGCGTGCCTGGTATCAACGTCTCCGCCTTTTCTGGTATCCACATTATCTCTATCTCTGCCTCATATGCACCATCTTGTTCACACCTTTTCATTTGTACCATCTGCTCCGTTGCCATTATGCATCCCCCCTCTGTTTGCGGCAATGGTGTTATCATGGCCGTGTCCATGTATCCTGGTCCTTCTTGTTGCATTAGCACTCGTACCAATCGCTTGTTTTGTTTGTGTGTTTTCTCCCAGGCTGTCGGCTCCTCAAACTCTACTGTTTCGTTTAGTATCGCTATGGCCTTTGTGTGCTTTCGTCGCTCCGCCTTAGACGTTATTGCTACCTGGCAGGTCTGTCCTTCACTGTCCATCAAATGCAAGATGTCGTGTGCATTTGGGTCCTCCTTTATTGTTCCCCACTCAATTCTTTCCACCCAGTCGTACCACATTGGCGTCCCCAAAATGAGGTCGTACGATAGGTCATCATATACCCATGCCTTCATATGCACATCTAATTGGGCTGCGGCATGGTTATCTGTTTTAAACTCTAGGTTTGGTATGGTCAGTCCAAACTCCATCGTTCCCTCCGTTTGCATGACGTTCCCAAAAGCTGATCGTGCGCCCTTGCCGCCCGCATGTGTGTCAATCTCCATGTCTTTGTTATATCTCTTCAGCTCCTTCGCCAGGTTGGAGCTCATTGCGATTAACGAGCACCCGCTGTCCCATAACACTTTTATACGTTTACGTTTGGCAGGGTCGTCCACGCTGCCTATCCATGCCCACATAGTTAACGGTTTTGCTTCCTGTTGTAGGCATATCTTGCGCCTTTCCACTATATTTCTTCTCACGTGTAGGGTCGTTGGCAATGTCACACCACCACTTGGCTTCGTCTCGTGTTCTTTGTCCCTTAGTTTCTCCTCATGTATAATAGAACACATTTCCTCATCACACTCTTGTCGTCGTATGGTTCTTTCTAGTTGTTTCAGTGTCTCACCGAAACGGCGTGCCTCCGGGCTGTCTTGTTTGATCATATGCCATTCCTTATCCCACATCCATCTGTCCTGCACTGGGTTTTCTGTGAGATGCTTCAGCATCTTTGCATTCACTCCTCGTGTTGCCTTTGTCTCATGCGATGGTTCTACTTGTTCTGTGCCTTCTTGCTTTTGCCAATGTGTCCATGCTTGGACTGTGGCCTCTGGGATATGCGTCCATACTAGTTCCCCGCACGGTACCTCTTGGTGGGCTAGGTCCCATAATTCCCATTGCGTATCGCCGATGTTGTGTACATGTCTTCCCTTTACCAGGGCTGCCTTCATGTTCCCCACATTTACCCCTAGTCGTTGCAGCATCTCATTTATGTCTTTCTCTGTTGTCTTGCCTTGTTGTTTCTTTTTAGTCGGCAAGTCTCCTTCCTGTGTCGTTAAAATCTGGTTTCCGCATCGTATGCACGCGCCAATCCTGCTTCTTTTTCTTTGCTGTGTCAACTCCCTTACCACCGCCTGTACAGAGATACTCGCGTCCTTCAGGGCTGTGTGCTTGTCTTGCGTCATTGTTGATTCCTTGTGTTGGTCTGTCGACCACTCCTCCTCCCCCCGGCACCTCTGGCTATATCTACTGTGATAGATCTGTCCTTTATTGTTGTGTACTGTTGTCGCCATTGCTTCGTCTAATCTTGTCCTTTGACGTGTCGTTGGTTTCTTCGTCCCTGTGATAACTATCTCATGTTTTCCTTCATCGCACTGCATTATCACAATCTTTGGTGTATCCGCTTCGGTCCACCATTCTTTCATTCGCACTTTCATGTCTTCCTTCACCACGCCAATTTCCGTAAGGCCTGTTACTTTCCATGCGTAGTCCCACCTGTCATTGAAGCTTGTATGCTTCTCCGCCTCTTGCCGCATACTGCAACTCCTTTTCATGGCACTGTAGAGCATGGCAGCCTGTATCCCATGCTTTTGTTGTGTCGTCAGGGTCCCTTCGTGTCGCACCAGAACGTGCCCATAGCTGTGATGCTCATCCATCCTGATGTCAATCCGTGTGTGGCCCCGTGTTCCATTATTTTCTGTTTCTTGCTTCACCGCCTCACGCATATCCTCCTGCAAGCCGACCCGGTCCACGCCTTCTGGAACATGTATTCTCCATTTTGTTTGCCACCCTTCTTCACCATCGTCACCGCCCTGGCTATGCTGCATCATCGTAAATAAGCGCTGCCATTTTTTGTCAATATTCGGGGTTGTCTCTAGCATTGTAATTTGCGGTCCATGGTCCACCTCGCATGCGTTATCAACCATTTCCCATACCTCCAGGTTGGCTGTTGCTTGCTCCTGTCTGTCCATCTGATGGAACCATCTGATATCCCTCATTCTAAACGCACATTCTGCTTCGTTCAGGTCCATGCCGCACAGTTCCCGAATAGCTGCGCTTATGGCCGCCCGGTTGTATGTTGCAGGCGTCCGTTGTGCTCCCATTTGTTTCCAAATCTCCCATCCTGCTAACGCCATTGTAGCGCTGCAGAGGCTTCTCCTCAGGCGCTCTTGTTCCCATGCCTGTAACAATAATTGCCACCGTGTCCTTTGTCTGTTCCGTAATGTAGGCCCGTTGTTTCTTTCTCTGTGGCTATGATGTTGCATACTTGCTCTGAGCGCTTTGTTTCCCAACCTCTGTCGGTGTGCCAGGTCACTTTGTACCTGCGTTGCCATGTGTTGTAAGGCCTTGGCCCATCGTTTGGCTCGTTTCTCCTGGCCTCTGTCCATCTCCTGACTAATCATCATCTCTATCCTTTCCGCTGCTTGCCAACCCCAGCCCCTGTGGATTAAGAGTAGTTTCGCCATGTGCCAACCGGCGATGTTTCTTCGGGTTTCGTGCCTCCCTTCCGTTTCCGTACTGCCTCCGGCCTCTCTCTGTTTGTGGTCACCATGGATTTCTTTAGCTACTTTCGCGTCCTTATCGTCCGTCATTTTCCATCCGTTGATTGTCCGCTTCGGATATTGGGTTTTAATAATTAATGCCTGTCCTTGTCTGTCCTTCTTGCGTTGCTGTAATACGGTCATATATGTTCCGTTTGGGTATCTATTCAACGCGTGCACCATTTTGGTCACGTTTATCTGTTGCCTTGCCGTCATCCCGCTGCGCACGTAATCACCTTGTGTACGTCTGATGACATGTGATAGTGCCTCGAGGTTGGTATCGCCTGCCTGGAACATGCAATGCCATTGCCCCTGTATAGCTTGTATTTGCTCGCGTATATGCCTTCCCAGGGCCATGTCACTCATCGGGGTCGGCATTGTCGAACCTGCGTGCGGTAATTGTTCTTGTATTTTCTTAATCCAGTATATCGTGCTCTTCCATGTACAGTTTGCTTGTTCTCTGGTGGACGTTCGGTTTGCCCTGCCGTGTCGTTGTTGTGCCCTCCTATCCACCGCTGTTAACATACTCTGTATCGCTGTCACCGCTGCTTTGGAATTTGCTGTTACCAATTCCTCGTCCACCGTACCCTTGTGATTTAAGATATCTTGCGCCGCCCTCATCATCACGTACTTCGAACTGAGCGCCAACACCTTCATCAGCCCTTCATTTGAGTCGCCTCGCCGTACCCGCTTGGCAATATATATGGTTGAATGATCCGTGCCCGATGTGATCTCATCTGACAGAGTCGAATCAAACTCCATGTACTCCAAGTATGTGTATCCTTTGGGTAGTGTCCGCATTGTGGTGTCAGTTCCCCCTCTTATTTTCGTCTCTTGGTCTATATAACCGTCGTCTTCAAGCCATCCCTTCGAACTGCATAGCACGAAGTTCATGCGCACTTGGGCCTTGTGTCGTTTTAGATGCTTGCCTCCCTCCAATTGTCTAAAGTCCAGCTCTGTAGTTGTCCTACATGTTCGTTTGTTTCTTTTTGCCCATTCTTTCTCCATATCCACTGCTTGTGTGGCGAGGTATGTCTCCTTGGCGATCTTTGTCTCCTCATCCCGTATTCCTGGGGTGTCAGGCAGCCCGGCTTCTTTGAGTATGTCCTGTGGTGATATGTTGTGGTCGTGCTTCATCCTTCTGTCCTCCTTGTGGCTGAAGTTTAGGTCTCCCAACACATTGAGTCTCCGTCCCCTTGCTGTGGCGTATCGCATTGCCCTCTCGATGGCCTCTGCCATTAGTCTCTGTGCTTCCATTGTTTGTCCTCTTGTACCCGAGTTAGGGGCATACACAAACATGTAATCGTCAATATCTCCTGGAGTAGCAGCCTCCACTATAATGTATCTTCCCTGTTTATTGTTGTCATCGTTGTCTTGATTCTTTACGGGTCGACCCATCTCGTCCAGGCCCTTATGTATCCTGTACTGCCAATCATCTCGCTTTATACATACTGCCACTCCAGCCTGCCCCTGCGCGGTTCCTGGGACTACGTGCACATCCCACGTTCCACCCACGCGTAAGGCCAATGTCTCGGACATAAACTGCCCACCTTTCTTTAGCTTTGTTTTGTCCTCCCCGGGTATCTTTGCTTCCGCCAACCCCAACATCGTAATATTGTTGTTTTTCATTGTTTCCATGAGGAGTCCCCCTTCTGCATGCCACTTTTTGAATTTCGGCATTGCCCCATTTATGTTTACAAATATACTCTGTCGCACAGCATATCCTTTTTCATTATCCCTTTGCACCTGTTGCCTCATCCTGTGCAGCATTTCTTTGTGTTGCGCGAGTCCTTTTTGTCTGGTCCCTTGCAGCGATACTATATCTCTATCTTGTTGCATGTTAGCGATCTCCATCTCAGCAGTGTCTTCCTTCATTATGGTTTCAGTTGATGTCTGTGACTCTGCCTTTGTGTCCACTTCCTTTGCCTGCACACCACATGCATGCCTACTGGGTTGGGATCCGTTTCCGGTGATGACCGCAGTCGGTGCCTGCCGACCGCGGTCGATTTGCCTCGACCGCGGTCGGCAAATCCAAGACAGATTTGCGAAAACTGTCAACAAAACTAAAAAATCTGTTGAGTGATTTCTCCAAATCCGTTGACTGAAACCGGATCGGTCGAGTGATTCGCCGCAGCGACAGAATGGAGTCATGGTTCGAAGCAAACGCTGCGAACCCGAAGTCGCGCAAGACGAGAGGTGTGGTAAAGTCGAAGAGAGGGTTCGAAGCGACAGTTCGCCGCTGAGCTGCAAGGTGCGCGACTTCGGGAAGTCCACGAACCCGAAATTGACCTCCAAAATCAGTCGACTGAAGTGAGAATTTTTGTCGACTGATTTTTGTCGCCAGTTGACGGAACCATGAAAATTGTGAACTTTCTTTTGTTATCAGTAGACGGAAACATGAGATGCATGAACTGATACGCGACCTGATGAAATGAACCCCTTTGCAGGTTGCATGTACTCCTGAATGAACAAGGAGGACCAATGTTTTGGCAGGGTTAGGGGAGGGTTGAGTGGATTGCCACTGACTGAATGCGCTCGCATGCAATGCCTTGCTTTTACTACGTCGCACAGTTGCATCATTCCCATGCACCCTCATCATCATGGCCCTGCACCTAACTCGTCATCATGCCTTGCAGGTATGCAATGTTTCTGCTTAGATGTGGCTTTGATACATCTTTTTTTGCACTATCGCTGTGTCTGTCAGTGTCTAGTTTTAATATTGCTGTGCCTATTTGGTAAGTTGGTTTGTGATCTGGCATGCTGTGTATGCGTCGTGTCAGTCAGCCAGTCAGTCATGAGTCAATACCACCATGCTTATTCGTGTACTACTAGCATTCATGGCCATGGCATCTATTCTCATTCATGGAACTGCCATCCCATTATGTTTGTATTTCACATTGGTTTTCGTTTTGCATGTAAACCTGTGTTTTTTGAGTAAGAATTGCATTGCAACGTGTGCACACAAGCACACCAGGCGGCATTGAGCATCGCAGGTGCCTGCACCCAGCCGAGCACAGTCCGGCGCCAGTGGCTAATGCCCGGTAATGCCCGGATTTTGTTTGTTTGCGCAAGGTGGCAACGAAGACCAGGGTGAGCTTCACAGCCAGCGGGGCTGTCGGCTGGCAGTGTAGTGTTTCCGTTTTGTGCAAAGAGCCAGGTTTAGCCCAGGTAGTGTGCGGTTGGGGTAGTGCGGCGGTTTGCGGTGCCGCCCCCCCTTTGTTAAACCACAGAATGAGCTTGCGCATGCAGGGCAGGCAGGCTACTTTGGTCGGCACTTTCCCGCTTCGCCTTGTGCTTTTGTGCAGCAAAATTACAATTACCACATTAGGTAGCCATGCCCAAATATGGCAATTAACAGGCTGCTAGATAAGGAAATCAGCCAAGCTGATTAGCCTCATCACCCTACCAGCGGCCAGGCCAGACTGGGCACTCTAGAGCCCCCTCTCTAGCCTGGCTACCCTGCCCCACTTTAGATGGCCATGATGCATTTCACACTGAAGCAGAGTGGCATTGCAGTGTTAAACCGCAATGCCAACTTACCGGGAGATTCAGATCCCCGATCTTAAATGCCCTCTGCGCAGGACCCAGCGGACCAAAGCCCCATGCAAGTGCACACCCCCCTAGTTAGCTCACTATGCTGCCAGAGGGTGGTCAGGATGCCTAGGATGGGCACCCATGTGCGGCGGTAGGATGAAGACCAGGATGCTTAGGATAGCCTAGGATGCTCAGGAAAACCAGGATGCTTAGGATGCCTAGGATGCCCAGGATGAAAAAAAGCGTGAAAAAAATGCAAAAAGCCGGGGCTCGAACCCAGGTACTGGCAGGTAGTATCAAAATGTAGGCCAAGTGCCGGTGCCGTTGCACTATTTTTGGATTGTCTGACACGAGTGTGCGCCCAGCAGGACCTTGAAGGGCATCTGCCGCCGCCCAAGTGGAATGGAAGCACCATCTGGATGAAATTTAAAAAAAAAAAAATCCCAGGATGCTCAGGATGAAAGTCCAGGATGGTCTAGGATGAAGGCTAGGATGCTGCCTAGGACACAGGCTAGGATAACTAGGATGATCATCCTACCGCCGCACATGAGTGCCTAGGATGGCCTAGGATGAGCATCCTGACCCCCCTCTGCATGCTGCACGGCAGAGCAAAGTTGCTCCGACCTAGACTGCAGGTTGCACGGCGGTGCGCAGCTCAGTTTAGCTTAATGTGGTAAGTGTGCAGTTGCCATGCGGGGCGGGCCGTTGTCCTGGCCACGGACGTTTGATAGTGAAATGTGGCTACTCCAATGCTTTCTGTCATGCACAAGACCAGGGCCAGCTTGACTGCGGAGCGCACGGCAAGGGCCCAGGGTGCCGCTCGAGCCGCAAGGGGCTACTTCGCTGCGTTTTGCGTGTGCCTGTGCTGGTTGCGTGCTTCGGCGATTCGCGGCGCCGCGGGTGAGCCAGTTTGTCAGTGGCGTTCAGCTGTTTGAAGCCGCTTGCCTGTTTTTGGAGTTTTGCTGTTTCTGTGTTTTTCTGTTTGCCAAGGTCAGGACCCGGACCAAACCACTCGCGAGTGACTCGATGCTCGCCGAGCCGGGTAGTGAGTTTTTTGGATCACTCGACGAGTGCGAGTAGCACAAATGAGATTACTCAGCGAGTGCAAGCAGTGCAAACGAATCACTCGCATTGCTCGCGGGTGATTTTAAAACTTCGATTGCATTTTTCCATTGACTTCCTGGGCTGCTTTTCAAGGCCACCAGCCCGCCGCATCACCCCCCTCACACGCACCACCTGGCTTGATTAGTCTACCCATGGCAGGCAGTCCAGGGTGTTTGGCATGCTCCGCACACACACCGCCCCAAACTGATTTTCACAGTTGACAAATTTGGCTGTGCCTCATGTGTGGCCAAGAACAGTGAAAAAGGAGAATGGTCAGGCCAGCCTTTTTTTGAGAAAAATCAACTTTTTGATCTGAACACACCAATCGACCGGAAACATGGTCTTCCGGTCGATTGCTGTGGTCAGAATTGAAATCGGAGCACTTTTTTTTCTTCAAAAAATGTGACTCAATTGAATGAAAAAAGATTCAAATGAATTCTAATGGCTGGAATAAAAAGCATTTTTGAATTCCGATTGCAGATTCGGAAAGTTCATGTTCATGCGCAACTAGAACAACCTCTAACTCAAATCAAGTTAGCTCATCAAAAACCTGCTGTTTCACTGTTCTTGGCCACGTATGTGCTTCGTTTGTCAATTGCAACCTCACCGCAGTGCCACCAGCCCGACGCATTGCCACCACACGCACCCCCTTGCGTGAGTGACGTCCGGCTGCGCAAAAAACTAGGGTGTTTTGGCATGCTCCGCCGACATGCTGCAGTGCGGCCACAGTCGCCCCTGTCGTTTGTCGCAGGTTCGCGCAGCTGTGCGAGATTGGTCCGATCGATTTCCTTCGTTCCTTGCATGTTGATAGTACCATCCAAGGCAACTTGGGCCATGTAGTTCGATTGTCCGTGGGTTGCTTGGGTTCCGAGATTTTTTGGGTTATGAGCTTGAATTTGCACATTCCAGACAACGCAGAAAAGCACTGTTTTGAGCATAAATCTCAATTTTTGATCCTAAAATGTTGAGATTCAGCGTTTCCCTCCAACGCCCTTCCAAAAGAGCGTGAGTTCAGGGTTCCGTAGAGCCAAAAATATCCACCGACGGACCACTATAGCGGCCCACAGGTCAATTTGAGTTTTGTTCGTTGTTTCCTGCACTGTCATCTGACACTTTTTGAAGCACTTTTTGTTCAAACTGCAAGTTGCTACCCCCCTTTATACAACAAGGCTTTCACCGTACTCATATCCGACACCGGTGAACTGTTTGAACCTTCATTAACTTTGTAGTGCTCCCGAAATCCTATGACAACTAGCCTACCTTTTCTCCTCCCATCCCGCTTTTCCTCTAGGATCATTCGCACAGGTGTGGCTAGCTTTTTAACTTCATCACTAACTTCACTAAGGGGTATGATGTTCATGCGTGTAGACTTTACTTTCGCTAATTCATCTTTATACCCTTGTAACCAATCCGATACTTTACCTTTTTTGTTTTGTTGTTGCATCAACATTTGTACTACTTGTTCATCGCTATCATTCATTATTACTTTGTTGGCATGGTTACAATACCGTACCTCCGATAAATTATGTTGGTTGCTGACCTCGGCACCCCCTTTAGCTTTAGCTTGACTTGCTTTTAATTTTAAAGACGCTTTACACTCGGCTATGGTTTCCTTCCCACCATACTTTTTTAAGTGCTTTACCGGCTCACACGTGCGCACTTCACTTCCTTTCCATTTTACCAAGTACTTAAGCGATTTACCTCTACCCGTTTGACCTTCTATGGCCTCTAGCTCCATGATAGGATCCTCTCCATCTATTTGATAACTCTCGCCACTCTCAGTAGCTTTGTGCCACGGCCTAAAAAAGTCTTCTACGAATACATTTAATTTACCTTCATCATGTTCAACACTGTTACCTCCTTCCTCATTATCTACCGGGTCCATTTTTAAAGGATAACGTATGTTCTCCCATCTAACATGCGTCACATGCTTAGTAGGTTTCAAATCATAAACTTTCGTATCGGGATCCCAAACAATAGGAACAACTGCATGGCCATTGCTCATTTCATCCGACCTCCCTACCCAAATAGCCTCCTTCCCATTAGTTTCCCAATGGTCATGTTTTTGGGCATCGCTAATATGATAGAACACTTGTTGGCCAAAAGCTATAGGTACCTATTCCCGATGTCATGTTTATATTCATCACCCTTTAATTCTTCATAGTAGTTGCGCCCCGAGGAATCATCATTCTCATTTACCGCATCCATCGCAAACTTAATCCCCGGGCCACACAAAGAATTAGAGTAAGGTAGACCCCCCGTAGCGTAGAACAAGGCTGCTTTAAAAGCTTGCTTAATAGCCCTATTCCTCCTCTCTACTACGCCACTTGATTGAGGGTTATAACCACCAGTATGAGTAATTTGAATTGTTTGTTCAGTTAAATACTCTTTGAAAGTATCATCAAAAGACTTATCACAATCATGGTGTACACGTACTACATCTTTACCTCCTTCACGCTTTAACAACTCCCTTTGTTTTTTAAAGCCATTCAACGCAGTTACCGACTCTTTATCCTTAAGTAACTCCACTTGGCCATAATTAGTACCGCATTCTACGTTAACCATATCCCATACATTACTATCCACATCCGGAGGATATGGACCTATAAAGTCTATGTTGCACACATGGCCTTTGTCTATGCCCTCCACTTTATGTGTGTTATCATTCGTGGTATGTTTCATGCCCATTAATCTAGCTCGTGTGCATGCATCACACAACCTAGGGTCATGTGGCAAATGGCATCTACAATGGTGCTCATGCATGGTATGTGTATTATCCTTTTTTGGCTTCCTCTTTTTAGGGTTACTAACGTCTAGTATGTTCCCTAGATTATCATGCGATGCGTTTAGTATGTGTTTGATGAAAGGTGTTGCTGCTATGGCAGGTGTATTACAGGCTAAGGCCATCACCATAAGCATTAGTAGCACACCGGCATTGACATTACCCCTCTTATTTTTGGCTTTATTAACATGCGCTTGCTTCCACTCCTCCCTCCTAACATCCTCCTCATCACATGTCTCTTACCTATGTTGCCATGATTCATCTATTTCATCGGTTAGCCTATAGAGACCATCCTTAATGATGAAATTATAAGCTTTATCAAGCGGCGAAATTAGCTTTGCATGATCCTTTTCAGCCCAAAACTTCCAACCCTTTTGAGCCCTCTCCGATGTGGATAAGCAAGTTAGGTCCGAGTTAGGATTCATTAGACACTCTTTTGTGTCTAATCCATCTACATGCTCCACATCACACACCTTATCTATGGTGCATGCCCCACTCGGGCACTTAAGCTTTATGTTATTCACCCTCTTTTCATTAGTGGCCTTATCGAAAGCCCCACTTCCGACTACATCTATATCCGCCCCCGTATCCGGTATCACATCATAGATCATATTGGGCTCAGGGCTCCGGCTAGAATTACCTATATATGGCATCCTCGCCCGGAGGCTCCGCCAACGTTCGAGCCTCATCATTGCCAATCATACGACCCCCCCCCTTTTGTGCTATTGGCGAGAGAGTTAGTGTGAGTGATGAATACCCCCGAGCCTCGGGGAGCCACGTCGGCCTTCACATTCGTGCTCGTATTAGGCCCATCCGATGAAGGATGGGTGCCGACGCTCCCCGATGCGGGGGCTTTGCACGAATGTGGTATTAAAGGGGAAGAATCCCCATTTGTTATATTATGCAACATGTTATGATCTCTATCTACTGTTATATGGCCGCCATTTATGTGTATACCCTCGCTCTCATTAGTATCCACCCCGCACCCACTAAGGATAGGGTTAGGGGCTGCCTGCGGTGTTGTGGGGCCATGGGGGCCCTGTTCGAAAAGCTGTTTTTTAGCCTCGTCGATGCGGCCACCTTCGG
>Ga0099797_100272_pt1 | contig 34238 bp, 29 predicted proteins | sample Uncmet_Sort48C_1_FD_89871 | JGI IMG/M metagenome (GOLD analysis project Ga0099797, IMG submission 89871) | Marine eukaryotic communities from CALCOFI LINE 67, Pacific Ocean - C012_Sort48C_1 | ecosystem: Environmental > Aquatic > Marine > Oceanic | place: Pacific Ocean: Monterey Bay | collected... | reverse complement strand
TTTTGTTGGGGACGAAGGAGCAGCGGCAACGGCGGGGCTCGCCAACAACGAAGGAGCACCTGCCAGTGCGTATTTTAGCGAAGAAACTGAGAAAAAAAACGTCGAAGAAGAACATAAGGTATTCTATGATGACCCTTCTTCACACTCGCAAACTCGTGAAAAGCCGGAGCGGGCTGCCTCAACCTCGGCGGAGACGCTGCTTTCCTGGACTTCCTCGTCTGAAGACAGCGGCACCAGTTGGGGTGCGCGGGCCCCGCTGCTGACACGAGCTGTTGGCTCGGAAACGTCGACCTCTTCGGGCTGGTCTAGCCAGGACGTAATTCACATTTTCACGCCTGTGAACTGATAATATTGTAGGTATTCATATTCACCGTGCTTTGTATCCGTCGGGGGAGCATCAATGGACATGGTCAGATTCGTATTTTTGTGTCAAGTATTTATATTACTAACTGCTTTCAATTTCATTCTTGAAAAGTAAAATTGTTTTGAAAAAAACAGCTGCATGGTGAGCAGTATTTGGATGATGATGACGAGTGGGCGGAGATTCCCGGTGACCCCTGTCGGCTCTTGGTATATTGTTTCAGTGTATAATTACTGCATTCTGTATTTATATTAAATGATCTGCGCATGTGCGTCGACAGAAAATTGGTCGACTACCTGCCCATCACTGATTTTCAGTATCGCACCGTCCGGATACGCTCACGTCAATGATAGTGAGTAGGAAGGAAAACCACTCTCTCACAGGTTGTGCGCCAGGTTTTCGATTTGGAGAAGGGGCGATACCAGGATATAGCGGCAGCGGTGATGGATCGCAACGAGTGGCCTGCTGACAATAATTAAATGAATAGGGCACCCGCTGTTGATTGGTACGCCGTTGATTTTTTTCCGACAAGAGTTTGTCCCACTATTGATATTAATGTTCTGAGAAATGTCTTCTCTGTGCGAAGAGGGGCGTTCTCGTAAACGCATAGGAGGGAGATTTCCGTATTGCGTGTGTACAGTGTATTGACAGTGTTTTCAATTTTAGGACTAGTCTTAAGTTTCTAGCAGCAGTTTTGATGATGTTTTTCCTGATAGTGACCATCATGATGTTTCTATGGTAAAGTTTTTATCAGCACACAGGGTTGGTACATATGAATTTTCTTAACTTAAGTTGGTTGTAGTGTATGAGACAGTCGAATGGTCGCAGCAAAGCTAGTTTTGAAGGCTAGCAGCACATTTTCAGAAGCGAGAAGTTATAGACGCACCCGGTTTCACTCATTCTGTACGTATTAAATGCAAATTTCTATTTCCGTAGTCCACTGTATATCTGGGATAGCTCATAATCTAGCCTTAGTCTTTTTTCTTGATCTATCTAAGTGAGGTATTCTCCTCTGCGACCTTGGTTGTTGCAAAAATTATATTCGATGAAATTGAACTGAATTATATTATAGAGATGCTAGATGTAACCAGGACCGTATTAATGATTTTTTCTTGTATTTTCATTCGCGAATGTTTTCCAAAGGAATTTCAGGGTATTTGATGATGTTCCTTTGAATTATAGAGACACCGATTTCTCCCGACGGCACCAATCATTATTTTACTCACCACAATTCTCCCTATAAAGGGGGGAATTCGAATGATATTGTACAGGCGTGTGGATTTTGTGGTAGAACTATGATTGTTCATTTCTCATCCGAAACGTATGGCTACTCCTGTTTCGTTTTATTCTAGCCTCTTTGTAAATGTATGCGTGCTTTTTTTTCGTATTTCTAGATGTTTCTGATATGGGTTTTTCTTGAAACGGTTTTTTTTTTTGATAGTAAGGTGGTACGGGGAATGTTATGGCCGCTCCTGAGTTCTATAACGCTCAGGTTTTTTTTGTGTTGCGGACAATGATGGATTGGAATGATGGATTCGTACAATGCATTTGTAGGATGCCTCGAGAGTCTATAATTTCCGACCGTATGCATGTGTATTCAGAAGGTATATTAACAAACATTGTGGTTTGTTTCATCGAGATTTTGGCTGCGCATCCAGACAAGAGCATATCAATGTTTTGGTTGCAGCAAAGGATGCGGTAGCGTTTAGAGCGATACATTGTAAGTTCTGCAGCCTATCTTGCAGAACTTCTTGACGCCTATCATTATTTGGTCTATAGAGTTATAGAGTTTCACGTCCCGCAGCTGCAAGGCACGGACTTAAGAGATTCTGCGCAGAGGAGCTTTCACGGGAGCAGACTTCTGCTTATTAATACCATACCACTCGTGCTCGCAAATAATTTGGGGGTCCATTTTATCCTTTTACGGCCCCTTACCCATTGCGCCACAGCACTAATGCGAGAGTGTATAGTAATTAATCAAGATTGTGCGCGTGAAAGCCCCGTGTGTGTGTACGCATATTTATTACGAGGCTTCAAACTATTGTGTCCCGAAATGGTACTTTTGCTTTCAAATTACCATTTGCAAAAATTCACAATTGAATCAGTGATCCCAAATGAATTATACCATCAAACGAAAAAATATAGAGTTATTTCGGTCCATGATTTCAAAAGCATTCGTCCGTGTTCTAATTTCAAACCCGATGCGTCTGGATAGTGTGATTCTGTTTTTCCCTCGGATGATAACTCGCACAAGAAGTCCTGATTTCGTTCCGAGCACGTTCTTGATCGAATTCTGTTCTGTTGCATTTTGAATTTTCCCAACGCATGTGAGAGCCACACAGGAAAGCATGCAATGAATAAAGTTTCGGGCAGGCTTCATGTCTGGTAGAGGTTTGTTTTAGATGCCATTTGATATCCAAATTTTATACAGTGAGTGACACTGACAGATCAAATGGCGTCCATAGCTCCCCTTCTTCGACATTCGCGACTCCCGATCGTTTGCCTCTGGTCTTCTGCAGTCCTTGGCATGCTCTGCGGTCTTCCACCCGTCTGGGGGTTCGCTGGACACCTTGCACCGCACGCAGCGGCCCCCGCTGAATTGGCACCGGAGTCCGGACCGGACGCAGGCTGCGATGCCGCATTCTCCTCGCGCACTTGGCCCGGCTGTCCCTGCCGACGCCGGGGGCCCGGTCAACTGGGTGCTCTGAGTATTATCACCGGGAGCATTTTGAACAGTGCTAGTAGCAGCGTCGAAGCCGTGACTACCGGCGCGGTGGATGACCTGGGGGAAACCGTGGAAGAACTGGTGGACGCCTTGAGTCGCCAACTGGGCCGACTGCGTCTGGGCGAAAGGTGTCGCCGCCGCGCTTGCTCTTGGCGCGCCGCCCCGCCTTCGGTCGCAACGGTTGCAAACGCCCGGATACACGGAGAAGGCCACTGCGTATGGGAGCGCCGCAGACAGTACGAGGTTGTTAGTGTGTCTTAGATTGGTGTGAAAAAGAACCCGAGTAGTTGGGATCGTAACCATGATGTCCCTCTCGGACGGTAAGTGTAGGAAGGGCGAGTGATACTGTCATGAGGTCTTTTGGAAGTGTCTATTTCAATGTAAAGCTGTCCCGGTGGCCCGCCGGAGGATCGCAAAATTGCCCAAGGAAAAAGGTTTTCGCCGAGAGCGCCCGGGCCGCTGGCATTCGCATTCCGGAGCTTCTTTTTCCTCATGACTTGGAGCGGGGGCTGCAGAGCTTTTTCGTGTTTCTGAACCAGGAAAAGGGGAAGAGTGTGGAGCAATTGATGAACTTTCTTGACGCCCGCGCAGCGCTCGAGCTGAATCATTTGAGCCCAAAGGCGTTGTTGGCGGGCGCGAACAATCCGGAATTTAACAAATTATTCAACGGCCACAGCCGCTTCAATAACGGTCGCGGAGTATATGGAAATCCCCGCGCCCCGGCGAAGTGGGTGAAAGAGTTCCGCCATTTGTATCCGATGTACTGGGCCGGGTACGATCGCAGCGGGCGCCCCATTCTCGTGATTAAGTTCGGCGAAATTTTGGCGAACCTGGAGAAGCTCTTCCAGATTGACATTTCGCCGTATAAAGAATCGGAGCGGGTCGATTTGTATTTGCGTTATCTGGCGTTCGACGCCGAACGCACTCGGGTGTTTCGTTTGCTGGGCGCCAGTCGCCGCTTACGGCGAATAACCGGGCGAAACACGGCCGTGACCGAGCACGTCACCGTGTTAGATGTCCGCGACGTGCCGCTGCTGCGCTTGGCGCCAATGTTAAAACCGTCCAAATCGCGGAGCCGTGAGTTCTTCCTGCGTGGTATAAAGGAGCTGGGTGTGCCCTTCATCGGGCTCAGTGCGCTAACGCTCGTGGTGAATTTGCCCCCGATGGCCGCGCTGGCGGCGCGGCGCATTCCGCTGCCGAAAAACTACGAATTCAAGTTTGGCGAGGATGCTACCAATTGGCTGAGAGCGAACGTGCACAAGAACGACCTGCCCGTCTTCCTCAATCCCGATTTTTACGGTTTCGAAATAGTTGATAAAAACTGTGGCGAAAGCGCCTTGCAGCACGAGTGGATGTTTGCTGATTTTCTGTTGGATCTGCAAGAGCGGGGCCTGCGCGCGATGTGGGGCGACTTCTTCCCGCACTACGACTTCTATGATAATTCAGGTATGTCGAGAAACCACGGGGCCATTGTGCCTGCTAAGCAACGCAAAAAACGTGTAACATTCGAAGACACTAGGAGTAGCATTTGTGGGAATGGACATGCTGATGTGGAAGAGGACAAAAGAGGTGATTGCGACCATCAGTGTATCCAACCACTCGCAAATGGTATGTCAAGTCACGGCAGACCCTTGCACAAATTGTTGGACACCCTGAGTATTTACTGCAGTTGCGTGTGCTCTTTTTCCGGAGTTAGTGGTTGTTTCCCGTTCAACAGTGATCAAAGCCGCTTCGCAGCGATGGTCCTGGAGAACCGAGTTGATTCGGAGCTGCAGGCCGAGTTGCAGGCTTACGCGAGTCGGCGCCTGCTCTATTGTGGGAACACCAGCGACGGGAGGAAGCTCAACGGGGATGAATCCTTTCAAGATGCGGTGGAGTGTTGGTAGTACCATGTCGGGGTCTTGTGAGGACTGTAAGAAGCCAATAGCATTGCAAAAGCCACAGCGGCTACAGCATTGATTTCTGTCGGGCAACGTGCATCTTTGATACTGTGCAGTGGGCAATTGATAATTTTTTCAAGTTATTTTATGTATAGGCTGTGCTAATATCATTTTTGATTTTTTGAACGCAAGAAGGATGACGATAGCAGGCCCTTCATTTTTGATACAAGCGGACATTGAAAAACTTGATTTGACAATCTATTGTAGATATGCAGCGCATGAAATTAATCGGCGTCGGGTTGTTCGCGATTCACGGTCGCAGCAGTTTCTCTTTTTCGGCGTGTCGCCCAAACTTCCCGTGCAGTGCAATCAGTGTACATCATCTGAAGTTGAAGTTGATCGAGACTTCCGTTTCTTGAAAGTTGGTCAAGACCCTTTTTGAAAATTGTCAGCAGTGGGTTCGGGTCATTATTGTGGGTAGCCCCATTCTCCCCGTTCTCCTCATTCCCCACATTAGAATTTCCAGAGGAATAGTTTTCGTATTCAGCAGCGCCGGTCTTACATATTGTCTTACACATTGAATGTCTTACATATAGTTTCTGCCGTGCTAAGTTGACGAGCTTTGGGAAACATGCCAGAAACATTAGAGTTCCACGTCCACCTCCCGCACGACGAGGAAATCGAGAAGGGCTTTTTTTATATGGCGGGAATTGAAAATTTGAGTGTGTTGTTGAATTTTCATGAAAGGTTTTGGTTGTCACGGTGCTCGTTTTGTCCTTTGGGTCAGGTGTTTTTTTTTTCGGAGAAACATCAATAATTTGGAAGGTGACCGCCGAGCAGGATTGGTCAGTTGAGCAGCTGAAAGGACACCTCGCGGGGGTGACCGGCTTCCCCGCGAATTCGTTGTTTCTGAGCACCGCAGTTGAGGAGCCAGCCGCGAAACGGCGGCGCCAGGACGCCGCGAGCAGCAGTGATGACGGAAACCGCGTCACGCACGCAGTTGGCGACCTGCTTCCGGGCGGCGCGTCCCTGACCAACATCGGCCCGTGCAGGCATCTCTTCATGCAGCTCCGCAACCCCGACACAGCGTGCACAAGCATCTGCCGGGTGGTGACCGTGCGGCTGGAGGGGCGCGGGATGTTCCAGGCCCACTCCGTTTGGGTGCCCGTGGGAGGAACCAGCGCTGAGCTGTTCGACGTCCTCCATCAGCATCTCAGCCCTGTTTTCAGCGTCGATGTGAAGTCGTTGCTGGTGGTTCCTGCCGCGGGAAGGGGGCCCGGACAATCCTTGAAAAATTTCGTTGTTGCTGCAAGAACCGCCCCGGGTGACCTTGGAAGTCTGGAAGGGAGCGGTGCAGGCGGCCCCCCGGCGCGAGCATCATTCGCCGTGAAAAAAGATGATTCTTCAACCCAGGACGGGCCTGCACAGCATGGTGAGGTGTGGTGCGTTTTCCCGAACGACAGCATCTCTGTTCGGATTCAGCCTCTGCGGGTCGGTTGCATGTCCAACGGCGTTCTCAGCCAGAGCGTCCGGTGCAAGCAATCCGACACGCTGCGGGAGCTCACCATGATCAGCCGCCGCGCTCTGCAGAAAGCAGTGGGCGGCCCTGTCAGCACGTTGGGGTTGCCCGCGGCTTGTGCAGTGGCCCCGCCGGGGTGGCCAGAGGACGCGCACGAGGCATCTGCATTTCTAGAGCGGAAAAGGAATGTGCAGGCCATCGAATCTGGCCACTTGAGGCCGAGCGCCAGAATCTGCACCTTTCACCAACCTGGAATGGTGTTGCTGCAGATTTATGAGGAGCAGCTGGTCCTGAACATCAGGGCGCGGGCCGAAACCACGACCGGCGAATTTTTGGAAGAACACAACTTTTCAATCGGCGTTTCCAGCTTCAATCCTCGCTGGGCAAGCGAGGTGGGCAGTCTTGTGAGTGCACGATTCCCGCGGATGGCCAACTTCACACCACGGAATGCTCAGAGGAAAAGTCCTCTCTGTTTTTCTTTTTTGTTGGCCGATGGCGTTCCGGTGCTTGGCGCGGGATGGGAATTGCAAGTGGAATTGGCCGTGCGTGTGGCTGCCGCAGGCCACGTTATGGCGGTTTGCGGCGACAAAGTGCATTATTTTTCAGAGAAGCCACAAGGGCAAACCGTTGCTGGTCTGAAGGCGAAATTGAAAGAAGAGGGTCTGTTCAAAGATACCGAACAGCTTATTCTCTCGGACCGCTGCAGTGCCAGGCAATTGGGAGATTCTGAGCAGGTTTCGGCGACGACATGCTACATTGCCCGCATAAGAAAAGACCTCCCTCTGATCGGTCCTTTGCCGGGTGTGGACAATGTCTGTGTTTACTTTGGGAGACCCGAAGCAAGTCGGGGGATTGTGGGGGGAAGGCGTAACAATGTACAAGTTCACATGCCAGCGAGCCAGAACATGACGCTCGATGAGCTCAACCTGGCCCTGAAGAATCGCGTGAAGGGCTTGAAAGAACGCCCCGCTGCCGTGCGAGTCAACCGGGGAATCGTGCAGTTGGTCTGGAACGGTGCGCTGACCCTTGGCGAGCTGGGGGTTTAGCAGCAAGAAACAATCAGGTTTTTGGACTGCGAAAAGAAGTTCAGCATCACTGTCACCACGTTGACCGGGAAGACGACCGAGTTGAAGGGGTGCACGGTCCGTGACGAGGTCATCTCATTGAAGGCGAAGCTTGAGTTGGCGGATGGCGTGCCGATAGAACAGCAGCGGCTTTTGCACAATGGCAAGGAACTGGGAGATGATTACAAGTCTCTCGAAGCGTGTGGAATCGAGGACGAGACCAAGCTGCACCTCATGCTGAAGCAGAGCAACTGAATGATGTTTCATCTGTTTCTGTGTTGGATTCAGAGGCAGCCACAAGTGGCACGGGCCATGGGAGCAGCCGCCATGGTGTCGTGCCACGGAATCCAGCGGGCGGTCGGTCCTGGTGTTCAGTCGATTCCTGAAACAATGGATGTTGATACCAAAATTTGAAGAAGGGATTGCAGGAACAGATGTTCGGGCCGCACTTTTCGAGAATACAAAATCAACGCCCCCCAGAGCGCTTGCTGTGTGGATTTGATAGGTCTTGTTATTTGAACCAGGCCGCCTGCATTGGTGCGAGAATTGCGTGACACGAAATGGACATATTTTTCATCGATGTTGTGTTCGGTGCAATCGAAATTGATTCAATCTGGGAATTTATATAATTTTCAGGCAAGTGCCGTGCGTCTCTCGACGGGCTTTCAGCGTGTGATAGTATCAGGACCGAAAGTCCTTCGAAACATATCGATGTGACCCTTCATTGTCGAAGAAAATCTTCAATGCAGTACACGTAAAACATCTTGCACACCTGCCCACCATGATGCGTCCTCTATTGTTCCAACTCGCCCTTCTTCTGCCCCGTTTTTCACACGCCGCGGTGCCGATGGTGAAGGACTGGCAGGCGCGTTTGATCGAGGACGGCACCGTGGCGGCGGGCAAGTACAAGGTGGAGTTCAGCTGGGAGCACGTGCACGACTCCACGGTGGTCGTCGATTACGTGGGCGGCGGCAAAGTCACAAAGCCGACGGACGATCCGCGGTGCAGCGGCGCGTCCACCGCGGTCTCCCCCCGCGACAACCAGCCCTTCTGGATGCCGCGCTTCAACTCGCGGGCCGTGTCGGCCAACATCACCGCCGCTACGGGGATTCACTTCGCGTCCATCGACTGGCAGCCGTGCGGCCACAAGGATATTACCATCTGCCACGCCGAGAGCCACTACGACATCCACTTCTACTACGTGACCGAGGACACCCTGGCGAGCATGCCGATGTGCGACATCGGGACCACGGAGAACCCCAAACTGCCGGTGTGCCCGGACAAGGCTTTCAGCGAGAACCACGACTACTTCAAGCTGGTCAAGAGTAACTTACCGAAGCAGTACGAGCGCTCCTCCGACAACAGCGGGAATTTTGTAAACAACAACGTGGACTTTTGCGTGGACCCGTCCTCCGCCATCCTGCGGTCCGGCGTGCACTACGGGGACCGTTCGGAGACGTTGCAGGAGTGGAAGGCCCCGGTGACGATCGTGGGCTCGCACGACTGCAAACTGCTGTTCTTCGAGCCCATGGTGAGCTGGAAGTGGATCTCCAAGAACATTTTCAATCAGCCCGTCTGGCCCAAGTTCGAGGTCAAAAACATCCAGTACAACCAGAAAACGTACACGCCCCTCCCGGACGGGTGGACCGTGGAGGTTTCCCCGGGCTGCCAGACCACGGACGTTTTTGCCACGCAGACCTCCGGCACTTGCACAATCAAAGTGACGGTAATTGGGGAAAAATGCCCCGCTGGTGGGTGTCCGGCGTTGCAGCGGGAGTGCGACAATTTTTCGACGATCAAGGACTGCACCACCAACGCGATTTACAAAAGCAGTTTCGATTCCTCCAAGCTGCAGAGCTACGTGAACAGCACGACGGGTGGTAACAATAATATCGGTAGCACCCAAACTACGACGACCACGAGCGCCGCGGTTAGTAACTATGTGAGCATGGTGTATGCGCAAAATTTCAAATTGACGACGTGTCCCATCAAATTCTGCGATACCACGGTGCGCTCGACCGAGTTCGCCGCGCTGCAGAAAGAGGCCGTGTGCGCCGTTCTGAGCAGCACTCTTTCGAGCAATACTGTCCAAAACTGCCTGCAGAGCACGGTCGTGAGCAGCGTGTGCCGCACGCGCAGAGCGCTCGCGTCTGAACGTGCGGCCGACATTCGTGCCGCTTCGCGGAAGCTCCAGGAGGACGAGATCTCCTATCGCACTGTGGACAGCCGGATTACGTTCACGGCGGCGTCCGCGAGCGCAGCCGAGAGCGTGCGCGTTACGTTGAACACCAACGTGGCGGCGCTCACGACGAAGCTCCGCGCGGAATATGCGGCCGGATTCGGCTCGCAGGTGGTGCTGGAAACATTGGTGAGCGTCGAGGCGGCCGCAGTTTCGCAGACGTCGCCCCCGCCGTTCAGCGGAGTGACGACCGGTGCCGCGGGCGGGCTTGTGAGTAGTGTGTTCAACGCGGTCGGTCTGGTCAGTGGTCTGTTTCTAGCAGCGGTAGTTATCTAAGGATGCTAATAGTCTTTTCATTGATCGTATGCTGAATGTATCCAACGTATAAAAAAAAAAGAAACAAATATTGTATAGCTTGTAGAGTTTTCCTTTGTATCCAATAGAGTTTTCCTCATCTGACGGTCAAGTTGCCTGATTTTTGTGAGCGTTCCTCCCCACTGTAACAAACACTGGCAATCTCGATCGTATACCTGCAATGTATCGTGAACCAGGCCATCTATTATAGCCCAAAACCAGCGCGAATTTATTTCGCCGATCATGATAGGCGCTTTGTTCGCGCGTGGATATTATGAACTGTGTACCTTTATCCGTCGACTAATAGAAGGCAGAATATTCAGTCGTGAAATTATTCCTGGTCGGCGTTTCTGTACACGGCAAGGCAGGCTAGGGTGATCAGCGACGGTGTTCACAATCGATTTTCTCTGTAGCAACGCCTATTGATTTCGCGAAAAAAAAGTTGTTTGGTCGCGAACAAATGTTGTATTCTAAGAGGAATTTCATATGCTATTCATATTCATATTCTTCAAGTGTCGTATATATTATCGTTCATTTCCGTCTGGGCGTGTCTGTATTAGAAGAGGACAGAACAAAAAATGCCCGTTCCAGAACAAATTTCGCCCCCCGTCAATCTGGGAAAGGGAGCCGAGGCCGGGCAGTGTGGTGACACGAAAATTGCTAAAGAAACAGACAGTGAACAAGTGCCCTCCTTCGACCGAACCGCCACGCGCGAGGAGCAGCTGCAGATCGGCGCCCAACTGGGCTATGGCGAGACGCTGATCGAGTTGATGCGCGATTTGAAAACCGATGAAGTGCTCCCGGGGCTGTTTCTGGGCTGCGCCGGCGACGCGTGTTTCCCCAAATTTTTGCAACACGCGAAGATCAGCTCCATCGTGAATTGCTCGGCAGAGATCGAGCGCGATATGTGCAGAGATCGAGCGGCCGGCATCAACGAGGTTTTGCATCTAAAGTGGCGCGACAGTGTGACACAGGGCAAGGCGGAGTGCAAGTCCAATTTTAGAAGGTTGCGGCAGGCGACCAAATTTATCCACGACAAATTAAATCATGCGTCCGGTCAGAACGTTTTGGTGCACTGCATCCAGGGCGTGAGCCGATCGGCGAGCGGATTTTTTACCAGCAGAGGGACTTTTTTTTTTCAGCAAAGACGAAGGGTCGCCGCTGGCCGCCGCTGCAGAAGAATTTTTAAACTCCGAATCTTCTTCTTCGTCCGCGGAACGCTTGTAATTTCCAGCGCCGAAGAACTCTGCCTCCTCGCAGAGGAAGGGGTCCTCTCCGAGCGCCCAGGGCGCGGCCCAGCGTCCCGCCGCGCCGGCCAAGCCGGCCGACTGCGGATCGGCCCGCCGGCTCACTTCGCGCGCCAAGCGGTCGGCGAAATGCGTTAGAAAGGGCGCCGGGAGCGCGAGATAGAGCGCAGCCCGGTCGGTGGCCATCCGGATCAGCGTTTTGAAAGTCGAAAGAGTAGACGTCGCGCTCATGGGGCCGACCGCGGGCGGCCGCTCGCGCTTTTTGATAAAACTGCTGGGCTTGATGATGACAGGGCCCGCGGCGGGCCGACCGCGGCGACCCGGCCGACCTGCAGTCGAGGAGGAAGGTTTGGAAGGCTCCTGCACCTTTTGCAAATGGTGCAAATCGAACATACGTATTCACTATTCTAGAAAAGAAAAAAGGTGTCTAGAGCATATTTGACAAACATGCGAGCTGCTCTTTAAAATACAAACGACAGACCGAGTCATATTATAATCTGAAACCAGGTGCGCGGACTCCTCACAAACGGTGGGCAGCGGCGCTCCCACGACTGCAGGGTCCGCGGGCGTTTCCGGCTCGGGAAATGTCGCGGCGGACGCGCCAAGCCGAGGAGAAACCGAAAAAGCTACGTCCTGCAATGGAGTGCCGGCTGGAAAAGCGGGTGCTACCGGCGTCCTTTCAACAGACGTGGAACTTGGCATCGTGGACGCTCTGCGTTCGCGCAGCGTCTGCACAGCGCGCATGGGCGGCAGCGTTTGCGCTCGCAGCGGCGGGAGGCTAATCGGTGACATGGGCCCCCCTACTACCGCATTGCCGAACAGCGCTACCGAACTACCAAAACTACGAGCTGCTGTCGAGCTAATACTGCCACTCGTTGTTGCATCCGCTGGACGATCCGGTTCGGGTCGACCACCAGGCCCCTCCTCGGTCGTAGCCTCTTGTGCATGATAGCCACCACTATTGCTACTACCTTCTTCCTGCTCGAATAGGAGGGGTTCCGCGAGTTGGGCCCGAAGAGCTCCTGCTCCGACTGTTGCGGGCTGCAGGGGCTGGCCGAAGACCGCGGGAAAGCGATCAACGGCAGTGATAGCACGACCTTGGGGAAATAATCCGACGAGGAGGACGCTAGCAGGAAACATGGTTTTTTTTTGCAATGACAGAACAAGATGCAAAATGCGAAGGGGTTTCCTGCCTGGGTTTCTTTTGTTAAACTAAGTGCCATTGCTATATTATGGAATCGCTGAGAAATCACGCATCATGCTTGCATTCTTTTTCCATTGCACCATGGTCAGAACATTCCACGTCATTGGGACAACAGAGAATCAAGAACATCTGCGCATCTTCTTGGTTCAAGGAAATATTCACTGCACGATGGTATAACGTTTCGACAAAAATGATATCTGCGCGGCTTAAATTACATCACGTCTTTCTCTGCGAGAGGAAAGAAAACAACTATGGTAAGAATGATATGACACACAATGATGATTTTTCAACGACCTGTTCGGACGGTGGAGGGAGGTGCACATGACATACAATACATGTGCGTGTACTGAAATAAGTCCGAATTTCGGATTACAGACTGAAGATTCTACGCTCAATAAGTTCGAGCAAAATGAAGATCAGGAATGACAATTGTGTCTACAACGTTCACACGACCGCAATTTATAAAATTCGTAAATACAGATGTTACACAAATTGATTCTCACAACTCTTGGCGATGAACAGAATTTTTCTTCGGAGCGACCACCTCCGCATTAGTACCCTCCTCGGATACGGTGCACGATGAATTATGGTCCGCTCGGTCCACGACGCGGCCAAGAATGGGCTCCGAAGCCAGCACGTCTCCCACGAAAGCGTGCAGCGTATACGAAATGACCGTGCTGCTACTGTTGGCGTAGTCACTACTCATACTTGTGGCTCTGTTACGAATACCATTCGTGCTTGTGGCGGAATCTAACCCCGAAAAACGCAATTCCAGTAAGGGCAGCAACCACGAACCGGCGCCACTCTCGATGATCATTTTCTGCGTCGACTCCATCTCAACACCCTGCGTGGCGTTCTTCCGCACCAAAAGAAATTCGGCGATGGGTTCTCCCGTACTGATACCGTCCTCGCCCAGGAACAGCTGCAAATGATACCCAGAGGGAGCTTCGGCAACGGAACCTTCGTGTTTAGCGGAGGCCTGATGCGTGACGTTCAGCGACAACATGAGGAACTTCTCGCGACAATCCAAATCCACGGCCGCTGTGTTTAGGTCCTGCGCCTGGACATCGGGCCGGCGCCGATCGACCACCGCCACCCGGCACACGCGTGCGCGATTTTTCGTTTGCACAGGCTCAGTGCCGTCAATCGGCACCAGGGTGAGCGCACCGCTTCTTGAACTGAGTTCAAACGGTACGTCGAAGCGGGCCGGATTGCCCCAGATGACCGCGTCCGGGCTCAAGAATTGTTTCTCGGAGCTCAAGGTATCCTTGTACAGCAACCAGCCGAGCGGGGAGTGCAGCCACGGCCCGGCGAACTGCTTTCCGAACACCAATTGGCCGGCGACGTGCCCCTTGCGCAAGTCCAAATCCTTGAAGACCAGCTGCTCGCCCGCATTGCAGGCCTGCTGCAAGTTGTCCAGCACGTGAGTGGGGGGCTCGGTGGGGTAGCACATGTGCTTGTAGAGCTCGTGGTGGAGGTTGGATTTGTGTAATTTACGAACCCAGAACAGATCGGCGGCCGGTACTACTGCTCGCCCCGGGCAGTCCGCGCACTGTTCAACGCAGGCGTCGCGGGGCCACGCGCAATAGAACTTTTTCTCGAGCTTGCAAGTGACCGCGGAGGCGCGCTGCGTGGGCTTTTCATTGTGCCGAGAAAAATCGAACATACCGCGGTCAATGATGGGACTGCTACCGCTTGCTGCTGGCGTCCAGCCGCCCGCGTTGCTGGCGAATTCAGCCACTTCGATCTCCGTGAGACGCGGCAGATCGGGCCCCTGGGCAACCAGCCGCGCCCACAGAAACCCTGCGTGTAGCTTTTCGAAACTCACGAACACGATGGAACCGGCGGCGTTTTTGTTCCAGCCCTTGGGGACGGTGAAAATTCGGCTCATGCCTGCGTTCACGGTCGGGAGTTGCACGGAATTCACGATATTATTACGCACGGACGACCACGTACGCACCGGAGCAAAAAGTTGCAATCCTGCTCCTCCGGGATCCTTCTTGACATCAGCCCCACTACTACTACCACCGGGAAAGAGCCGGATGATGCGAAAAAATTCGAGGCGCCGGTCGGCCGCCTGCAAAAAGACGCGGTTGTCGGCGGGAACGTACGAGGCCGCGACCTTTTCCACGTCGAAATGGTATCCCGCGGACGGAGGGTTACACCGCGCCACAATCATGATATGAGTAGCATTCTGACCCCATTTGCCGGCGCAATCCAGGTTTCCCAGGTTGATCCCGGTCGAGACGGAAGCTGCAGCAACGAACGTGCAACAGATATTGAACAAAAAACATATTTCGACAAAAAACCCACGCCGCACTGACGGCGCCGTGACTTTGCCCATTATTGATACAAAACGTATACAATATACAATGCTGGACGCTGTCAATTTACTCCGCGGATCGATGCAACAATAGAATGCTGAGACGTGGACTAAGTGAAGAAGACCAGCATACAATATGAATACCGCATGGTGCAAGCAACAGCAGCGGACGCACATTCTCTACCTGCCGTGCCTCTTAGCAGTTAAATGCGAACGTCTCACCCTGATTAGCCTACTGATATCGCAACTCCCGAACACGACATACCCAGTATTAGGTGGAATTCTTCTCCTAAGTGTATAAGTCTCTTGCGTGAAACTATTTTTGCAATATATTTGACAAACAACATCACAAATCAAACTTCCGCGCCGCCGTAAAAGGGGTGGTTCAGGTCGTCCGCGCCCGCCAACTTGATCCAGAGCGGGCCCTGCCGCGCGAAGCGCACCCGGATCAGTCCCGGGCGCCCCTTCTCCTCCCGCCGGAAGAGGGCCTGCAACAAATGCGCCACCGGCAATTGCACACTCCACCCTTCCACTGAGTCCGCATTTTTAGGGTCGCCAGACGGATTGTCCACGTCGCACGAGAGCGCGCGCACCTCTGTACGTATTGTCTCCGTACAACACTCATTCTCCGCTGCTAGCGCTTCCCTCGGCCGTAATAGCCGCCTGGGCGAGCCGCCTGGAGAAGGCACCTGCCCTGGCAGAATCGCCGGGTAATCGCTGCTGCTCGAAGCACCAGTACCGGTACTTGGAAACGCTGTATTAGTTTGATTCGCGCGCTTACTGCTAGTACCGTCGATGCCATCGAACAAGCAGTTGACGCGTTCGCTGTAATATGCACTTTTTAGTGCTTCCTCGTGCACCACGTGGCCGGTGTTGACGTCCACGGTCACGGCCCGCAGGCTGCGGTCTTCACGCGAAAAGTTGAGCGCCGGCGCACGGTCAGACCGTAAAACAAAATCTTCGATTTCGTGCATTTTCGTGACGGCCGTGACCACCATTCGCAGGGAGTGCTTCGGACGCTGGCGGAACGCCAATCCGCTCATCAGCTCCAGGCGGAAACGCCGCGGCAGCCAGATCAAGGTGAACGGCAATAACGCGGGTTCCGGTGGACGCTCTTCTGCAAAGTTTTCACGAGATTTCCCCACCAATTGGCCAACCAGCTCCCCCAAAGTCTTCGGCCCCGTGGCCAATCTCAAGGAGACGTAGTCGGATCCCAGCGCCAGCGCGGCGCGCGGCCGACGCGCCCAGGGGGGGAGGTCTGGCGTTTCACAGCCCGCCTTGCGGACCAGGCATTCTCGGAGCTGCCCGTGGTCTTCCTGCCTGGGCCGCGCGCGCTGGACGCCGAGATTACGCCGCCTGCCGATCGGCGCAGCAGCAGACGGGGATCCCTGCACGACGCCGCTTCTCTCCCGCGAGGCCTGCCGCCGGCTCTGCATAAAAAAATTTCGGACGCGTCTTGGCGCCCCGCGGGGCAACCGCCCTCCATCGGTTTCTTCACCCGGAGCGTCTCTGGGACCGGCGGTCCAGTTATTCGGGTTCTGTGGTGGACACGGACAAGCTCCGCGACTCTCACTCTCTTCCGCATCGGCTCTCCTCGGAATCGGTGGTGTGCCGTTGAAGACGGACAAAATGTGAAACACGTCACGGAGCTCACTCGTATGAGCAGTAGGATTATCGATTGGCCACTGCGATTTAGGGTCTTCCTCGAGTTTCCGGAAGCTTGCGACATCCAAGAAGTTCGTCACGGCCGCTATCATCGGACCGAGCTGTTCGAACGTGTCTCTGAACAGCGTCTGCCCGCTCACGGACCGCAACTCTACCACCACGTTCTCCTCTTCGGAGCCTGCTTCTTCCGGATCAACAGGGAGAGAGCCCGAAAACAACAGGGCCCCACACAGTGCACGCGCACTCCCAGGCGGCAGTTGCGTGCGAGGTGCGCGCGAGCCTGGCGAGAACACGTTCGCGAGGTGATCACCGCTGGCCGGCGACAACCAGCCCGCCGAAGCGGGCGGCTGCTTCGCAAACTGCGGCTGCGGGGGGCCCGAATGATAGCGATTCCGAAAATCCATGTGGTCTCCGAGCTGGGCGGACAGGCTGGACGGCAGGCTCCGCTCGGCGTTATCGTTCGCGTGCTCGGTCGCTCTGCTGAAGTCCGGAACGCGCAATCTGGAATCGAGACAAGGACCCGCTCTTCGCACCAACAAGGCAGGACCAGGATGGGATAAACTCGACTCGCTACTACTCAAGGGCCCGCCACAGGCGTATGGGCCCGCGCCACTGCCGACGTCGAACGGTTTCTTATGCAGAAACGGTTTGGAACTGGGGAATGGCGTGTTGACGAAAACGGCCTCGTCCGCCGGGACACTCTCGTCGGCATCGTAATTTGCCGCGTGATATGGCCACCGTATGCAGCTTTCGCCAGAGAAGCTGGGGGTTTCTTCGTGGAGCTCCACGTTTTCTTTTTCAGATTCTTCTATCGGACCTTCTTCTAGTGCACGAAACAGCTCACCCGCTTTTCGTGCACCCAATAGACTACCAGGTGGGCCCACGGAATGAGAATCTTCTTCTACTAGCACCTCTTCGTAGAATACCACACGCTCATCCTCAAGCTCCCACTCCACGGGCCCCTTCGCAAGGTCCCCATGAGTAGGCCTCGCAGGGTCGGCTGCTATGCTCGAACTTTCCAACAAGGAGCCCAACGCTCGTCCAGCGTACGGCGTCCATACATCCTGGAATCCCGGCCGCCAGTGTGCGGCCGCGCTTCCCCACGCGGGCTGAACCAATTCCAGCCACAGCAGCTGCGCGCTCACGCTCCACGCCAAAGACATTCTTGAGAAACGACTCTATATTACTCTATAACATCCACTCTACATAATACGAAACCAACGTGCTCTAGAATACACAATAGTGCGACAATACTTTGTATGGGGGATATTATTCATATTCCCAAAATGACCAAAGACCACCCAACACTGAAATCGATTCATCCTGCGTGTTTAATGCTATTGGAATGTATCTTGTGCGTGGCTGAGATTGCTATACCAATTCTGCGAGACATGAGGCATAAGAACGAATGCTCGAAAAAGAGACAGAAACCATGTTCGATATTATGCAACAAACTCACTCCGTCAAGCAAGGGTTTAGATAAGAAATGAAGACGCTAACATGAAGCGGGTACTCTACCAATATCGAAAGAATGAACAATTGACGCATTGAAAAATAGCATTGATAAATAGCTTTCACCAGCGCCAAACTCCAAAAACGCTGCTAACTCAACAACCGTTGTTCGAAAAGATCAAAAATTCGGCCTCATCAAAGCATTGCTAATGATAATGCTTTTTTCACTCAGTTAAGAAGGTACCCGTCCACGTATAGAAGATAACAATCGTATTAACTGTACACGAATAAGAAGAAGGGGTGGTTCAACTCGTCATAGAAGGGGACCCCGCAGAAGGGGGCCCGGTGTACACGTCATAAAAGGGGTGGTTCAACTCGCTGTCTTCCTTCGCAAATTTTTCTTCCTCCGTATAATTAATATCAGAAGAATTAGCAATCAGTTCGACCCAAATGGCGGCCTGGCGCGCGAAACGCAGCAGCAGAAGCGGGCGGCGATTTTCCGTTTTTTGCTTAAACATGACATCCAACAGATGGGCCAGCGGGAGCTGCGCGCTCCACGCCACCTCGCTGGCCCTTGGAGAGCCGTTGGGGTCCGCGACCTTGCACGAGAGCATGCGGAGCTCGGTGCGCACGTTGGAATCAACGTTCGCCTCCTCCTCTGCAAACTGATCATGATCGTGATGCCCGAAGTTTATGCGGCGCGGAGCCAGGAATGTAGCGGAATGCCCTTCCCTCGGTAGGAGGACTCTACTAGGATTATTACTATTAAGTGAACTTGTGCTTGCTTCTCGACTTTTCAACACTTCGACAACATTGGGGCCAGGAATCTGGTTTGCGACATGTCCGGGTCCGGGATTACTAGGAATCCACGCGATGTTGTGAAAGTCCCAGTACTCCTCGGCCTCGTTCCCCGCAGTGTCGATCCGAATCGGCCGTAAACTTCGGTCGGCGGACGCGAACCGGAACGCGGTCGCCTGGCCGGACCGGAGGATAAAATCTTCAATGTCCCACAGCCTGTGCTCCGCGGTCGCCACAAAGTCGAGAAAGGGCGCGTCCTCGTGGGGTCCGTTGGCCGGGCGCACCGAATTGAGGGCCCGGAAGGCGCTCAACCGCAACCGAAAGCGCCGCGGCTGCCACAGAACCGTCATTCGCAAAATGGGACTTGCGCTCTTAATCAACTGTGGGGCTTTCTCCGAGAAAACCGGCGGATCTCTGAAAAAACTTGTGTCCGCCTCCAAGGGTGTACTAACGTTAATTCCTGTGTCATAGTAACACCCACTCGAATGTGAAGGTGTAATGAAACTCTGCTGTAACACCTCCTTTTTGCTCCGCTGCACAGCTATGTCTTCTCTTGCTGGACCAGCCAGGTGTGGACTACCATTATTGTGCACAAATTTTGAATTTTTTCCGGCAAAAATCACCAAATCCGCCAGCGTCATATCCGCAGCGTTCGCTGCGGAGGTCATCATCTGTGTGGGTCCCTGCAGTAAATGGGAAACGCGCTCCTGATTAAGTAAAACCGTGGCCCGCGGCCGCCTTGCCCACCGCGGCAGCTCCGGCGCGGGGCACCCGGCGCGGCGCTCAGCGGGGCCCAGGATTCCTGCCGCGTCGGGTACTGCCCCGAAATCAGACCCTTCCTGCTCCGGCGGGTGAACTCCTGGGTGAACTGCCGGGTGAACTCCTGGATCATCTTTAGTTCGAGCAGCTGCTTCTAATTGCTGGGAGCCTAGTAAGGAGGCGTGCCTCTTCAAAAGAGGAGGAGAGCGCACGCAGCAGCAGCAGCCTGTGGAAGTATCTCTACTAGTTTCCCCCAGATAACTCGTCGATTGACCAGCGCGGGTCCCACCAATATCAATATGGGGATCTTCACCGTCCTCTTCACCACGACCTCCGTCAATCCGCGGCACGTGCTTCGCTCTCCGCCAGCTCTCTACTTCGAGGGCCTCCGCCACGGTTTGCAGCACCGGCGCGAGCGGGCTGGCGGCGCAAAAGGTGCCGTGGAACACCGTTCTGCCGCCCATGGTCTGCAGGAGCACCGTGGTTTGCGCTTCTTGCTGCTCTTCCTCTCGCGAGGACACCGCTTGTGGGACCACCTCGCCTGGAGTCTCCTGCGGCCCACAGTGTGGAACAACAACCGGTCTTCTCGTCAAGCTCGGCGCCGCTCTTTTGAAAAGCAGCTCCGGTGTCCGGACGAAACCCGGCACAGAAACCCCTCTTGACAGAGAGAAGGTATCGCAGTAGCTGGATGGTCGCTGCATAGCCCCGGGCACCTCTTCTCGAGGAGCCCGGGAAATTCTATCGGCGTTCTCCGACGCCTCGTAATTCATGCGTGCCAGGCGCGTGCGTGGCTCCGTCGTGGCGGGCGGAATCTTGATGCGCGACTCCCACGGCGGCACCTCCTCAATGGCGGCACTCATATTCATATCGGACCGCTCATCGATGTCACCATTATCACCATTCTCCTAATATGAAAAACTCCCTCCCGTAGCGTAGGTACCGTTCGTGTTGGAACTGCGGCCATGAACGGAGTACATCCAGGAATCCGTGATGCGTTCGTCCCACACTGACACCGGCACAAGGAAGCGGTCGGGCAGCGACGCCGGCGCGCTCCGCAGCTGGCCGTCAATCACAGAGACCAGCGCGCGCGCAGCCACAAAAAAGGAGGGGTCCATGTTCCCAAGCACTAATTTTATATGCCCCTACTTATTTCCGCGCAATGTATATCATTCTCTTCGGGGAGACTGGATTTTTTGGTGTCTGTATTTGTACAATGTGACGTTTGCGATCTAATTTCACGCGAGGAATATTAGAAACTGTCGATGTTATGTTATGGCTTGCAAGAATCGAAAATACACATTCTTCACATTTGTTGGGACACTGAATGTTTCCGTGAAAGAATTAAGTACCAAATTTTTGTTGGACGGAAATCAACAAATCAGGCAGAAAGCATGCAATTGAACACGGACGATCGGCGAAGATCTCACATTACCACCAGATTTAACAGTCAATATTATTAACATTATGCGACATGAGACAATATTCTTCATATCACGAAATTCAAACGATGATGCTGATTCTAAACTATCTTAAACCCTCAAACGATCTTAAATTCAAACGATTAATTAAACCCTCAAACGATCTTAAAAACATTACTTCCAGGTGAGACTGGTCGAAATGAATTCCGCCCACTGGCTGTCTTCGCGCGTCCGGAGCAAAGGGATCCAATCCCACAACTTTGCCCACTGAAAATTTTCCGGACCGAGTTCCCTTCGAAACCCCGCGATGCACTCCATGTGCGCGCTTTTGTCCGGTCCCACGCAGAAGCAACAATGGCCCCTTACGGGGTGCTTGATCAACTTTATGAAGGCACCCACATATTGCTTTGCGGGCATCCACCACAAGATGTCATTCACGCACTCCTGTTTGAGCCTATTGGGGGCGTACATCTTCTTCTCACACCCCGAGGCCACGTACAACTTTTTCGAGGGTTCGTGCAAGGACTGCAAATTCGTCCATTTCTCCGCCGACGTGGGGTACGCGATGTCGTTTCTTATGAACAACACGCTGTCTACTTTTTCTAAAAGAGAGAGGCCCCCTTGGGTATCGTTGAGCCACATCGCAAGGCGGACCATAGAGTCATGCTGGCTCTTCATGAAATTCGGAAAAAACTTCACGTGCTTGAGGGAGAACGAGGCACCTCCTGCTGTGGCTTCCTGCTCTAAGGAGGCCACCGCTTGGCGCCAGCCTTCTTCGTAAATTTTAAAATTTGCTTCGCCGCAGCGCTTCGGCAAGCTGTAAGTCACGGCCAAATTCACGTTGGCGTGCGAGCGCAGTAAGGGCTGTACGATGTTTTCCACGATGTTTTCCGGTAGGCTCGTGTAGCGCGGCATGGCGTCGGTGCAGCTGATGTTCAGACGTCCGTGCAGGATGTTGCCCCTCGTCACGATTGCAACAGTATGACGAGTGTTTGTGGGGGCCTCTACTGCGGCTTGAGGCACCGACGCCTCGGTCGCGGCTTTTTCCGCGAGGGGTGCGGCGTCTTCCCGGGCGGGGGGCCGCTCTCTTCGTCGCGTATGCTCTCTCGCGGGGTCTCTCGGCGTTTCTCTTGGTCTTTGCATGGTAGACTTAGCGCTCTGGCGGGGGACTCTCTTCTCCGACCGGAGCGATGCGCCGAGCCTCCAACGAAAGGGGCCCCCAGACGCGAACGTCAGAGAATTGCTCATATAGAAAGACTGGAGAAGCCAGAGAAAATTCGCGCGAACAAGAAATACCAAAGTCAATTGCGCCACCCACAACCGCATGGTCTCTGATGCTAGGACGAAACCAAGGGCAGTGCACTAATGAATCAGAGCTGCGAGCGCGGTTCTTACTCCATACATTGTGAAGTTCTCTACGCACGTTGAGCGAAGTCTTGCCGATAAGACATGCTGGAACACTCTTCTCGTGTCGAATCAGAAAGACGATTGGCACGCGCACGGAGCGTTTCATAGCATTTCATCACAATATCATACAGACACAACACAATTGCAGTTTACGCAAACAAAAGATTTGCCGACATTTGCATCCTTGTGGGGTTTCTTTGGGACACAACGGCCTAGTTAAATTTTTCTTTAGATCCCTATTTGCATTCCTAGAGTAATAAACATGATTGCACAATATGTTTTTATAATGTTAACGCAATGATACAGATTCACTGCTAATACGTGGCATAACAGCTGCTATTCGCAGCCTGCCTGGTTAATCTCCTATTGTTAAAGTTTGTACAGACTCACAGAATTAGCTTTTTAGTGCGTATTGACTTTAAATTTTCCGTCGCACAAGCATATATCATAGGGTCGCATATAGGGGCGTATCCGGCATCACGGGAATTCCCACCGGTTGAATTCCTCACGGTTTCTTAATACGGAAATTCCCACCGGTTGTCCAGCAGTTTCCTGAATAAGGACATGGGTTGCGGCTGGCCGGGCGCGCCACCTCGCTTCGCGAACAGCTTTTGAATATCCTCGAACGCCACGCTTGTGGCCTGCTCACGCAGCAGCTGCCGCCGCCGCTCCCGCGCGTGCAGAAAATCACGCAATGCACGGTCGGCACGGCGGGTGCGTTCCTCCAACTCTGTCCGCGACGGGAAACCTCTGGTATGCTCTTCAAACGTGCAAGCATGCGTATACCATACCGGTCGTACGCATTTTACACGCATATTTATCTGATCAAACAGATATTCAATATGCTAATATTCTATGAAATAGTTTCGCAGACCACAAATATTTCTTAGTGTAATGCAGCATACGCCAGCGCAGCATATGATGCTCTCTCCATTTACACATTTTTGTCCGTACAGAATACCCGGCAATTTCTATTTCACACAAACTATGAAAATCAGGGAAACATTTCTTCCCTTCTTGCTATATGCACCATCATTAGAGTATGTCTGGTATGTTCTACAAAAGCCAGAAAAACGACGCAGCTAAAGACAACTCTGAGCGACTACCTATAAATGTAGCAATTCGTTGCGTACAACGCGACCCCCAAATTGTGTATTATCTTCTTCTAACTGTTGCTGTGCGTTTCTACCTCCCCGCTCCCCGGCGCCCTCCGGTCTCTCTGCATGCCTCCGCCCAATGAACGGTCGATTCAAATCGTCGTCGGGCGCCAGCTCCACCCACACAGGTGGCTGCCGCGCGAACGTCAGCACCTTCGACGGGCGGGCGCCAGCCTTTCATTATTTACATAACAATCATGCAAAGAGTCTGTATTCAAAATCCTATCAACGTATTAATGATAGCTCTGGTCCACACGACCGTATAGTACCAAAATTCATCATCTGCGAGGAAAATACGACCTCCTTCTTCGAGATTAGCTCCGCCAGCAAATGCGTCATCGACAATTGCACGCTCCACAGCTCCGGGAATCTGGAGAACACGTTATTCTCCACACGCACCGGCTTTATGTCGTATCGCACTGCCCACTTTTGGTTCCGGCTTTTGGCGGCCTTTTCGTACGACTCCTTGAGCTGGTCTCTCGGAATGTAATTCGCCACGCTGCTGGTACTGTTGTGGAGATGAAGAAAGACATCGTCAACGTTGCCGTCACCACCAATCTCATCGTCCCCATCAACTAGCGCAAATGTCGGCTGCACGGAGCCGCGCCCCGGGGCAAAAAAAGTAGGCCCCTTCTGCTCGAAGATGAACGTTTCGATATCGAAAATGCGCATTTCTTCGGTCACCACCATATGCAACGGGTTGCGCTTCGGACCTCCCCAGCCAACCGTAGAACAAGGCCACTCCCCCAAACAGGTGTCGCGTATGCGAAGGCGAAACCTATATTTAATTAATACGATTGTACAACATCTAAATATGTATTTAAAATTGATTCGTGCGGAAACGGAATCGACATTGATCCATCGCATATACGCGGATAAGAAAAAAATGAAACCTTCGCGGCTTCCAAAGAATCGTGAACGCGACTCCGCCCCGCTTCCAATAGTGTTCCGGCTCGCGCAAGAAGGCAGGGACGACGCTCGTTTGTTCGGCGTCTTCAGACTGTACGTCTTCTTGCAGCCTCCTCTGCTTTTCCTGAAATTTCTCGGCAAGCACCAGTAGCTCGGTCAGCGAGAGTTCGGAGGTGTCCTCGCTTTCGGCCAGCACGTCCGCCACGCTGGCGGTGTCTAAAAAGACTTCAGGGGACGGCCTGCGTGCCCACGCTGGCAGCACCGGAGTTTCGGCAGAAGTGTGACAACGCATGAGCGAGAGCTGCAGCGAGCGTGGATGACCTCTAGCGGGCGTGGCAGCTTCGTCCGCCAATGGTTGGAAAAAAGGCGGGAGGGACGGAACGAACTTCCCGACGCACGCGCGCGCTTTCTGCAACACGCCATCTTTTTTCTGACCGTGCGAGCAACTGCTCCCTCTTGATGTGTCTTTTTCTTCAGCCTTTTTCATCAATACATCATCTGCAGCGCCTTTCTTTTTTTCTTTCATGCAGTCGTTATCCGAAGTCACTGCACCTTCAGGGTGGTCATCATTTCTTTCTTGCCGGACCCGGCGCCAGCTCTCCGCCTCGAGCACTGCTGTGGCGGCAGCGACGACCGGTGCGACGGCGTCTGGAAAAGCGCCCAGCTCGATTTCGTCGCCGTTGATAAACCGCAGCGCTATCGGTATTTGTACGTTTTCCCAATCAACGGCTTCTTCTTCTTTCGATACTTTCGCAAAAGGCTCTTCTCGAAATTCCTCGCTCGCCGACTCTCGCACAAACGGTTCAACAAATGTTTCTTCGGGGCCACCGAACTCCCACGGAAGCTCTCGTCCCGCAATAGGGGGCGGCGAGAGGGATTCTTCTTCTTCAGTCGGTGTTATGTCGGAGCCGTCGTGCATCAAAGCATCTGAATACCCGGAAAGGTCCAGTCGCGGCACGATTCTCGTCGCAAGCTTTTTCCACGGCGCGCGGGCCCTTCTCGCCGTTGGGCCACCGGACCACCTGGCTTCCGAGGGACGGCGGGAAAGCCCCGGTAAACTCTGAGACAGCTCCTGAATTAATTTGGCGTCGCTGTCGGAGCTGTCCGCGTGGTAGTTGGCACTATCGGCGGTCCAGATTTCAGGATTCCAATCACCCTCCGCAGCAGGGTGTCTTTTGAACCGCGGCGTCGAGGGTGGCGTCGAGGGCGGGGTGAACGGCTCTACCATTTCACCGCCCGCTACATCGGCTTCTCTTGGCGTGGTCACTTTTGCTTCTTTTTTGGATGTTTCTGGGGCATTTGCGGCAGAAAGCTGCGGTTCTCCGCTCGCTTTCGACGGATTTGTGTTGCTGACGGTGTACTGCCCAGGGTGCGTCCGCAACGCCAGAGCCGATGCTCCGGAGAAGGACGCGGTCCATAAATAGAGCAAGAAGACCGCAGAGCCCTGCGGGACCAGTTTGGCCCATTCCATGACGAACAACGATTCGATATTGACTTTCTATTCCGCTGACATTCCTACAACTCTGAGTATCTTTTCAAGACAAAGCTAACAGCGAAAACAAAACAATCATGGGGACACAACTTCAAGAGGACCTCCAGCTCTTTCCGACAACTGATTAGCGCTAGTGACAGCGAGGCCTGATACACACACATGTATAGCTAATGTAGAGCTCCCCCGTGCTTCACATTTGGGCGGGCTGTTCGGCTAAGTGCGTGGGGTGCCTGTGGCCTGCTTCGATGCGCATATAATTATTCCTATTTCCATTCTAATTCTCGCGCAAGCGGAAGCGTGACAGAACTAAAAGTTACATGGAGAGAACCTCTGCGCCCGAAGGCCGCGCCGCGCGTTCGCGAAACGCCTGCCCAGGCGCCGGCCCCAGCGGCGGCGCCCCGCGCGCCCGGCCCCAGTTCGTGAACTGCCGTGACGTTTGTGCTGCGCGGACTTTCTGGCGCTCGCACGGTGCGTGGCGCATTTTCGGCCAGTAATCCTTGCTTATATTCAAACTGAATATTGGATGGGCGATAACTCTCAACACTGCCAATCTCCCCTTGTGCACAAATCTTCGGCGCCGCCGCAAGAAAGCGCTTGCCAAGAAACGCGGCCGCTGGCCGGCGCGCGCGCCCGCGGGGCACTCGCTCCAGCGCGCGGTTGGCGGGTGGCCGCGGCCGGGCGCGTTTCGAAATGGCAGCCGGCGCGGCGCCCCTGCGCCGACGACAGAGGGAGCCAGGCATGTTGACGGAAGCAAAATATGACAAGTGTGGTCTGCAAGTCTATATGTCAACTATTTTTTACTGTGCTTTCTATGTCATCTATGGTGCGCCGCCGCAACCGCACTGACGCGCGAAATTGCGGCGCCCGCCGCGGCTCGCGCCCGCCGGGCACTGGTCGCCAGAAACGCCGCGCCGCGCGACCGTTCCACGAACCCCGCGGTCGCAAACGCCCCGGCGAGCATTTTCCGCGCACGATGCTTCCCGTGATTCTCCATTCGTTGCGAAAGCCTCGCAAACAAATAATTAGCTTCGCGCAGCGCCGCCGCCCCCCTTGGCGGCTTTTTTTTTACCCCCCTGTTGGAATCCACTGGGCCTTCCCGTGCGCAGCGCGCCACCTTGCCGCTTTTGCGAAATGCATATGCGCACGGCCCATGCAGCAAAGCCCTTCCTCACGGATCCAGGCGTGTGCGCCAGGTCAATCCAACTGAGCCCTTGGTGGACTCCCACGCTCCTCTGAACGTCGCATGGGCGGACTCGGCCTATTTTGTTTTCCTCTGGTCGGTGCAATTAATTGATATTCGGTTCAGTTTGATAGAATGAATACCATAATACATTGTCCGATTACATCAAAAAGCGCGCTGCCAAACAGAGCACTCCACAACTTGAACAGCCCGCCCGCAATCACAGAAACAAATTCAGAAAAAACGCGATTTTCTTTGCAAGGGATCTCTTGGAACACCGACGTGAATATTCTTGGTGACTTCGCGGCTACATCACGACGTGCTCCTCCACAGACTAATCATAATGCCTGAACAAAACTTAAACGCGACTCTCCGACAATAAAAAACCTAAGACGGCTACGACCGCCCACTCGGACGCGTCAGGCACTGATATCAGTTGGGGAATTCGAAATTTCGGGGGAAGGAACGATTATGAACATAGAACAACCAATATAAAACTATCACTAAATAAATACAATCCGCATTTTCATGCACGTGGGACCATTGTCTGACATCATACTCAGTCTATATTTCCAAAAACTCCCTGGCACCACAGTCTCCACTACTTCAGGCCTCGCAGCAGCTTACTGTTCTTAAAGTACGGAAGCGTTATGACTTGTACTAGACGACGATCATACAGAATGAACGCACACTATTCTTGAATACTTAACTAGACTAGAGTATCGTCCACGGTCCGCGCGCCCACTCCTCGAAGTCGTCGCAGGAGACCTCGAAAGCGGTTCTCTCCCTCGACGAGGTGCTCAGGCCGACGCAGACGTAGTGCATCTCTTCTGCCGTGAAACGCACGCGGTTCTGCGTGACGCTCGCAGCGAAGGCCGCGAACTCCGCCGCACTGTACGCGACCTGCGGCTTGAAATCGTTCCAGCCCTGCCGTTGCACAGAACGCCGCACCTGCTCCAGCTTCAGCGAAAGCCGAACGCCTTTAATAGTTAGTATCACAATTTTAAGTTAAAAAAACCAACAATTATATTCAGTCATGATAAGGAATATGCATCACGAATGATTTGATTGAAAAAGAACATAATACCGTAGAGAGCCGCGTAGCCGCCCACCATGTACACGTAGCCGCCGAGGAAGAAGCCCAGGAACTCCACCAGGCCGTTGTCCCACAGCGCCGCAACGATGCAGGCGCCCAGAAACATGCACCAGGCCCCTTTGCCGGCTAACTTGGTAGTGAAATTGGCGTATTTCCGGATGGCACCGCGCGTCTTCGCGGCAAACCCCTTCTGCGGCCCCTTGCCCCCCTGCTGGGGGGTGTCGACAATAAGCTGGAGAAGCCCGAACAGAAAGAGCCAGAAATGATTGATGAAGTCCCAGATCGGTGCGAACTCTCGCATAGCCTTGAACTAGCTATTTTGGACAGTATGACTGGTGGATTACCATCTTGATCTCCACATCCAGTAAAGTAATACGATCAACACGTTCTAATAATTCAGTCCATTCCTAATATAACAGTATTCTCGCAATATAAAAGAATCCGTATTAAAGAACCTCGATAATCCCCATCAGACCGGCGACTGTGACGCAAGCAGCCGCCACAAAAAACAGTAGGTGCCACGTGTTCTCGAAACCGCGCGTCTGCGCCACCTCGCCCGTCATCTCGCCCGTCGCCACTGCGAGCTTCCCGCCCTTCTTCGCCAGCGCCTTTTGCTTTTTTTGTAGTTCAGGATGTACTCGCATGATTTGCGCCGTATATCCAATTTTCTAAATGATGCGTGATCGCATGATTTTTCAAATGAAAGAATCTCTTACGGGAACCTTTAGACAAAAAAGAACCGGATCACTTGCCGAAAAAAACAAAGCTTCGTAAAAAAAAACCTCGATCCTCTCTTTTACGGGCGATTCGGCGATGTTCTGCTGCAAACCGTCCGCCATTTTTTGCACGTTTTCCAGGCTGCCCTGCACGGACGCCTGGAGGCGCTTCATCGGAGAATCGTCAGGCATAGTTGCGATTGCCGGGGCTACCTACCGCACTATAAGATAGACAGTCTTAGTTTGACATGATAGTCGGCTGTATAATAAATAATAATAGGTATACGATCAAGATACTGAATATGTGGAGTCTGTTCGTACAACACAATGATGAGACTTCCTACTACACAACGCAGGCATATTGAATAGGGCCCAAAAGAAACTTCATCCGTTGCCCAAATTTTCAACTTTTGTTTTGTCTTGGTAGACCGCGAACACTGTATTCATACGATGCGGTTTCACATTTTTCTTCAATTTCGAATGAATTCAATATTCATATTATTTGAACAGTGCTTCTGCGTCCCGTATAGCTTGCCGCTCCGCTGGCGACAGGCCGTTTCGCGCATGCTTGCCGTTCCCCTTATTGTTATTACCGCCTTTTTTGCTACCTTTTCTTTCAGCAGAATTTGCATTTCGCTCGGCCCCCCCTTGGGTCGTCCGAGAGGCGCCTGCTGGCCCCTTTTCTGAATTTGCACCACCGTTTTTCTTTTTCTCCTTCTTCTCTCCCTCCTTTTGAGGCCCGTTCTTCTTATTACTTTGGCTCTTCTCTTTGTCACCATTTTTTTTATCAACATCCAATCCCTCCTTCTTGCCAGCACCCCTTTTGCCAGCACCTTTTCCGTTTTTCTCAAATTCGCCGCCGTTGAGCAGGCGCGGGATCTGCGAATAGTTGTTCACCAAGCTCAGCCGATCTGCGCGCAGCATTTTCACCACTGCACGGGCTTTCTGCAGCTCGTCTTCGGCGTTCTTCGCCTTTTTTTCCATTTTCGCGAGCTTTGTTTCCAGCGCCGCCACGGGGTCTTTAAACAATTTCAAATTTCCGGTCACGCAATTGATCTGCTGATCCGTGGCGGGACCAATACCAACGACCGTCATGGTGTTTTCCTCGATCTCCGTATGGCCCGCGTCGCGAATTTTGCACGCGGTCAAACCGAAGTTCTTGGCAGCTTTTTTATTAATTTGCATAATTGTATATTACGTCTGCAGTCGTCTTTTCTACTATCGTAGCAAATATCGACACGACGAAGTCACTTCCAATACTGTCAGAGTCAAGTATGATTCGCGCAGACACGCTGGAAAACTATATCATAGAAATATATCATTGACCTTTCCTGATCTCCCGCAGCTCCGCCTCGGAGTTTGCTCCCAACACGACTTTCATGCTGCCCTGGGAGTTTTCAATGATTGCATCACTTCATAATACGCATGTCCCTATTAGCTACTACTTTTGAACGTAGTCATATTTGTCAAGCGTCGTAGCATCGTCTTTTGTCATATAATATTGCAAAGATGGAACCTTCCATACGTACAGACGGATGCTGCAATAATGATTTAACCTGCTTTTCCCATGTCTTCACGAAATTCTTTCTCGATTTTCGGACGCACGTGTGCACGGCGTGCCCAACCTCGATTTTTTTTTTGTGTAAAAAATTGAGTATAGGCAGCTGATCTTCTCGTGACATAACCTACAAAAGTGCATTGTCTAACTATTGAATAATGTTGAAGGTAATATGGAAAAAACCTAAAAAAAACAAAGACCTGCGCCCCGATTTTTCCAGCGCTCATCCCCAAATCTTGGCGCGCCACAATCACCATCTTCCACCCCTCATTTTTCAATACCAACCGGCCTTTTGAGGTGGTGCCTTTTGAAGACATATCCGCGTCGTCGCTGTCTTTCGAGGACTGCGCCGCTGCTGCTGGATTGATCCACGGCGAAGTATCCATCTCCGGCGAGTCTCCTTTGGCGCTGGCCCACTTCGGGCTCGGGGACCCGGCCCCCGGAATTGCGTAAGAACCGTTATGTTCAAAGACCCCATTGTTCGCGACAAAATCCCGCTGCGCTTCGAGGTAGTCCGTGACTTTGCTCTTTTCCTTTTCTTTACAAGAGCAATTATCCAAGGAAGAGGACGAGAGCGTCTTTTCAGGAGGAGCACCCAGATCTTTTGTTGCGAGTTGGCCATTCGTTTTTCCGGCCGTTAGTTTAATTTCTTTCTCAGACCCCGCGCTGCTCCTCTCATCCTCGCTGGTGGGCACCTCGTCGTCCTCCTCTTCTTCTTCCGAATTGGGCTCCTCGGAATCGTCGTCGTCCTGATCCTCGTAGAGCACCTGCTTTATAAAAAAAGATCACTTACCACAATTATCAACGAATCTTTTAGATAGAATTCTTCTGTAATACCGAGTGCATGTAGGGTTTTACTTTGCATACCAAGTGTCAAGAAATCTTTTGTGATGGAATGCTATATAAAATTGGATTTGGATATTTGATTTCCTCTCTTAAAGGGTTCCGAATATAGTAAATAAAACCTGCTCGATCGCGCTGCGCACCTGGTTGATCACGTGGGGCACCATTTTGAGCTCGAGTATTCGATAAACAGCCTCGCTCGCCATCGTGATCAAGCGCGGCATCAATTCGTTCGCCAGCTTGGCCATCACTGCATCCTGGTTCCCAGACTCCCCAAACTCCCCAGTATTCGATAAGGTCCCGGCTGGCACCGACTCGGCATTATCATTAAGACGCGCACGCAGCTGCGCATTTTCAGTTTGCATCTTTTCCCAATCTGCATCGTTCTTTAATTTGCACTCGTGCGCCAATTTGCATCGTAGTTTGAACTCGTCGATCACCAGGGTAAGCAAACGCGTTAACCCATTCGGTTGGTCGCAGCCCCCCCCATAGGGGGCCGCAAGCGTATGGAGGTCACGTCCGACGTCCGTAGCTTCGACCTCAGTCTGCAGCTTGAACTTCTGAATGAGGGTGGCAAGTTGGGCGCTCTCGTCCGGATCAATCTGTACTTCTGACAGATCCAGCATCTCTTTAATCGCCATCAAAAGCTGAGCCTGCCTCAAATTGGATTCCGCTCGTCTGTCTTCATTCGATTCAGGACCGCAAAAGTTGGTTTCCGGATTTTCAACAAGTGATGTATTAGAATTTTTTCCAATTTCGCCGTTTTTTTCTGCGTGCCCTGTCTTCTTACCTTTGCCCTTCCGCCGAACCTCATCTTTGCCCTTACCTTTCAGCCACCCCTCGCATTTGCCCTTCATGAACCCCTGCATCCACTCCGTCGGCCCCTTTTTTACTCCAGCGGAGGGGGAGGGGCCCTCGCCCTCCTCTGGAGGGCCGGTATTGTTTCTCGACCACACGACCTCACTCGTATCGATGTTCTGCAGGAAGCCGTCCGGGAAGTAGCTTTGGCCGTTGGCGTGGGACCCTTTGGACCCCTTCGCAAATGGGCCTGGGGAGAGGCCGCCGTTCCTCTTTGCCCCCTTCCCGGGGGGGGACTCCCTCGGGGGAGGAGGCACCTTCCGGGGGGGCTACTTCGGCGGCCGCTCCCACTTCCCCTTCTACGAAGAGGGGCTCCTTGTTAGACCCCTTCGAAGGCCCCTTCTTTGCACCCTCTTTGGGGGACCCCTTTTTCGAGCCCTTCGCAGATTTTTTCGTGGGAGGGGCGGCTTTGAACTCTTCCAGTAGGCGGGACAGCACCGAACCGTCGTCGGGGATGTCGAAAAGGGAGAGCTTTTTTCATTTGCAATTTGCTACCATGATATTTGTGCTCAAGTCGGAGAAATTTTCGTAGTATAGTACAGAGAAACCTCCTTAGCTTATTAATTTATTCTGTCCGCTTAAAGCTCTTTACAGTATGCCTGGCGCGACAGTTTTATTTGACTATATAATATACCTCGGAGCGTTCGTCGCCGGAGCTCATCATGTCGTCCGATTCCTCTTCTTCGTCTTCCTCGGAGTCTTCTTCTTCCTCTTCAGGCTTCTTATCGTCCGCTTTTTCACCGGACCCTTCCGCTCCTTTTTTATCACTAGCCTCTGGTGCAGGGGCTTCTCCGTTTTTCGTAACACTGCTGCCCCCTTCTTCCTCGTCGCCTTTTCGCGGGCTTCCGTTCTTGTCCTCACTTAATGCTGCCGGCTTTCTTGATCGGTCAGCGCTGCCACCCCCCTCGGAGGGGCTGCTGTCACCTATGTCCTCAACCTCCTCCTCCTCCTCATCATCAAAATCCCTTACCGAGGCCACAGTGTGCTCGTCCGACGGTGCGTAGGCACTTTCAAGTTCCTGCACGATGTTCGTGTGCAACGTCACGCCTTTTATATAAATATGGAGTTTTTGATCAATAATAAATAATAATAAATTTGTCAGTAAAATTTTGTGCTTGTTTACACTATTCTAATTCTGGGGCTGAGGGTCTATTCAAGTAATTTATTGATTCCATATAATATGAAATGAAACGACGATTTCAAAACTATAGACTATAATATACTGCTGTTCTTGTCCTATTAACACTTTCTATTAAACACAACGATATAAATAGAAAAACCCAAAAGCTGCGTGAGCGAGACGATTTGTTTCGTGCATTCGGTGACGAATTTGTGCAGAAACTTTTCCTCCGCCTTGCTCTGGATGCGGTGCGTGGGGGGGTCGAAGCGTACATCCCACGGAGCCATTTTTTTATTAGTAACTCGAGGTCACGCCAGGAGGCGGTTAACCTCGATACTCGAAGTCTGCACCTACCGTAATGTATTATTAAAAGAATCGGGACCGATCTTAAACGTAACTACACACTATAAAAACTACGACTTTAACGTAAGCTCACTATCAACAACATCCACGCATCACCATTGCCGCTCGGCGCCTCTCTGTTGTTTGTAATTTTGTAGTATGTCGGCGACTCAGTCCGATGAATCACGTATGACGTACTGCAGCCCGACGTTGTACAGTCTAATGTTCTGCAATCTATCAGCTGTATGGATATTACTCACAATTTACGTGAGAGATGGAGCGATGATGTCTTGGTCTCCTGTTGTGATGGGATCAAAAGGCCTCGACGTCATTGTGGTCTACATGGAACTTGACACGGAAGAAAAACATCAGATAAGAGACGCGGATTGTTGTGGAACACTGCATGTCTTGAACGCGGATGCTTCCGTTTGACGCAACCAATATTTACGAAGACGAGTCTGCATAATAAAGACCATTCAGAAAATTATCTCTACAGATCTGGCGATTTTTCCGTACCCTTGCTCACGACGCAAGCACATTCACATGTGAAGACGTCCGCGATTTTGAGCACACAACATCCTATGCTATATGGCGTATGTACGATATGTTAAC
>Ga0099797_100271_pt1 | contig 34327 bp, 16 predicted proteins | sample Uncmet_Sort48C_1_FD_89871 | JGI IMG/M metagenome (GOLD analysis project Ga0099797, IMG submission 89871) | Marine eukaryotic communities from CALCOFI LINE 67, Pacific Ocean - C012_Sort48C_1 | ecosystem: Environmental > Aquatic > Marine > Oceanic | place: Pacific Ocean: Monterey Bay | collected... | reverse complement strand
CCATGCTCGGATCCACTCAGGCCTATAATGAATGATTTATAAATATACAAACACAAAGTAGGTATAGAACAACAAAGCGAGGATTGAAAATAAAGAAACAGAAAACTAAAAGATTGAACGTTTGATATATTCATAAATACAGGCAGATATACAAATAATTTACAACAAACATGACAACATTTACAACAGATTCTGGTATTGGAAGTAAATACTTTGGTACGACGATTCCATCCATGAAAGACCGTGTGGAATTATGGGCAAAAGCAAATGGTTTGCCTACGGAACATGTGGAAGAAGCATTTAATGCATTGCAAGCAGATGGTAGCGAATATAAATTATTCGAAGATTACATTCGTACGGACAATGGAACAACAAATGCGCCACATTTATCTGGCACGGAGGGTAAAGGGCAGAAATATAGATACTTTAAAAATGGACCACAACGTTTACGTGAAGTATTTGAAAAATTTTGCACCCAATATAAAGATAATGACTTCTTGGTTTATGGTGGCGCTGACGCTATTAATGGCATGGAGCGATATAGCTTTGGAAAATCATGGGAATTAGCGAGTGGACTTGGCCATTTCTTACGCAATATAGTTGGCTGCAATGAAGGTGAACCATGTTCCATGTTGATGAGAAATTATCCTGAATGGGTACTTGCATTTATGGGTAGTACTAGCAGTGGCTTAGTTTCCGTTCCAACAAACTCCTTATGGGTTGGTGATGAAATTTCATATGGTTTGAATGATTCTGGTTCAACTGTTTGTTTCTGTGATGGCCAACGTGCTGCACAAGTATTGCCATTATGCAGGGAAGGTAAATTGTCAAAGTTAAAAGCCGTCGTTGTTAGTCGAGATCCAGATAATGTTGCGGATACGGGTGGTGGTAATGTAAAAGTTTACAAATTACATGATGTTATGAACATGGTGAAAGGAAAACCAATGCCATCATGCACAGTATCTCCAGAAGCAAATGCTATTATCATGTACACTAGTGGAACCACAAGTGCACCAAAAGGTGTAGTTTCAACGCATAGAAATGTTGTACAATCGCTACGTGGTGCAATGTTTTATGGTGCCCATGGTCGTTTAATTCGTGCTAAATTGCCAAAAACACCGAAAAAAGCATCATCCAGACCACGTGCAAATGCTATTTTATGCCCTGTACCTTTGTTCCACGCAACTGGTACACATGCTATCTTTTTGTTAAGTGTATTCCTTGGGCGTAAATTGGTTTTGATGGCAAAATGGGATGCATTGCTAGCATTGCAATTGATACAGGAAGAACGTGTATCAAGTTTTACTGGCGTACCAACCATGTCCATGGATTTATTAAATCATCCTGATTATGATAAATACGACACATCGACTTTAAAAAGTTTAGGTGGTGGTGGTGCAGCTCCTCCTAAAAAATTAAGTGAACAAACTGCTAAAGCTGGCAAAAGTGCTGGACAAGGATGGGGATTAACCGAATCCAATGCCATTACGGTACAAACCATGTCTAGTGCAGAATATATTTCAAATCCAAGTTCATGTGGTCGCGCAGTTGGTTTAATCGATGTGAAAATAGTAGATTCAGAAGATCCAAGCAAAGAAGTGCCACCAAATACACCTGGTGAAGTATTGATACGTGGTGTTACTATTATGAAAGAATATTTAAATAAACCAGAAAAAACGATTGATTCCATGTCAAAAGATGGTTGGTTCCGTAGTGGTGATATTGGTCGTTTGGATGACACAGGTGCATTGTACATAATGGATCGTTTGAAAGATTTAATTATTCGTGGTGGTGAAAATATTTCATGTGCAGAAGTTGAATCTGCTATATATGAGCATCCATCTGTTATGGAATGTTCCGCATTTGCTATGCCAGATGAACGTCTTGGTGAAGTAGTTGCAGCAGCAATTGTATTGAAAAACGGTGCACCAAAATTCACAGCAGCGGAAATGGTACAACATTGTCAAGGCATTTTAGCAAAATTTAAAGTTCCAACGGAAATATATATATGGAATGAACAATTACCACGTGGTGCAACAGGGAAAATCCCAAAAAAGAATATTCAAGAGCTATTGAAAAATGGTGAAGCTAATGCAACACAAATTTTACCATTAAAAGCTGGCTTGTAAATTTTAACTTTATGACAACACACATATACATATATAATATATTAACACATTATAGGATTGTATTTTATAGTAAATGTGATAGTAAATGTGTGTAGACGCGTACACGCTAACACCCCAGCTACGTTAAAAATGACCAAGAAAATTGATTTATATTTTTTTGTGTTTTTAACTGACAAAACGCTGGATACATTAAAAATTATTGGGGTCAAAGCAAATGCAGTAAAACTGTGTGTAGTGTTTACATTTTACTTCTCCGTATATTGTATTTAAATACTTTGTGTATTTTAAATGTATGATAGTGATTAGAGAGAGAGATGGAGCTTAAACTTTTTTTCAAAAAACACACCTCTTAAATTTAAAAAAAACACATGATGTGTGTGTGTTATTTTGGAAAAGTGTATTCGTATTTATTAAACTATTAATATATATTATTTAAATATTAAATATATTATTTTTATAAAAGGACGCGTCATAAAGTACGCGTGGTGATAAATATTTTTACGAGACGACTGTACACTTCGTATTTTTTCTTTTTTAAAATTCCATGACAATAATGGTTATATCATCATGCATACTCCTACGCCTTTTACCGTATGGACTGGACTTCAATTCATCCACAGTTAATCCAAGGCGATATGCCGCTTTTTCCATCGCTGCATTTAATAATACTTTTGCATTTGTTTCCACAATAGAATCTTTTCCTTGGTTTTGGATGTTATCGTTTACAATCACACATGCTTCTTCTGGTGTTAATTCATCCCACAAACCATCTGTTGCTAATATTAAAAACTTATCATTTGCAATATTAATTTGATATTTCACAATTTCAGGTGTTGCTTTTATGTATGGAGGATTATATGGAGATTTAATATGTCGTGATCTATTTGGATCAGAGGTAGTATATGGATTATGTTTAGATGGCCGTTTTCCATTAAATTCTTCATATTTCAAATAAAAGTCACCCAAGCTACGGGTAGGTTGCAATCTACCTTTCACGTAACAAGATGTTGGATGTTTACATCTTACTAATTGTTCCAATGTTTCATCTGGATGATCTTCTTGTAATTGTTTTTTTTCCTTTTCTACACATGCATTATGTATGGAAGTCATTGGTTTTGCAATAATACTTATATTTTGATCCAATGGTGAATTTGTTTGAATCGTTGTATTAGTATCAAGATCGTTCAAAGCAATAATACTGTTAAATTTACTATCAGGTTTATTATTGAGTATTTGTTGTTGGAATGGTTTTGTATCATCATCGTCATTATCATTATCATCAATAATATGCTTCATCCTGTTGTTCATATTAGTATCATTATTATTAGGTATTATTGATCCAATAACTGCTCTGCAATCACCTGCATTTGCTATTGTTAATGTATTATCATAATTCAATATAGCAACACATGCACAAGCACCTACCCTACCAACGCTACCAAATCCTAATTCAAATACAGGCCTTAATTTTATACGCAGATCATTTTCGATTTGTTTAAAAGTATTTAATATTGTTTTTTCAATCATCCTATTGTTATCATCATCATTATTATTATTATTATCATTGCTGTTATTATTGTCAACTTCACGTAGTAAAGAATTTTTAAAATGATTCAATAAATGGTGTTCAGCATATTTAGCCACTTGTCTTCCACCATGACCATCAAATACAGCACATGCAGTTTGAAATGGTACATTTGGATTCTTGTTCTTAACAATGGAAAAAGTATCTTCGCATGGTGTATTTGCATTGTATGATATTGATGAATATTTAATATTATTATTGTGACGACTACTATTAATATTATTATTTACATTATTATTATTATTTTCAGTAATGAATATTGTATTAGTTGATGTATCATCTTCTGCTTGGAGGATATAATTATTTGGTCGTCTTTCAAAAAAATATTGCGACGATGCAAAAAATGTAGCAGTTGCAGTGATCACCGGTGCTTTAATAAATATCTTGCTATACATATTTTTTGTATTGAACTGTTTAAATAATTGTTTTCTTTTATCGAACAGATATAATAATAATAATAATATAATTTAAATTTACGCTATAATTTATACCCAAGAAAATGAAGATTATTAAAAAAAAAAAGAGTATATAAGTTTGAGAAAGTTAAATATATATAGTATAACTGATTCAAAAAATGTTTTTTTTTCAAACACTATCTGATATATAGAATCCTTGCTTTATTATAAACTATATTTACACTTAATTTTATTTCGTATATATATATATATATCTGTCGTCTTCTGTATTCCTTTCTCACATATATATATATGTTGCATATCCAAAGAATAGATAAAAAAAAGATATTATTATTATTATCTTTTGAACTATACTAATAAAATCAATGCTGTGTGTATATTAATAGTTATAACATTTTTCACCTTCCTCTCTATACTATTCTTATGCTAAATAACCAGGTGCTATGTTCATGTACTTTTTTGAAGACTACTTTTTAAGGGTTCCGGAAAACAGATTTGTAAAACTTTGACCGGTTAGCATGCAATAGCACTAAAACTCAAATGTCAACTTCCCAAGCTGTAATTTATTAATATTATATAACGCTATTTGTATAGTGTATTTATACCCCTGCTATTCCCACTCTAATATTTCTAATCAATGCTATACAATGCTATACAATGCTATTCCCATTCTACTATAAAATGGCTCGAAATATCTCGCGGGCCATTTCGCCTATGAAAGTTAAGTATATGTAGTCTTATCTTGTATATAGACATAGCACACATAGCAAAGAAAAGATAGTGTTAGTAGTGCTGTTCTTATACTAACAAGTATAAGAAAGTGGGAACAGTCCGAGATGTTTCGAGAGAGAAAATGGTAAAACGTCTCATCCGCCCATCACACTTTTCATTTTTCAACTTATCTCTCTCTCGTCGAATCTTTTTTTTATTTTTCATCATTTGAAAACAATCAATAATCTTAAAATTGACCTGTGTGAATTACGATGGATATATTATAGCAGGTAAAAATAGAAGAATGCAAAGAAAAGATTTTAATTCTTTTTTTTTCTTTTTCTTCTTGGCATGCTACTGATTTTTCAAGAGGTTCCCGATGCTGTGTTAGTGCTATTTGGACTTTTCAAAGATTTTACAAACGCCCTAAAGAAACATCAAAAAACATATATTTACATACATACAAACGATCAAAGTAGATGGAAGTAAATGCACAAAAGAAACAAAAAAGAAAACAACAAACAATTGCAATAGAAAATTACAAATAACAGTAAAAAATAACTTTCAATTACTCTCCCTATTCCCTTCTCGAAATAAGAAAAATTTTGATTGTGGAATACATACATATATATATATATATATTAAAAAAAAAAAACATTTATACCATTTTATTTTTTTTCTTCTCTGTTTTCAGCAACTTATACGCCAAAAGTAGGATAAATTATTTTAGTCAAAAAAAATAAAAACAAATTGAATAATAATAATAATCGCAATCATGTCTAGGACAACGATAAGAAGAAAAAAACAAAGAGCACCATCATCGATTGATACATCGTTGGAATCATCATTAGGTGTAAGACGTGGTGCACCGTCTCCAGCATATACCCCATCAACAAATTCCAAGTTACAAGGTCAAAATGGTTCCTCCAAACGTAAAGAGGAAAGTGATAGTTTAACATGGTCGGAAGAAGATGATGCCAAACTATTAGAGGCTATTAAAGATCACGGGGAAGGGAATTGGTCTGATGTTGCAAAAGGCGTACGCCGTGTCTTCAATGCAGAAAATGTACAAGAACGTTGGGAAATTATTAAAGGCCCACCTGTCAAAGGTCCATGGACACGAGATGAAGATGCATTATTAAATAAGTTAGTGAAACGATATGGTCCAAAAAAATGGAGTGTAATAGCAGCACATGTACCTGGAAGAAAAGGCAAGCAATGTCGGGAACGTTGGAAAAATCATTTAGATACAAATGTTTCAAAATTGCCATGGACACCGGATGAAGATAAAATTTTATTGGAAGTTCAAGCTGCTGTTGGCAATCGATGGTGTGAAATTGCTAAACGTTTACCAGGGAGACCAGAAAATGCAGTGAAAAACAGATGGAACTCATTAATGAATAGGAAATGGACACAAAGTATGCAAAATCGTGGTGGTAAAACACGTGGAGGTAATTACGATGATCGTGATGCGATTGCTGATTTATTTACAAACGAATCGCCATTTACGATGGCAACGAAAGGCCGTAATAGTTTCTACGATAAAGCAAATGCAATCGAAGCACCAGCATTAGGTGCATCTTTACAATTGGATTCACCAGAAGATCGAGATTTGTTAAAAAATTTATATAGTGCATTAGGACGTAGTGGCACAGCACCATTGTTGCCAAAAACACCTAATGTTGGTATGGGATCGAAAAATGGCAATGGTGTCTTAAAAAACAGCCCATCGAAATGGGGTGGTGATCGTGCACCATTGCAAAAAGTCGATTCAAATCGAATCATGGAAATGACTGCAGGATTTTTACGTTTGGAAATGAACAGAAAATTTAATTATGAAAAATCAACAAATAGGCCATCTAAAAATCAAACCAATATTATTACTAGCACCACTAGCACGTCAACGACGAGAAATAATAACAATAATAATAATTATAGGAAAAGCAATCGAAATAATAATAAATACAATACATCGATTGGTAATAATAATATGAGCATCTCCCAATTTCAAATGAGCGATACGTTTAAATTCAGTTTGGATAATATGATGGCACCAGATTCACAAATGGTAGATACTATTGAATGGGATCTATCCGACGAGCCAGTGAAAATGCCTGATGCGTATGATGAAAATTGGAATGGTGGTGAATCATTACGACGTTCAGTGGAAAATATGAAAGTAAGCGGACCGCAATTATTCCGTGCATCATTAGGTTAAATATATATATATATGTCGTCTGTGACATGTTATGCTTAGATACATAAGGAGGGTGAAAAGATCTTAAAACGAAAAACAAAAATGTAAAAATTCCGATAGAACACATATATCAATCATGTGTTTGTTAATTTAAAAATTTTATTGATAAAAAAAATAGTAAAATCTTATTTGATTATTTGAACTTAAATCTATAATTAAAATAAATATAACTAATACTAATACGTACTACGTACTATACATAGAAAAAGATAAAATAGTAATAAGAACAACACCTACGATGAGACAATTTATATACAAGTTAATCGCAAATGTATCAAATGGATTGAATAAAAAGAACCATGCAAAGAAAACAATACCATCATCCTCATCATTGCAACAAATATTATGGAAACCAGATCAATCATATTATGAATATGATAATGTAAATCATTATTCGTTTCATTCTAGTAAATTTATACAATCAACATTCACAAAAGAAGGTGAAAGATTTATAAAAATGAATCCACCACATACAATGATGCAGCAGAAATTGAAGGATATATTAACCGGATTCTTTGGCATGAGGCATGTGGATGCAGCATCATTGTTACAAATAAATAAAATGTTTGTATTAGATTCTATAACATTATTGAACCTTTTGAAAATACAAGATGATGATGATAATCAAACGAATAAAACCACTATGAGTACTGTAAATAATAATAAGAACAATATAAACAACAGCAAAACGTCGTCGTCATCAATAAAGTTCAACACCGTATTGGATGTAGGTGCAGGGGATGGATATGTTACACAAGTAGCATATTATCCATTATTTAAAAATATTGAAGTGACGGAAGCATCAGCTGGTTGTATCGAATCATTAAAGAACAATCCTTTCATCACAAATGTACATTTTGAAACAAGTTTAAAGAAATTTAACATTAACGATAAGAAGATGAATACGATTGATCTAATATCAATGTTGAATGTATTAGATCGATGCGATAAACCACTTACGATGTTAAAAGATGCACATGCATGTTTACAAAATAGCAATGGTAAATTAATAATTGCATTGACGTATCCACACCGCCCATTTGTAGTTGAAAAGGATGTATTAAAAGCAGAACAAGCTGAAACGTTTGATAAATTAGATATACAAACGACGTTTGAAGAATTTATTGATAAAACAATTGAACATTTAAATGATTTAAATTTTAATGTCAATGCATTTTCAAGAGTCCCATATATATGTGTTGGATCCGAGAATCAAAATGATGATCCATATAGTTGTTTATCATGTGCTTTATTTGTATGCAGTGTCAAATAATATATATGATAGATGTTGAATACAAACTGTTATGACCGTGTGAATTCGAGTATATATGTTCTCACGAGAGGTAAATGCATTTGTAAGTCCATGTTTTTTCAAGAGAAGAAGTTCCATTCATCAAGAAATATACCATGTGCAATAACAAATTCATTACACATGCGTTCGTGCGTTCGTAAAAAAAAAATGTATTGGTGTGTTGTGCTTATATTCAATTTGTGTTTTTGTTTGTTAAAAGGTAGAAGAGTGTAAAATGATATATATTCATGCGATAAATATTTTTCGACTTTCTATATATACTTTCTATATTTCACACGTGAAGAACGTGATGATTTTCAATGTATTTTGACAATTTTATAATTCATCTTTGATGAACTAAGAAATGAATAAATAAATATAGAAGAAAATGTTGAAGAGAAATATATATATAGAAATATATATACATACATATATACATATATATACAACCATGGCATCCCTTACAACCAATTCACCACCTGAGAAACGACGACGAACGTCATTACAACCAGCAACCATCGAAGCGTTAGAAGAAGAACGTGCGGAACCTATTGAAATTGGTACATTAGTTTTACCAGCTGGTTTTGAGTCTGCGTGCGGGATAATGACAAAAATACTTCTACATTTAGATATTAGATCATTATGTAATGTGAAACGATCTTCTTTGATTCAGCAATGTCGAAAACGATTTGGATGTGATGATTTTGAACGTGTACGTGATGAAGCATTGAGTATTGATTATGAAGGTAGAAGAAGTATAAATGAGATGAGACTTTCACATCCAGCGAGAAGACTTTATTTATTAATTGAAAGATATCAAAGAGAGTTTCCGGAAAATCAATATGGTGATGTACCAACACCTATCGTATGTGCGAGTCAACACAGACGTATGGATGATGTAGAATTATTTGTTAATCTTCATCCTTATCACAAATATATTACTAATCGTGGTGTGAATGGCTACAGCGATGATATGACATTGAAAGATATGGTGAGTCAAGTCGGTAAACGTAGTGATGGTGGTGAATGTACACCTTTAACAGTAGCTGCAGCATACGAACATTTCCAAGTAGTTAAATATTTAATTGAACAAGGTGAAGCTGATCCTAATATTGCAAATAGTAATGGATGGAATGCATTGCATTTAGCAGCAATACATAACAGTACGACTACTGAGTTGATTGAATTGCTGTTAACTCATATGTCTCTCGATAGCATTAATAACAAGGACGGGGACGGGGGCACTTCCCTAGACTGTGCATATTATAATCGTAGTCCAATTCGCCAAGAGATCATTGCACTTTTGCGTTTAAAAGGTGGAAAAGCAAATTGTCATGATGAAAATGGTAGACATGTAGGAGAAGGTAATGGTGATTTAAACGATTGAAAAACATTATTCGCGAAACGTGTTTATATTTTGCATAATAAAATACAAAACTTTGAACAGAAGAGAGATTAAAACTATAATATTTTACAAGTATCAATTGTTTGATATATTATCGCACCCTGATCTAGACTCTCATCAATCTACTATTTCGATCCATCACCATCTTCCTTCATATGTTTTTGTAGAAACATTTCATGTGCTTCGTTCCATACTTTTGCAGTATCAGCATATTGTTTACGTTCTTTTATTTTCGATAAATCAATTTCATTTAATTCATTTGTAAAACATTTATTCCACCATAAAATGATTGACATGCCACCTGGTATTGGTTTCTTCTTTAATTCTATCGCAATTGCTTTCCGTTCCATTGGATCATTTACTATTTCAATGATTTCCCAATCAATATCATATTTATCCTCTGGTTCAACAATACTGTATACAAATTCACCTTCAATAAAGTAATCTTCATCCTCGTTCGTGGTGTTCAGATTGGTTTTTAATTTGATTTTCAATGATTTTTCAAGTAATTCAATATCGACATCTTTCCCTTTCACATTAGATGGTATAAATATATGCAATGTAATTGTATCTTTCGTTTGCGACCATACATATTGATCATTAATCAACGCACCGTTTACTGCCCATAGTTTAAACTTTGGATCATATTTATCTTCTTCTTTTTCCTGCTTTTTATTGTCATTTCCAACTTGATTTGGTTTTGTATTGAATATTTTTTCATATGTTGGTGTGATTGTTACATTCTTAGGTATGTTTAACATATCACTATTACCGCCAAATGTTATAGACGATGTTTCATTCAATTTTGTAATGTTCAACCCACTTTTACCTTTGACTGTACTTCCATATTGATTTAAATCTTGATATGCTCTATTATTATTATCAACATTAACATTATTATTATTACTTTCCTCATCACTATCAAAATTCATTTTATCCCATTTACTATAATCAACCATTTTTTTGTATATATATATATATATATATATATCCACAGAGAGAGAGAGAGGCACGGTGTACTTTTTCTTCGTTGTTGTCGTTGATGGTTTAGTTACTATTGCTCATCTAATTTTATGTTTTTTATTTTATTTTCTATATATTCATCGATCAACGATACATTAAATCACTTCTTCATTAAATTTTATTATTATTCGTCGTATTGAATTGAATTGAATGAAAAGATTTTGTATTTATATTATTATAATTATATAAATAAAGGCCTTCTATGTGTAAAAATATGATAGAATGGAAAATACATTTGAAAACAAAAACAAACGGACAAACATAATTGATAATCTAATAAAACAATGGCATCGTTATTAAATGAAAATCAACCAACGGATCCAATATCGTTATTACCGTATAAAAAACCGACAAGAGTATTGCCATGTGGACATACCTTTAATCACTCGTCTTTAGCTAGTTTAATTGATAATAATAATGGTGATGCAACCTTAGCATGTCCTGTATGTAGAAAAAGAAGTCATGTTAGTGCTGTCAATGAGTATCCTAGGAATTATGTTTTGGAACAACAAATGGATTTTCAACAAGAAAAAGAAGATAAAATACGGAAAGAGAAAATGGATTTAGTTATCAAAACGAAGATTGAATCCAATAAAAAGTTGATGCATGTTTTAATAAAAGCATATGGTGAAAACTCCAGTGAAGTTACGAATTGTATTATTGAACTTGGGAACTTATATTATGATATTGCTGAATATGATAAAGCAATGAAATCTTATGAAGAAGCATTAATTCGATATGAAAAATCGGGTGATAAAATTGCAGATGTTGCAAGAACATATTGTAAGGTTGGTGCAATATATGAAAAACAAGATGAATATGATAAATCGATGGAATATTTCGAAAAAGCATTATCAATGCAAGTGAAAGAATTTGGTACGGAGGAACATGTAGATGTTGGAGAGACATATGCTCGAATGGGGTGGACATGTGTTAGGATGTCTAAATATGATCTAGCAATGGAATATTGTATGAAAAGTTTAAAAATACGTTTGAAAGTATTGGATGAAGGTCATGTAGATGTTGCAATGGCATATAATAATATAGCAGCAGTTTATCGAGCACAAAATAAATACGATGAAGCATTAGAATATTATAATAAATCATTAGATATTTTTATAAATAAATTAGGTAAAGATCATAATGATGTTGCTGCATCATATAATAATATAGGATTAGTTTATTATTCACAAAAGAAATATGATGAAGCATTAGAATATTATAATAAATCATTAGATATTCATATAAATAAATTAGGTAAAGATCATACTGATGTTGCAGGATCATATAATAATATAGCAAATGTTTATTATTCACAAAAGAAATATGATGAAGCGTTAGAATATTATAATAAATCATTAGATATTTATATAAGTAAAATAGGTAAAGATCATACTGATGTTGCAGGATCATATAATAATATAGCAAATATTTATAGAAAACAAAATAAATATGATGAAGCATTAGAATATTATAATAAATCATTAGATATTCGTATAAATAAATTAGGTAAAGATCATACTAGTGTTGCAGGATCATATAATAATATAGCAATAGTTTATAAATCACAAAAGAAATATGATGAAGCATTAGAATATTATAATAAATCATTAGATATTAAAATAAATAAATTAGGTAAAGATCATACTGATGTTGCAGGATCATATAATAATATAGCAAATGTTTATTCTTTACAAAATAAATATGATGAAGCATTAGAATATTATAATAAATCATTAGATATTCGTATAAATAAATTAGGTAAAGATCATACTAGTGTTGCAATGTCATATAATAATATAGCAGCAGTTTATCGAGCACAAAATAAATACGACGAAGCATTAGAATATTATAATAAATCATTAGATATTTTTATAAATAAATTAGGTAAAGATCATACTGATGTTGCAACATCATATAATAATATAGGATTAGTTTATTATTCACAAAATAAATATGATGAAGCATTAGAATATTACAACAAAGCATTACCAATACGAATGAATAAATTAGGTAAAGATCATCCTAAAACTAAACGAACAGTGAAATATGTACAAGATTGTAAAAATCGATTAGGAATGTAAAAGTAGTTCGTCCTTTTCCCCTGTGTGGAGAGTGATAGAAGTGATAAAAAGTATTTAAAAAAATATTATTTAATGATGTGTGATGTAAATCATATAATATCTCTCTTTAGAAATATAAATAAGTACATTCGTACGAACTAAAAATTGTTATGATACAACTTTCACACACTACTTTAACACACACAAAAAAAACATTAAATTACACGCGACTTTTCTCACTTCACACTAGAATGCGATCTATGTATAAGTGTTTTATTCTTTGTTGTTGTTATTTTCCCCTTTTTTGCCAGTATTTCCTTCTCTTTTTTTTCTGCCATTAATATAATACTTGCCCGTTTTGCTTTTAGTTTTTTCCTATGTAATTGGATACGTTTAATGGCAGCAATTTTTTGTATAAATTTAGTATCAGAACCAGATTCATCGTAATATAATTTTTGCAAAGCAGAACTACGTCCCATTATAAATAACCGATCAAAGTAACATAATCTAGAAATGGTCACATTGCCAGCATTATACTTTTGGATATCACCACTTTTAAATTTTGTATATAAAATTGTTTTCATAGGAGAATCTTTACTTTCATTTTCCATGTCGTTGTTGCTATTATTATTATGACTTGTAATAACATCCATCATTGTTTTTCTAACTTTACGTATCGAATAAATATGTTTCGTACGTGTTTTAGTGTTATGGTTGTAAAAATCTAATTCTACTAAATCATTGACTGAGAATGATTCCTCAATCAATGGAATATGCCCAGAAAATTCAATCTGATCCTCTTCAATCTTTAAATTAAATTTTGATAAATCTAAATTTTTATGCAAAACATGATTTTCTACATGTAATGGACAATTGTATACAGGATTTGTATATGTATAAGGCAAGTATGCAGTACTTGATTCGTTCGATACACGATGTCCAGCTGCATTCAATTTACTACCACGATATAATCCGATTGGTAAACATTTAAATTCATTAACAATGTATTCAAATAAATCATTATATAAAAAATCTGCATCGTAATCTTTTTCTTCCATCGTAGCAATTCTATTAATGAAAAATGAACTTGGGATGTCTGTTTGTACTATTGTGCCAGGACTTTGCTTTGAAAATCCATCTTCAACGGATATCAATGAATTTAAAATTCCAAAAATATGTGGTTGATAATATGCTTGAGATAATAAAGAGATTAATGTAGATGCAGGATAAATGCGACCACTAGCATACCTTGGCCATACATCGTACCTTGCCTTTGTCAACATATAATTTAAATTTTGTAAATCCATAAATTCTGTTATAATGCCGATTTCTAACCGGTCATTACCTAATGCTTTTAACGCACCTTCAAGCATCAGTGTAGAAAATATTCTCGCTTTGTCTAAATGCACAGCATCGTTTGCAGCATTTGAATCTGTTATTGGACCATCTTCATTTTCAGATGGATCTGCCAGTAGAAATACATTTGATGCTGTCATGACACCAGCACGCAATAGATCTTGCGGCTGGGTAAAATCACCTTGTACATAATAAACATTTTTATAATGTATTAAAATTAGCCTCCATAACGATTTACGTTGCTCAAATCTGCTCAAAATAACAATATCTTTCACTTTACGTTTGGCTTTTTGTCTTTTTGATTGAAGATTTGCAACAAACGCTTTGAAACTAGATGGATCAAAATTTTCACCAATAATAATAACATGATCTTTCAACCCTGTCTTTGGAATATGAGGTGGTGTTGGATCTCGCAATTTAAATAATTTAGTAGCTGTATGACTTAATGAACTATATTTACCACCTGATGATGCTCCTACATCGACAAATAATCGCTCTGTCCAATCAAGTCCTGCCTTTATAATCGATGACACCGCGCGTTCAACCATTTCTTGAATGACCTCTTGTGTTATTTCTTTATAAATCTTCTTTTCATCTTGTTCTATTTCTTTTTCTAGTAAATTTACAGCTGACTCTTTGTAATCTATCGTATCGAAATTACTACTACCCCTTTGTCTTGCTCTATTTACGTTATTACTTTCTTGTTGATCTAATTTTCTAGAAACAGAGCAATAATGAGAATGTTGCTTTGAAATCAAACTTGTGATGTAGTTTGCATTATTTACATTTTCGTCATCTTGATACAGTTTCTTTAAACAACTTTTTTCACGAACTATTATTAAACATTTATGCTTATGTTTTTCAATATTAGTAGTTTGGTGGCTTGGAACAAATACATGACGTTGCTTTTCTGTATCAAATAATCCAATTAAACATAAATGTCCGGATGTTTCTTTTCGCAACATGATAACCGCTTTAAAGAATTCAATGCCTTCCACCATATTAGGAACATCAATTTGCATCATATCTTGCTCTAAACCGTATATATATTCTTTTTCCCATGCTACTAACCCAATATCTTCATCTCCTTGAAGATCACCATCGTTAGAATCAGTTGCCACGAAAAAATTATCTGCATCCTCAATACCTTCGATCCCTAAAAGTGATTCTTGCGTTTCGGCTTCTGAAATATTACCAGACGTAGGCAATAATAAATTAAACACTAATGGAATGATACCAGGGCATACAACGCTTTTTGCTAATAATTCCATTTTTGTATCATCTAACGCAGCTGCAGACCATGGACTTAGCCCAGCAACTTTTAAATGATTAATCGAAGATTTTTGTTGAACAACTGCAAATATATTTCCCCTCTGTTTTCTATATTTTTGGATTGCCATTACTCGAACAACATTGCCAGAATCAGCTATATCTTGTGACGGATCAGAGACAATAAATACGGGTGTAAAAATATCTAACATACATCGTTCCAGATCTTCACCTTTCGTTACATTCCCAACTAAATAAACAACATGATATTTATATAATGAATGCTGGCGCAAAAAATCATGATCACTTTTGCTGTAATAAATTGGCTCTACCATTACAATCACGCGATAAGCAGCACTGCTTTTAATGGACGGGTGGAAAAAATTAGCAAGGAAATGCCTCAGTGATTCGCTGCTAATATCACCTACCAAAAGCGCCCGTTTGCAATGTGCAAAACTAATTGGCGCACTGCCTTGTCCTTTATTATCTTTCTCATATATATCCTGCAACGTTTTTGTTTCTACAGCGAATTTAATAATCCCCGCAAAAATTAAGAATATAGTAAATAATCGCCCAGTAAACGTGAGTGGTAAAATATCACCGTAACCCACAGTACTCATAGTTACAAATATGAAGTACATACTAACACCAATAGATTCAAAATAACTTTCTTCCTGATCAATCCCTTCTAACATTTGGATCATCCCAGCCATTACTATTACGAATTCTATTATATTCCAACTTGCTTGTATTAATTGTTTAATTATATCCGAATCCAAGTACAATCTGTGCCGAATAGTTTTATCATTCAATAAACGTTTAAAGGACACACTGTAATAATATGTTCTTAAAAATGACAAAGAGTACGGCCCGGTTTCCTCATATAAATTATCAAGACAATACGTTAAATGTATTATGGATGATGTGATTGATAGCACAGCAATGATGTTTGGAAATTGAGACATGTAAGAAATATACCTTACGTTCATGTATTTTGCCATATAAAATTGGTATACAAATATAAGACCAAATATACAATCAATAACAAATTGAACAATAAATTCCCCGTGCTCAAGTTTCGTATTTTTCAAATAAAGATTTGAATTATCAACATGATTACCATATAATATTAATTGTATGATACCAAGGATAACTAATATACCATCTATTCCAGTATTTATACTTTTTTGGCTAGCATTTAAATACAATCGTCTTTTTTTCCCATTGCATTTATGTCCATATAATTCTCTCAAACCAGCAAGAAACAAAAATCCTGTATAGAAACAGATTGAAACATATATGTTATGAAAAAGGTACATCACTTGATTACATTTTAATTGTATTATATGATCTTTATCAGGGTTAGAAAATAATGGTTGAAACCAATTAGGCATTGCTAAATTGCATTTATTAAACTTTGTTTGATCCTTCACTGGGGTTGTAATTATATATATTATACATGATCCAAAAACAAGCGAACAAAGAATAAATACTAAGAATACCTCTTTCGTTTCTCTAGTAATTTTTATTGTTCGTTTTTTCACTTCAATAATTTTTTCCCCTTTAGCATCACGTGTTTCAAGTAGTTCAAAATTTTCAACTCCAGTTGCTGACTCTGCCAATAGAGTATCAAATGCCGCATTTTGATAATATGGATCATCATATATTCGCCATAATATTTCATTCCTACTTTTCTTCCCTAGTTTAGTAGTTTTCGTTGTTGCTGCCGTATTACTGTTGTTGTTATTATTATTCGTTGTTATTTGTTGATAATGTGTTTTGTCTTCATCAAATATTTCTCGAGGTACTCGAATAGATATAGGTTCAACTGTTTCTGAATCTGTCACATTAAATTGTTCTTGTTCTGTACCACCTATAGATATTTTCAACTTGATTGTCTCCATGTTTTTTGTACCATGTAAAAGAGTTTGGAAAGAAGTACTATGTCTCCTCATCGTCGCAGCTGTCTTCTTATGTCTCTTGTTCGGTTTTGATACTTGTATTTTTCCACTTTCATCTATTTCTACTTTTTGCCAAGAACGTCTAGATAATTTATGAAGGTCACTATTGGATTTCTGAAAACTTCCATTACTTAATGATTTTCGCTTTATTTTTTTTCCTTCTTTCTGCAATGGGTTGATATTTGCACGGCTCATCTTTATGTATATTATTCTTTTTACTTTGTGGTATACCAAGGAGGTTGGATATATATATAGCAAAATTGTGTGTATAATATAGAATATCTTTATATTATCGATATATAATTGGATAATTTTTAAGTTTGTATTGTGATGTATGGAGTTTTCTTTTCTATTATGTTGTTATTGTTGCACCACACGAATATATACTTTATCTCTATGAAAAATATCTAATAATTAAATGTAAATGTATGGATTATAGCTTTTCGTATAGGTATCTAATATAGACTATGTATTTAAATATACAGTCTTCCAATGCCTATGGCCATGTATGCATCAATATATCTATTTTTTTATAAATTTGTTGTTTTGTTGAACCACCGTATTTCGTATTGCTCTTGTGAGGCACAAATAACTCATTTTTCAATAGTAATTAGTTTTATATTTACAAGAATTTTATAAAAATACAGAAGGTGATGTACAGGGAAATTTTCATTAAAATTTCATCATTTTTAACATTTTCGCCCTAAATTCTTCTATTTCATTGTTATGATGATGGATTTTTCAGTTCATTACAAGAAAACAAAGGAAAAACATTGAAAATACCTTTTTAAACTTAGGCTCCACTAGTATACCATTTTTCCTATCACTTGGCAAAATAATTTTGACATTTCACGTTTTCAGAAATTAGGTTTTTGAGAATTTCTCGCATCAAATTTATACATTAAAATTTGTACTTAAATAAATTATTAATTTACAGAAATGACGAAAATAAAGTATAAAATTCATAAAAATCATTAAATTATAAAAATATCAATTTTTTAAAACACAAAATACATGTAAAAATTACATCGTCATTTTAACAATTTCTATATCTTCTTAAAATTACATATAAATAACATCAATTATGAAATCATACAAAATATCATATTTTAGATGGAAATGTCATTTTTTACATAAATTGTAAATATCGTTTTTGGAAGATTGAAACCTATCAAACATTTCGTATAATATTTTTGTACTAAATCGTGTAACACAGAACCGACACTACATGTGAAATCCACCTATCAAGTAGTGTTACAGCTATAGGGTTACGCGTTTTTTTTAACTTTTAACGGTTATTCAAATGTGAAGTAGATACAATAATATTGATATACTTGGTAAAATTATTACCAAACATATATAAATTGATCGTGGATACTTATTTTGATAAAGATATGTATCTGTATATCCAATAAACTACCTTTTGTAATTTTGAAATTTTCCATTTTTAGTCCATACTATGTCCATACTAATATGAAAAAAAATCACCATTTTGAAAAAAATTCGATACGTTGTCAGTTTCATTTAAAACATAATTAGATCAAAATATTCATGTACTTCTTTCCTTTAGACATGTGTTGAGAGATGTGTCTAAAAACGAATTCATTCGTAGAAGATTTAGATAGAAAAAATCGACACATTGTATTTTGGTGATATTTCTGATAATTTTTCAATATTTTGGTGATTTTTTGGCCTCTAACCCTAAACTAACCCGATCTTGAAAATCACATATCGATGTAAAGCTCGACTTATATATGATGTATGGACAGGAGAACGGTCGGGGATTGTTGAGGTGATCAGTATACGACTTTTAGGTATTGGTTTCAGCTTTGTATATAATAGGAAAGTGTAGAAATCACATTCGTGTGAGTGTATGTTGATGCTGAAAAGTAGAGTGAGAGGTCCCGTCATGTACGTGTATGACCCCGCAATGCTGAGTAGTGCTAGCATCTCTAACCCTAACGTAAATGATCAAAATGCACGATATTTTTTGTAAACATGGTTCTACGAGTAAACTCCCCAGACCACGACCTACACATATTCTATACGCAGTAGGTAAGGGATATGCAACGTTTCAAAGTCTAATTTCATTAATTTCATTGAAAGTTTTCAACCTTTCAGGATTTTCACCATTTCGATGGAAAAGTGCTCTAATACTAACTCCATGCTAACGTACGATTAAAATATTTTTTTCAGGACTTTTCTTTAAAAACATAATTATACATGTAAACTCTCGGAGAAAAGTTAAATATATCACCTACGATATAGAAACTACGATATTTTATCAAAATTTTTTATGTTACATGTTCAAAACAAAGATTTCTAGCTCCCGTTACAATGTATGTGATTCAAAATCGATCTGGAATTCTAGGCCTTTTTCAGGCATGTTCAAATACATTGTAAAATGGGGTATAGTTGATACAATATATCTCAAGTCAATCAAAATATTAATACAAAAATAGGTTCAATTCCCATTTATACATGTATAGAGCCAAACCTAAGAGTAAGTTGATGACAACTGAGTGTCAGGAACATACTTTACTAACGACGTTTTAATTGCATGTCAAAGTACCCTTACTGTGGAATAGGCTTGTAAAACCTTAATAAAAGTGTCCAAAAATGTGCATTTTTGAATGAAAATTCACTTTGGGTCTAGCGTTTCATGTAAATATGATATTTATTTTGGTTGGAGTTTAGAGATACAAGTTATATATATAAAGAAAGGATTTGGTAGTTTATATGGGATGAAACTGTTGGAAATGATGTTTGGAGACGTAATGCAAATTTTATATATTTCATGAAATTTCTCAATTTTCGTACCCACTTTGGCGGAACTTTTAAAAATGAAAATAAAATTGGCAAAAATATTCGTGTTTGAGGTGTTATAGAAATGTAGTATAAATTTCGTAGTCTAATTTACATATTTTTGTTAGAGTACTTAAAACTATAGTATGGAGATTTTTTGTCAATTGATATTGTCATGATAATTCTTCCCTATGAAGTGATTTTAATATATGGAAATAGCATTATAAAATTAGCATGGACACAGGCCTTTCAGCATTTTTACTCTTGAAATTTCTTATGAATTTTTCATTTTTTCCAGATTTTCAGCACATATGTTTTTCTGAAGTTTGAAGTTCATTTCCTATCATATTTCTACTTAATGTAGTCCTTTTCATATACTACCGTGAGAAGGTGAAGATTTGTTTGCTTTTTGCATTTTCACCCAAAAACAAAAAAAAAAAGGGTGAAGTTGATATATATATATGGGATTGATTGTGGTGTGTGAGGGGTTTTGTATATGATAAGTGAAGATATACTAGTATATGACACCTTACTTATACCGTCGCTTCAATAGATCCCATCACCGATAATACAAAAATATTACTTTGAACATCTCGACTTCCCTTCCGTCGAAGTTGTATATTTTTTTTTCTTCTGCAGATAATTTAATATAAAAATTACTATAAAATTACTGGCTAAAAGAGGATAATTTACTGAAAGTTATATATATTATAAAAAGAATAATATATAAAGTAGATATACATATTGTAGCAAAGAAAACGAAATTCAAAAGGCTGTTGTTGGAGCAAAAAAAAAAGTAAAGGATACTTCAGTCGTCGTCTATATCAGTTAATAATATAATAGTATATATAATAGTATAATAATAATTATGGGTTGTTTATTATGTAAATGCGGAGTACAAACGACTATTGGTAATGCAGTTTGTGGTGCACTATGTTCCTTATGTAAGGAAGGTGGAAATCGTAAGTAAAATAATCTCGAATTCTTTTCCTTTCTTTCTGTTTATAACATTATACATACAATTGTATATTGGTTATATATATACATATATAGATGCATGCACATACATGTTATATTTCTCTCTCTATAAACATATAAACATATTTAACTTTAATCTAACAGTATAATAACCTCAAACAATATATATATATAATATATATAGGATGGTGTTGTGAATGTGGTCCAGATTACCCATGGACCCCTGCTTTGATAAATGAAAAACGTATGACAATGTGTTTGAGAGAAGGCGGGACGATACCCGATAATGTTCAAGTAGTCTCTTGTAAAATCGAAACGTTGGGTACTGGGACAGAGGCAGAACGTATGGAGCGTGGTGATGACACTGTTGGCGTTTTTTCCTGTATGTGTCGAGTAACGCTAGAATATGGTAGTGTTGAGGATCCAAAAGCAATAATGCTTACAGATTTGAAAACAGGCGAAGCATTTCCAAAAACCATGATGGTTAAAGTGACACCAAGTGGATTTGGAGAGCGATTGCTTGGTAATTTAGTTGGCTTTTTCAATACAGAAGTTGAAATGTATAAGCGAGATATATTAGGACAAGTAGGAATGAAAGCACCAAAGCTATATTTCGCCGCTCATGACGACATGACAGGGGCTAGATATATATTAATGATTGAAGATTTAGCTCCTAGAAAACCACCAAAACAACATCAAGGAGAAGGTGGTTTTCTTATAGAACATGCAAAAGAGACAGCAAGTGAATTAACGAAATTACATAGTGCATATTGGAACTGTGTACATGAAAAAAATATGGGTTTGTCACATGGTGGGTTTCTAATTGATAATCCAGGTTTATTAAATACGTCGTTAAAGCTGTATGTAGATGGATTGGAATTTGGTCTTGACTGGCTTAAAAATACAATGAAATTAGAACTTAGTCAACAAACATTAGATTACACACAGTTGTTGAAAGCTAATATTGATGGTTATTGTAAATATCGTGAAGACTATGCTGTTGAACATGGCGGATTTACTAATTGTACATTAATACATGGTGATCCAAGGCCAGAAAATTTATTTTTAAACCCTCTTACTTTTATAGACTTTCAACTAGCAATGGAAACACCACCAGAACATGATCTTATGTGGATGTGTATGTATGGTTTTGAGTCTAAATATCGTCGTACGCATGAAATTGATTTATTATTTCATTACCATGCGGAATTAGGAAAACGTGGTATTGATCTTAGCAAACATACAATTGAAAATTCAGCGTTTCATTTTGCAGATGAAGCCGGATTTATGTTTGCTCAACAAATTATTGCAATAAAGGATATGGCAAAGAAAATTGAACAAGATCCAAATATGGGCGCTATGTTCGTTACCGTTTTAAAACGTTTAGATATATTTATACAAGACTGGGATATTGCTAATATGTTACAATTTCATTTGAATAGAGTTAATACTGGGAGAACAAAAGAACCAATAACAAATGATGATTGGCGTTCTTGTATACCAGAGGCACAATTATCAAAAATCGATTCATATAAAGCAAGTTTGGATAGTTCCAAGATACCTGATGCTGCTGTATAAAAAGTGGCGCATAGCGCATCCGAAAAAATGCTTTCGTTGATATAGTACTCACATACGAACTCAGTATTACGAACGTCGAACGTCGAAGGTACGTAAGACATTTTGCGGAGAGACGGTTGTGGCTATGTAGAGATTTAGAGAGAGGCATATATTCAAAAAATATGTAAAAATGAAAAGCTTAAATGCTCGGTTTTAAATTTTATGCGAACGTATATCATTAAAAAAAAAAAAACGATATGTATGATATGATATAATAAAACACAAATACTTGGAGTAGTTTTAATTTTGACACAAAAATTTACAGCAGTTTTAATTGATACCCACACTTCACATTTTTATTTTTTTCAATTCCATCTACTAGTGCGTGTACTAGTGCGTGTACTACGCGTACTACGTGTGCTAGTTCTACTTCCTACGGTTTTACTCTTTGTTGTTGTTCTTCTACTACTTGATCCAGTTTGTTTAATTCTTGTTGCACCGCCAAGCAACCCAACACGTCTTGAACGTGTTATCGATGCTTTTTTACGCTTCCACTCTTCAAGTTCTTTTGCTCGAGTGGATTCTTTGGTACTGGCGTTTTCATTGTTATTACTACTACTACTATTAAATTTTGCCCTGACTCGAGAGGAAGTCCGTAAATTTCTAGGTGTTGAAGACTTAGTATTCGAAGGAACATCATCTTCTTCATTACGTGAGATTTCTAATACATCATTTTCATTATTGAAATTAACCCTCTTAACACGTTTATTACTACTACTGTTTGAAGATTTTAAAATGCCACCAGATTTTGTTGTCGATGATTTTGTGCTTTTTCTAGCTGATGATCGGATATTACTATTCAATGGTCTAATAGCTAATGGCGAAGCACTTTTACGTTTTCGGCTACTATTTGGTCGAGGTTTCTTTGCAGAAGATCGTGCACTCCCAGCAATTGTTTTCTGCTCTCGCAACTCACGTTGTTTGATCGTCAATTCGTTTTCAAGTTGCTCAACACGTTGTTCAGCTTTACATAATCGTGATTGGTAGGTATCAATCTTTTGTTTTTGTTGTTGCATTTTGTCATCTTTTTCTTTTAATTCTCTTTCAAATCTAGAGGATTTCTCCGATGCTTTTGATATAGCATTTGACATTTCCTTCATTTCATTTTTACTAGAAGTGGTAGAATCTAAAATATTTCCTATTTTGTCTTTTAAAGAGGCATTTTCCTCTTCAATTTGTTTTAATTTTCTTCTCACGCTGACAAATTCACGTAATTTGTTTTCTTTTTCATAAAGTTGATCTTTTGTCTTTTTCAATTGTTCTTGTAACTTCGGTAACTCCATATTTTTCACATTGGCTTTTGCTCTTCCTAACTCAACACCACGAGCACGTCCAGCAAATTCAAGGGAACATACGGACTCTTGATAATTCGATAAGGCTGGGCTAACTTGGGCAATCATTAACACTTTATTATCTTTTGATAACGAATTTTGCAATAAGTATGTTAATTTTGAATCGCGGAATGGAATATGGCCTTGTTTGTTTGATAATGCATTGATGACATTTCCTAACGCAGACAATGATTTATTGATATTTTTTGCTTCTCGCAAACGATCTCCGCTAGCATCGGTTTTACCGACACGCTCGGATCCAGCAAGATCTACTAATACTAATTTTCCATTCATTTTTGCACCACTTTCGATTTCTTCTCCTACAATTGTAATTAGAAGCAAACAATGGGAACGACTACTGTGCTCATTTGCTTTTGTCGCACCAACTGATCGATTATGTTCCCCTATTTTCATCATTTTGACTATGTCATCCTGGGACTCAACATTCATCAAATTTGCATTTGGTAAATAGTTACCACCTTCTTTACTTTTCCGTATTTCCAAGACATTATTATTTGGAGCCGAGTCAGTAGGTATCAAAAGATCACGAATACTTTCGTTATAAATTTCCACCATACTAACAGTCAATGTGTATTCGTGAGTTGCTTTTCTTTGCTCTTTAATTTTAAACAATTCTTCCAAAGATCGAGTATATACCCCAGGATCATTTGCAGGTCCTTGCATAGTGTAAGTTTTTCCGCTGCCTGTTTGACCATATGCAAAAATACATGAATGGAAACCATCCATTGATGATTGTACCATTGGGCTAACTTCCTTATAAACTGCAGATTGACTTTCACGTGGTTGAAATACTCTATCATATTCAAATCGTTTTTCACGAGCACCTTTTAAATTTGTTGTTATACTCATTTTATTGTTTCCATGATCAGAAAATCCTATGGTGTTTACTTCATCGCTATAAGTGTCGATTGGGCGTACACGGCAAAGTACACGAATATTGCCACGTAAACGTTGCAACTCATTGAAAACTTTTCTTCTTGAATCTATTTCACGTTCATAATTTTCAACTAATTCTTTTCTCTCAACATCGGCTTTTTTACATTTCTGCATGAATAATTTTGCAATGTTAGTAAAATCATGTCTTAAAGAAGTAAACTCTTGATTAACTTCATTCGCTAATGCTTTGTATGCACTTGTGACATTTTTGCAATTTGTTTTCAATTTTAAAATACCTGCTTTTGTTTTTGCTGTTTTCGTTGTTAAATCGATTTTGAATTTTTCATGTTCAAATTTTTGATCTTCCAATTCTGCTTTGTTTTCATTAAATTTTCTTTCAAATGTTTCTAATTTTCTGGACAAGCTTGTCACTTGACCAGCCAATGATGATTCACGCATTTTTGTCTCGGATAGTTCAACTACTAAATTATCAACAGTTGTTTCACTACTTTTTAATGCATATTGCAACTCTTCCACTTTTGCGGAATGTTTATTAGCCACTGTTTTTGACGCATCTTCAAATTTAATTAGTAAATCTTTATACTTTTCACGTAAATTAGATAATTCATCATCTTTCGATTCTAACACTGTAACACTAGCATTTACGGTTTTTGTTGCTTCTTGTAACTCATTGTTTTTCTTATCTAAACCAAGAACACAATCTTCACATTCCTTTTTAATAAGAGCCATTTCGTTATCTTTGCTTTTTACCAATGTTTTTAAATTTTCAATTTCCAACATCGCTGCATGTAATTTATCTTCCAATACTTTATTATCTTGATTTAATTTCGCCTTCGCTTCAACCTTACTTAAAGATGCTAATGTATTCATATTAATAGCCCCAGTATTGTTTTGTATTGGGGTACGTGCTTTAGCATTTGCTTTATTTGTACCCCCCCCAGTGTTAAAAAATCCAGATGATGATGGACTGGAAAGAAAACCTGCTACCATACTGGTACCGTACATACTACTTTGTCGCAATACGCGTAAAATGCTATTTGTTTGTGGTTTATTGCTCATGCTGGAACCATTACTCATCATAATCGCAGGAGAACTAACAGATTTAGTAGGCGTTGAAAACGCTTCCCAGGTCGCAGCATAGACTTGGAAACTATTGTCATCTCTTAAACGTTTGATATCACATAAACAGTTTACAATTGGCTTCAGTCGACCAGATGATAAATCTTGAATCGAAGGCACGTTGCTTTTTTGAATATTAATTGCACGGCAAAATCGACTGAAACGTGAAAAGTTTTGTTGTTTCATTCTAGATTTTCCATTCGGGGTACGTTTGGATAATTTAATTTTAATATTAAGGCCACATTTATCACTCAATGACTGTGCCAGTTTGCATAGCAACGAACCATCTTCTAGTGCAGTAATAAATTTTTCATCTGTTGATATATCCTCGTTTGTTATATCAGCTATCTCATCAACAACTAACTTTCTGGCTTCACTTACACGCGTTTTCCATCCATCCGCCAATACATCTGCTATTTTATCAGAAATACTGCAAGTACTTGTTACTTTAATTTCTTCTTCTGTTATGTCCAGGTCCTTTCTGGCGTTTTCTTCTGGTATTTCAAGATCAATATTGTCAGTGGTAACAACTACAACCTCATCGTCAACACTATTATTTGTGTTCTCGTCGTGAATTGGTGTATTTTCCTCTACTACTATTGCATTTAAATCTTCCTCTGTGTTATGATTCATCATATTCACACAATGATATCACTATTATATATGTATATTTTTTTTAAATCTGTTGTTTATCAATATTAATAACGCAAAAAAAAAAGTAAACAAAGTATATGCAATAATAAAAATAATAATGATTCTTTTTTTTCTTACAATGTAATCTGTAGAAATATATGTTTGTATATTATCTATACTATATATATCTGTATTTTTACAGTTTCGAGTGGATATTTATTGTGGTAAAGTGGTGTGGTGCTCCCTCAAAGAAATTGCCGCCAACGTTCAATATTATATTGCAAATTGCAAATATGATGAAATATATATGATATATAGACATAGCACTACGACTGAAGACGAAGAAACTGCAAAAACTATATTATACCTATTTGATGTAGTCTTTATATCCTATCAAAAAGGTGGCGCAAAAAAAAAAAAAAATGAGAAAAAAAAAAAATGCAAATTAAAAAAAAGCATACCTGTAGTGTTGCTAGACTAGTGATGATGCTACCTATTATTTATAATAAAGGAACGAAAGCTAAAAAATACACTAATAAAAAAGCTAAAGCAGTTTCAACAAGTTTTTTTATATATTATATACGATGTTGTGTCTAAAAAAGAGCTGAATGATATAGTGTATATGCATTTCGTTATATACTTTTAAGATCAACAATATATCTGTTTAAATATCCATCTAGAACGATGCAAATGTTACATTATTGGAATCCTATAAAAAAGGCCATAACGTTCATACTATTTTTTCTTTTTTGGCAAATAAATTTAATAATAGTAGTTACATCGTCGTCCAGTAGTAGTAGTAGTAGTAGCAATAGTAACAACAATAACAATGGTCAACTAATAGGTATTCCAACGCCTGTAACAGATGCATTTGAAGGTCGTGTCTACACATACTATATAAAATTGTCAAAACGTCCATATTCTTCGTCCATTCCATCAGTAAATGTCAATGTAAATATTATAGATCAAGGAGACAATGGTGGTGATTTAAAACTATTTTGCTCATTGGCAGATACTACTTTAAATCAAAAGCAGTTTGAGTTTAGTTTCGAAACATGGGATATACCTATACCTGTAAATGTAAAAGTCGCTACAAATGACTATACGTTAAGAAAGTATTCCCCGATCACAACGTGTCGGATAAATCATAAGGTGACAAGCGAAGATGCATTGTATTATAATCACAACGATACACTTTTGAATATATCGATAGTGAGTCGAGGTTGCGGTTTGGGTGAATATCATGGTATCGACCGTCTAAAATATGTTACATATAAAAATACTAATATGGGAGAAAATGAATGTATATGTGGCCCACAATATTATAAATCAAACGATTTAACAAATTGTACAAATTGTAATTTAAAGGAAGGAATTGTTTGTAATCAAATTGGTGTTGGTAATATGCCTCCAATTGCTAAGAATTTTTGGAGATATGGTCTCCCAAATAGACATGATATTGAAAATATTTATAAATGTCCATATGACGATACATGTATAGGTGGAAATAATACTGAAAATAGATGTAGTATTGGACATCATGAACAGTTTCCTTTATGTGCAAAATGTGAAATAGATTATGTATTGATTAATGAAAAATGCATTTTATGCAATGGCACCAAGTCTTACAACGAAAAACCAAATATATTTACAATGTCAACTATATTACCAGTACATTCATTGAAATTAATGTACATCTTATTAGGTTCAACCATAATGTTAATTTTTGTTTTTGTTTTATATATTACAAAACGTGCTATATCAAAAGAGGCCGAAGAGGAATTAAAAGCAAAACTAATTGGTTTAAATTTAGATACCATTTTTAACAGTTCTACAGAACATCATTTAACAATAGATGCATTTATAAATATGCTAAATGCACACCATGAAAATTTTTCTATCGATGAAATTCATCTTTTATTTCAAATTGTAGATAAAGATCAAACTGGATATATAGATAAAATGCATTTGTTATTATATGCAACTAATTCGGGATGGGTGGATGTTGAAAATATAGAACGTAAACGTAAAGCGTATAAATGGCGGATAAAACGAAATAAAAAAAGAAATAAATTGTTAGGAACAGCTTATATGAAATTCAAATTATTATTTACATACTTGCAAATTTTATCTATATTTGGAATTACATTTAGTAATACAATTAAATGGCCTAGATTAATAAAACGAGCGATGGGTTATTTAGAATTTACAACATTTGATTTGTATTCTTTCCCCTTTGCAGAATTTATAGATTGCCAAATGTATGTAAGCTTTTTACATCATTTTATATACAATGTTGCAATATTTCCTGCCATTATATTGCTTATTGTTTCCTCATATGGTATTGGAATTGCATATCGTAAATTTAAAAAACGCCTATATAAAAATTCACAAGATAAAAGCAAAACTGGTTCTGTTAAATATACAAATGATAGTATGGTTGCAAATATTTATACTATGATAAGTTTTACTGCATATGTATTATATACAGGGGTTTTAACAAGAATGATACAAATGTTAACATGTACAAAATTTATTACAGGTAATAATGGAGAAGCAAAATACTTTTTAAATGCTGATTTTTCAATACAATGCTACAACAATGATGAAAATAACTATTGGACTTTTTTTGCATTAAGTCTTACATGTTGTGTGTTCTATGGTCTCGGATATCCAGCAGTACAATTAATTTTATTGCATCACAATCGTAAATATTTATATTATGACGAGGAAGAAAATATGAAAAGAAATAAAACACTAAGACAAGAAGATGAGTTTATAGTAAGACGTCATCGTGCTGTTAAAAAACGATTAGGGGCTACATATAGCAAATATAATCCAGATTCGTACTATTTTGAGATTGTTGATTTATTACTTCTTTATTATTATTGTTTGTATAACTTTCTATATCAATATATGAAACAATCCAACAACACAAATGCCGTCTGCCGTCACCCAAATGAATCTATGTTTGTATAACTTTCTATATCAATATATGAAACAATCTAACAACACAAATGTCGTCTGTCGTCACCAAAGTGAATCTATATCAATGTCTGAAACAATCCAATAACGCAAATGTCGTCTGTCGTCACCAAATCAATCAATCTCAATGTCTGAAACAATCTAACAACACAAATGTCGTCTGTCGTCACCCAAATCAATATATATCAATATATGAAACAATCTAATAACGCAAATGCCGTCTGCCGTCACCAAAATCAATATATCTCAATGTATAAAACAATCTAACAACACAAATGCCGTCTGCCGTCACCAAAATCAATATATCTCAATGTATAAAACAATCTAACAACACAAATGCCGTCTGCCGTCACCAAAATCAATATATCTCAATGTATAAAACAATCTAACAACACAAATGCCGTCTGCCGTCACCAAAATCAATATATCTCAATGTATAAAACAATCTAACAACACAAATGCCGTCTGTCGTCACCCAACTGAATATAGGTTTGTACACATTTTTTGCATGTTTTTTTAACGTTTTCTTATTTTTTTCTCCCAATGATCAATTTGATCCTTCCTTCACCTGCTATTCACCTGCTATTCACCTGCAAAAAATAAAACGTGAATACATCGCGAGCTTTTTTATAAAATGGCAAACATAAGCCCCCTCAAGGTACACACAGCAGGCGGCACTACTGTATACATGTTCTGTCACAGAGGTAAATACATCACACAGCACTCTAATCTCGAAACATCTCGGACTGTTCCCACTTTCTTATACTTGTTAGTATAATAACAGCACTTCTAACAAATATAAAATTTGGTGAGAGTGTGAGAGTGAAGAGTGAAGAGTGAAGAGGCGAAGAGGCTATAGTAAATATAAGACTACATACGTTATACTTAAAGTTCATAGGAAAATGGCCGCTAATAATAATATCCGTTTTTGCTTTTCTCGCGAATGACCACATTTGGTGATTCCTGCAAATCCTCATTGTGTTCCTCTGGATTTCAATACTGTGTAGTGTTATTATTATAGTTTAAAAATCACATTGATGCGCGAAATATCTCTTCCAACTTCATCACATAGAAAGTATATATATATATATATTATATTACTTGTATGTTGGATATATACATAAATGTGTGATGATGGAAAAGATACAAAAGAAAAAACAAATTGAAGGAAAACTTGATATATTCTTTCTCTCCCTCTCGCTCCCTCGTTCCCTCTCTTTGTGTATATCTGTGTGTGAAACGATTAGTTGTTAATACAAAGGTATATATATATATATATATATATATATATTTGGATTTTTATATTAAACGTGTATATTATATATTATATAATTTATAATACACACACAAAGGTATATATATATAGACATGCACCATCGACATAAAAAACAAGATTTGCAATATGCAAAGCAAACATTGAATCGATTAGTAACAGCTGATCGAAAGAAACGACATGACAGAACGATCAAAAAGAAAACAAATCTACGCAAGTCATTAGAATGGGATATTTCAAAAATTAGACAAGTGTTACATGATAAAATTATGTCGCGTGTACGTAGACCGCAGGATACTATGCGAGTTGCTTATCGTATTTTTGGTGCACCAAAAAATGGAATTAATCGAGAATCATTTAAAAAATCAATGCGACGATTAGATTTGCATTTATCTGAAGAAGAATTTGAAAAGATATTTTGTTGGTTTGATGTGGATGCTAGTGGCATTGTTACCTTCAATGAATTTATCAATTTATTGATTCCTAAAGCATATACACGGAAACAATGGGTGGAAAAAAGAAGTGAACAAATGCAATCCCATAGCAAAAAACATGTAATGCCAGATGCGCCAAATTTCCCAAGTTCAATGAAAAACTTTAGATGGAAGTTAGAAGATATCCAAAATATGATTCGTGATAAAATGGTAGCACATTGTAAACGACCTGAAGATCAATATCGGACTGGCTTTCAACTTTTTGGTAGGCCAAAACATGGTGTGTCCGTCTCAGTATTGAAGAAAACATTGAATAAGCTTGGTATTAGTATAACTCATGAGGAAGCATTGCGATTAATGGCAAAATTTGATATTGATGGTTCCGGGAAATTAGATTTTGATGAATTTTCCAGAGCAGTCATGCCAGCAGATTATCCAAGTGAACAATGGTCATCGTTACGAAGCAAACGAATGCAACGGGAATTGAAGGCAAAGCAACTAAGGGTAAGCGTTGGTGTTATTGAGGAGCATGATAAATTAGTCAATAACCGAGCACAAATGCGTGAAAAGCAACGGCGTAAAGCAATACAAGATAGAACCGTAAAGTTCCAAAAGGCACAACAACGATTGATTGCCAAATCACAAGGTCGTAAGCGTAATATGGAACGAACAAAATATAAAATGAAATTAAAAAGAACACAAATTGGTCAAAATAGACCACGTTCAGTGAGGTCTAGATTGTATGATCGCAGTATATACAAGAGTTATAATAATCGCCCTGGAACTACTAGTACTGGTTTTGATGATACGTCACCAATCAAAAAATCATTACGATTTAGCAACCGTGCTCAATCTGCTGGTTATTCACGTAGTAGTAGTATTAGCAATAATAATTACAATGATACGTTAAATGATACTATACCAATGGCAACATTTAAAGGTACAAATAATAACAACAACGTTGGCAACAGCAATAATAATAATAATAATATTGGGATATTAAAAACTTCAAACTCATATAAACGAGCTCAATCAGCATTGCCAGGAAAACGAAGAGATACACCAAGTGCAAATGATTTAGCAAAATTTAGTGTAAATAATAATGGTAACAACATCAACAACAATCTAAAAATTGAGAAAAGCAATAGTAGTAGCAATTTACTGACTAAAACCAGTAATAATAACTCTTTAAGACGATCATCATCCGCAAAAATGGTGAGACCATATAGTGCTATGCCTGTGTCTAAACGTAACTTGAAGGAGGCATTAGAGTTTGCAGGATCACCACAACAATTGCAAGGTGCTGCCATGTCATTAACACGAAAGATTAGAAGTCGTGGTAGACCAAAAACGGCAATGATGTTGTCCGGTTTAAGTTTACGTACAAGACATCGTGATGTTCGTGAAAGAGTCAAAATAAATCATGGTAGTGGATGGAAGTAAAAAATTTTTAAATTTTTAAAAAATAATAATTGACGAAAAGTTTTATCGAGAGAGTTTTTTATTTTGAGGAGGAGCTAATTTTCAATTCTCAACACCCAGCACTTTTTCTGCTGCTGCAACAGCTTTCTTCCTCTTCTTTACACTTCGTATTTTTACTCTTTTTTTCTTCACTATTTTTTTTTCACCAACTATAAACTTTTTTTGTGTTTTACCAAACAATGCATCATCGTTATTTCTGACAGATATTACATCTCTTATTTCATGTGTATTTGGTCCTATTATCGTTTTTCGTTTGTATAACATTTTATCACATTGTTTGTAACATTTATCACACTTCCTCTTATTACAACAGCAAAAACAAATACATGTACATAGTTCCTTACAACTAGGCAATATAGAAGGTTCAAGCGTTTGTTTTTTGCTTGATCTTCCTTTGAATCTTCTATCATTTCTTGTTGGGCTTGCGTCTCTACTTCGTGAGCTTGATGTTGGACTACCACCTTTATATACATCTCCTGCTTTAACCATTTTCTTTTTTTCCGCTTTCAATTTCTTGATCATTTTGCCTCTATTTCCTTTTTCTTTAATTTTATTTTTATACTCTTTAGTCTCTTGCGCTGCATAAGCCTGTGCTTTAGCGTTTTTCATTAATGCATCGATTTTTTCATCTAATTCTTTTTTTGTTACCACTTTTAATTTTCCAGATAAACTTGGATTCTCTAAAACTTTTTTAAGTTCGTCAATTTCAAAACTTAATTTATTATGTTGCTTTTCATGATGTTGTAATTTTTCATTCCATTTATCAAAACTTTCTTGTAAATGATTTTCTTCATTTTCAAGCGTTTTCATTAATACCTTTTTACATTCACTTAAGCTATCTACGACATCATCTGCTGTCATTATCCCTAATATTTGTTTTTGACTATCAAGCCATTCGCTTGCATATTCAAAATGATCAAGCGCTTGATCTTGTTGCTCTTGTTCTTCCTCTGTCATTAAATGGTTATACAAGGATGTGCAACATTTCAAATGTTGAGTACAAGACATGGAAATAAATAATAGCACAAAACCAAATATCATACATATTCCTATACTTGAAAGTAAGAATATAGTCACCATTAAAAAATAATGCGGTACGCCGTTGTTATCGTCTATTGCAATATCTGAGGATAACAATGGGCCATGTTTTGCATCCCAAAGTGTTAGACACATTCCAACAAGTAACAAAAAACATAAATGAGCTGATAAAGTTAAACTTAAGATATTGTCCCAATATGCCGTATATGGTCGCTTGTATGCTATTGCCAATACCCATGCGAAACAAA
>Ga0099797_100270_pt1 | contig 34408 bp, 46 predicted proteins | sample Uncmet_Sort48C_1_FD_89871 | JGI IMG/M metagenome (GOLD analysis project Ga0099797, IMG submission 89871) | Marine eukaryotic communities from CALCOFI LINE 67, Pacific Ocean - C012_Sort48C_1 | ecosystem: Environmental > Aquatic > Marine > Oceanic | place: Pacific Ocean: Monterey Bay | collected... | reverse complement strand
GGGGAAGTGAATGTAACCATCACAAACCCAGATGGGAGCCAAACAAAAGAGCATGGTGTGTTGGAGGTGAAGACACCATGTGGTAAGTACTTTGGTGTGTGCAACTCCTACTTCATTCATGACCCAAAGAACCCTATAACCTATACAAACTATCTGAACCTCCTTCCAGGTCTCTCAGAGAAGTGATGCAAGTATGGGCCTGGGTCTCTCCCTGAGCCACACATGCACCTCAGCAAGAAACAAAACAAAGAGGATTTCATGCATGATAACAACACAACCAACCAGCAGTTTTCCTTGCAGGGTCTGTACTCACAGTACTTCTGCCAGTGTCTTCTAAACCTCTTCCTATCTGAGTGAGAGTGGTGCAACTTCTGTGTATGGACAGACAGCACTAAAAGTGCAAAGGGGTTGGTGCACACATTTTGGTACAAGTATGGTCAAAATGATGATCCATTTAAATCAATGCACATTGAGCACATTTATTGCAGTGACCCTGCAGTTGTCTCTATGTATGAGGATTTGATGGAGTCAATACAAGGTTGGACTCAAGAACATGAGAGAGCACTGTCCCTGAACATTGCATTGTTTCTGGACCTGCTGATGTTGTCTCAACAGGGACTTCCATTGGAGCTTCCTGCTCTGTCAGTGGAGGAGCTTCAAGAGGTGTGTCCTGAGGAGGGAGAGTTTCCAGAGGAGGCAGGAAGACAGGAGGACTGATCTTCACATGTTTCATCTTACCCACTGTCCCTGCTGCCACCTTTGGCACTCACCTCTTAGGAGGCTTGGGGGCAGGCAGCTTTGATGGGTCACACTTCAAGAAGGTGTTGCATGTCATACCACAAACAGGACATGGGCCTTGCTTCATCAGCACACTGCACTTGTTTGTGATTAAATTGGTAAGACTTTCATCCACCACTCTTGTCTGTCTGCACTTAACACAGAAACAGTTCATAGCACACACCTTGGTTTGTTTTCTTCTAAATTAGAAAAAGATAATGAGTACAGAGGATATAGAGCCTGAATACTATGAGATGACACCACATGAGCATGTGTACACCACACACTCAGGGTGCAAAGTGTACAGCACACAGCACCTTGTGGTTCCCATCCCTGACAATGACAAAGACACACATGAATTGGCTGACTTTGATTCAAAGTATGGGGAGGACTGCATGGATGGACTTTCAGAGTGTAGTCACACAAATGAGAGCAACAGTGACCCTAATGAGGAAGAGGATGCACTCTCTTACCAAGAGGATGATCAAGACATGGAGAGTGTGATCTGTGAATCCTCAGAAGAAGAAGATGGGGAGACATCCTCAGAGGAGGAGGAGGGAGAAGAAAATTCTGAATGTTAGATTATTTAATTAAGTGTTGGCCATTCATCAACATTGTCTGTTGGGATTCCACGAAAAACTTCTGAGGCATGCTCCACCTGGAGCACCCTCTCACATGTGCCTAGAATTTGCACACACACTAACTCCCATGAGTTGCTGAATGTGCTGCCATGACAGTAACTGCCACAGTATTGCAGCACACAGTGGACAATGGTGTTGAAGGTTGCAGTGTCAGGGTTTGCGACTGTGTTGATGGGGTTGAGGTTCTTGTTGACCACCTCCAAAGGTGAGTCCCTACCCTTGTATCACACTACCATTGCATCAGGGTACTGTCAGCCTGTCTTGGTGGATATGTGAGTCTTGAACAAGTTGCGCTGTGCCATGCCAACCTGATCCAATGTGAGGCCCTTCTTCCCTAACAGTGCCTGGTTGTCCATCATGAACAAGCACAGGTGCTCATCTAGTGCATCCATGAACACCTTGAAGTGCTCTTGGGGCTCTCTGCCACCCTTCATTGTAAGATCTATTTCTGGGGGCTTCACATTTCCCTCAGGGTCGGTTGTATCCACAAGACGTGGAAACGCCGTCACCATTGCAGGAGTCATGATTGTGAGGGGGCACAGGAAGTGTGTGTCCAGATTGCCCTGGTTAGCTGTGAACTGGATCACATTGCACAGATCAGTGTCATGGGGGATGTTCTGTGGCATTCCAATTTCTGTTTCTACCCCTGCATCAGAAAAATGTCTAGTGTTTTTCTTGCGCTTTTTTAGGAGCCTTCCGTTATTAAAATAGGACGGAAACACCTGTGCAACCCATAAGGGCACTTCGCAGGTCATTCTTAATACAAAACCCAGGAATTTTACCCATATCACACACACACACAAAATGGATGACTTGGATGAACTCTTCCGCCAACATGACCTAGCACATGCAAATTCGTCCTCATGCTCCTCTGATTGCACTGTGTGTGCTCACACAAGCACATACAACGACAGTCCAAGTGGCACTATATCATGCATGGATTGTGGACTTGTGCTTGACTGTGTGTTGGAGGATGTCTTTGGCAACACCTTGCCACTCAAAAACGTCAAACCCGCGTCTCTATATTGTCAGAAACACCACTTCAATGAGCGGCTATCCCAATGGTTGTGTCTCACTTGCTGTGTACCAGACACAGTCATCGCAGAAGTTAGTGCTAAGGTGCCACTAAACACCACACCAACCAAGACCATTTTACGTGGTATATTGCGACAGTTAGGGTACACATGGTACATTGAGAATTGGATTGAGATACACTGTCACATCACAAACCGCCCATACCCTGTCATCACATCTGAGCAAATAGAGAGCATCCGCAACATGTTCATCAAGATTGAGATTGTGTTTGAGAAGCATCACCCACCATCACACAAATGCATCCTCTCATACAACTACATCTTCATGCACATCTTCCAGATCTTTGGCCTGCATGAGCACCTTATGTGGGTCCCTCCTCTCAAATCTCGAGTGAAGCTCAAGTACCTTGACTCTATTTGGGTGCAGATGACAAAAACACTTGGGCTGCCAAACATCCCACCCCCAATATTCAATAAATCTCTTCGTTAAAAAAATTCTTATGTATTTTACAAATGGTGGACACTTACTGCCACTACAACACCCAATGCGCAATGTTTGCGGCCCAGGTGTTGTTCTCTGTGATGACCATGGCATTTTGCATGGTAATGATCTCACAAGACCATGAGACACAGGTCTTCCTGCCCATCTTGATTTCAATTGTCTCTGTGTGGATGCCTGCGCCGTCAGTTCCAAACCGTAAACCCTCTCCACAAACACCACCCCCTTCACCCACAGTAAGCTAGCTTGTCATAGAACGAACCATGGTCACACCCAAAGTTGACGTCAAGTAGCGTGTTGATCACATACGTCGCCCAAAATAGCAACCCTGCGAAGATGATCGTCGTCCCTTTCAGTTCCGGTTTAGGAAACCACTGGTCAGAACTTGAGTCAGAAGAGGAACTACCTGCCCACACTCCTAGCACAAATGCTCCCTGAATGAAACACTTTGTGTTCCACTCAAAGTCAGTAAGACTGGGCATTGTAACTGTTGCACAGAAAAATTTTCTGTGTGTGGTAGTAGACACATCAAAAATGGAGGGGAGATGCAAGCATGGATGTGATGAGAACGATCTTGTGCTGCCATTCCAGTACCCTACAGACAACAAGTCTGAGCATGTGTTCTATGGGGGAGAGGGATGTGTGTTTCAAGATGAGGACAAACCTGACACAATGTATGTTGAGAGCCTCAAACCGATGGAGCAACACACACTAGAGGATGACCCTGTTGTGTACTACATGCAACTGAAAGAGCAGTACCAAATCAAACCATGGGGTGTTTTTGAAGATATCATGCCAAACAAGATGGACTTCTGTGCACATCAACATTACCACAACATGATCAAATTCATGCAACACTTTACTTGGACAAAACCTAAATGGTTCTATGCAGTGTGGTTTGCACACAGAGAGAAACAAATTCACAAGAATCAGTTCAAGGGCACTCTTGGGCATATAAACACAGGCATTTGCATGATGAAGTTTGGGTTGTCACCACAACCATGTGACCAAGCAGCCATCCAGGTCAGTGACAAAGTGCACATTAAGATGGAGGTGTTGATTTGTTGACCAAAACTAGGGTGTGAGGTTGCAATGTACAACATGCACATCACCAACATCGATGGGTCTCCACAATGGGTGGATCAAGAGTTTGAGGTTTCTGGCTACAACAAGAGCAACAATGTGTACATGCTTCGCAACAACAGGGGGCAACTCAAAGAATACACCACCCCTGAGGGGTTTGAGTACAGATCACTGTGCACGTTTCGTCGTCACGATCTCTGCAAGTTTGGTCAGATTAAGGTGGGTGATGTGGTGTGCATCTCAATGGAGTGTATAAAGAAGTATCGCAAGTTCATGGGCACACCTCAGATTGGGCATTTGGACAGTCTTCTGCTTCTTCACAAGTTCACACAGTCACTCTTCATCGTTACACATGTGGCGGACGAAGACACAACAGCAGACGGACACACACTGCCTGGTATTTTTGTCGACACACTGTTCCCAATGGGGTACAAAATGAGCGATGAAATGCCTGTGCTCTACTCCAAACTGACATGGGAAACCAACAAAGATGTGAACAAACCAGAGGACTACAATCCACACTCCTCAGGCTTTTACGACTACCAGATGCGAATAGGTCTAGACAACATTGAGATGAAGGACCACTTTCGAGGATTCAAAGAGACAGACTTGCTGCATGTGGATGAACAGACACAGGATCTGTTCTGGAAGCCATCATGCGACGGACCTTTCTCAAACTACGCCAATTCGAGAGAGCAGTACCAGGGCTTTAGAAGTGCTGATAGTGTGCGAAAGGCCCAAGTTTATGACAAATCAGTAGGTGAACCTGCACATGCTGCACCATCGTCCTCACACTCATGGTTGCTCAAACCATTCGCAAGGGAGGAGTACATGTGTACATGCATACACTCATACTACTGATGCCTTGAACAACTAAAGACCAAAAACACACTTTCCCTCTCCTACTCATCAAAGCTCTACAAGTACAGTGACAAAATGCGACAACCAGCGTGTATGCAACAGTTGAGGCTTGGCAAATTTTTGTCGGATTTTGCTTTTAATTAAATTCAAATTAACCTTGCACCGCAATGTTCGCAGCATTGATGGGTATATCTGCAAGTGCTTTGCGCACAGATAACCTTGTTGTTCTTTCTTCTTGCCTTGCTTCCTTTGCTGCTTTCTCTCTAGCACACTTCTTTATATTTTTAAGCTTGGTTCTAGTCAAATGTTCCTCACCCTGCAATTCAGGTGCTATGCACGGCCCATCTTGCACAACCACCACATCTGCTATTTGTTTTGGACCTTTAGGTGCCACTCTCTGCCTTTTCCTCTGTTGTTCAATTGCGAACATTTCTTGGTCCCATTTTTTGCCACCATAGAACAGTCATGGGATTTCTGGGTTGTATCATGTGTACTTGTTCGTGCCAATGTAAGCCTCTGCCACCATCTCTCTAAGACAAAGTGGTGGTTTGACTACTACCTTCTGTGACCCTGCCGCTGTGTAGTAATTTAAGATATCCTCCTCATCAGTCATTATGAGCATGGTGTGCTCCTCCACCCACTCATGTGGCACCTCAGGGTTTGCTTCCTGATAACTTGCGATCAACCCCTTCTCCTCGATCATCTCCATCAAACACTCATCAGTCGATCGCGTTCCTTCAGGTGCAAATACCTCACACTGACTGAACATGAGCTCATGTGGTGTGAATCCTGTCACAGAATGCACCATGCAATTGTAGCCCATCACAATATCGCGGAATTGCGTCTCGTTCATCTCATTTGTCAACACCCAATCCTGGTAGATCGCCGTTTTGAGTGTGCGATTTAACCGCTCAATGCCACCCTGGGTGGTGGGTTTGTATGCCCTTGAACTGCACCATATAATGTTATTTTTGTGACAATACTCTTTCATATCTGTGTTGCGAAACTCTGAGCCATTGTCTGTCTGCAGCACGACAGGATATCCAAATTGAGCGAAAATCTTGTCAATAAACTGGATGATCACTGTTGAGTGTTTTGTTGTGATTTTTTCACACCAGCAGTACTTTGTGAAGTGACAGAACATGTTGGCATACAAGTCCAGTTTCTGTGGTGTTTGAAACAGATCTAATTGGAGGTGCTCCATTGGTGCTCCAGACTGCAGAGGCATTGTCACTTTTCGAAATGTCCCTGAATCACGCTGTATGTGGTCGAGATCAGTTTGTGCAATCAAGTCCCCAATTCATTTCTGTGAGAGACCCAAGAACCTGGGTCTCCTGCAACCTACAGTGCACTGTGGCAGTGCACCTATGCAAGCTGACTGAGTTGGAGTTCCAAAACTTGGTGAAAATCATCTTCATAATTTGTGGATCTGCCAAGATACAGCGACATGTGTATCTCCGACCACGTTTAGGGTCATGATTGGAGGCAAGGTACATAATGCCAGTGCTTCTGTCCAAATGTACGAACTTCTTCACACAATTAAATGTCTCTAGTTGCACAGGTGTCAAACCAGCAGAGCGATCAGGTTCCTCAGGTGCTACTTCACCCTCTTTCTGCTTGGGTGTGTAGTACTTTGTCTTCTCAGGAACATGGTCTTTGTTGTAGATGAGGTACTTTTTTAGCTCTGGTATGAGTCATCTCCACTGGATCTGATACAACACATCCCATTTCATGTTCAAGAGTGGTCACTCATCTTTCCCATCCCACATCACCTCATGCAGCCATGCATTCGGGTTGAACAACCATGGCACCTGCGCCATTCGCTCACGCAAATCCGCCTCATCTTCACCCTTTGCAAGTGTAGTCACACCTTGGATCATGTCCACTGTGAAGGGATCACACAGCAGTGTGATCATGTCCTCACTAAGCACAGCAATACTGTCGCATGATTCTGTTGCCTCCATGTCCACAGGTAAGTTTGGGATTAGGTTGGCTATTTCATCCAAATCCGCCTTAACCTGGATGTATGCCTTGCGCACCAACGCGCGATTCTTCTCTTCCATGTTTCTGTTTGGCTCTGGTGTCATTTCTACTTCATCTTGCATCTTGATACGATTCGCGTTGTTTTCAGTGTATTTGCATAGAGCTGTCTCATTATCTAACTCAAATTGGTTCACTGAGTCCTCCAACAACCTGATTTCTTCCAGAGTGTAGTACTTGTTCCCACCCATCCTCCTCTGTGTCTTGTCCAGCAGCAGTGCTACTTTCTGCTGGATGCTTGCCATTCTCAATAGTAGGCTTGCTTGCTTGTGCTTTAGGAAATTTCTGTGTATATTTCAAGTTTACATGCCTTAGATGTGTGTGTGTGTACCAAGCCAGTAAAAACACATCTGCCATGTCGTCCATCTTGCCTGAGAGTGAGTTGAACAGCATTGGGTTTAGGGCAGTGGCACGCTCAACGGCCACAAGTTTGTTCATCTTGTGTGTGCCCCTGTGTGTTTGGAAAGCCTTTTTGATCGTTGCGGTGTGCACCATGACATTCTTTTGATACAACCGGCACTGCAGCACAGTCTGTACCACTGATAGGCAGGAGGATAGCTTGATTTTGTTGTCTATAAACTGCTTCTCTATCACCACTAGGTCTGCAAACGCAAAGGCGTTCGCCATATGATCACAGAACGAAGAAATGCAATGGAACGTGTCGCATGTTTGGATCAGGTGACCTCCAAAGATGTCGACTTTGTTGATGTCCTTCACAACACTGTTCTCCATGAGGCAGTACACAAGGTTGTGCAAGCCTGGGTTGATTGCTAAGATTAGCATTGTCCTTTTTCCTTAGTATTAGAAAAGAGATGAGCAAACGCCAAAACACTGGGCAGGGGTACTTGCTTGGTGACGAACCTGATGGTGTGGACTTGACCGAAGTGGAAACTGAGATTGACTCCATCAAAGCAGGGTTTGACTTGCTGAATGCCCAGTATCAAGCAACAGCATCCAAATACACACAAAATGGAATCATCTTCCCTGACAACACACAGCAAACGACGGCAGCAGGCACTCCAGTGCCCCATAGTCAAAACAGCAGCAAAAACTCAATTTTTATTGGCCATGAGGCCAACAAGGATTCCAACAGTGGCAACTACAATTGTGCAGTGGGATACAGGGCACATGGCTTTGTGATGAGTGGTGGTGGTCAATGGAACACAAATGTTGGTGCACTGGCTGGTCTCTATTACATGGGACAAATGAACGTCTTTATTGGGTACTCCTCAGGTGGAGGGGGGTCCTCTTCATCAGGCGGACAAAAGGTGGGCAACAACAATGTTATGATAGGTGAGCAATGTGGACAAAGCTCAGGTGGCCATCGGAACCTCTTCATTGGAAGCTTAGTGGGAAAGAACGCTGGGTCCGGCAACGACCGATTTAAAATGGGGTATGACTCCCATCTCTTGCTTGATGGTAAAATTCCCACTTCTTCAACAGGCAGAGAGCTTCGGATCAACGCAGGGCTTCTCGAAATCGACAAGGACAATGTACCCACTACATACAACTCAACTTACCCAGACCGAATTTGGCGTGATGACGGCGTTTTACGTGTCGGACCATCCAAGAGTATGTTCATTTCAGTCTCTGGAAAATCAACTGGAACCAATGCAAACACAACAGTATTTTCAAACAGTTTCACAACCTATGTGTTTCCTGTTGTTGAGTCTGACACATCCTCAAGATATGAAACAAGCAATGGACATGTTGAGCTCAATGATGCAGGGCTCTATTTAATACAAGCGACGGCACACATTGCGGATGCATCAACAGCAGGTTTACAATTTGGTGTCAGTGTTGGCACAACCACTGAATGGGAGGGTGATCCATTCTTCCTGTGGCATGCAGTGCAAGATACTAACAACAGTTTCGATCGAACAAGCTACCCATATACAAGGGTTGCAAGATTCAGTGCAAACGATGAGCTTCGCATGCGAGTTTTTGTGAATGACACAACAGGTGCCATGATGCACACAATGGAAATGAAAATTTGGCGATTGTCGGATTAAAATTTAATTCTCTGTAATCAGTGTGCCATTTTGCAGTAGCACCTGCCATCATTGAAGTGTGTCCCGTAGACTGTCCACCCACTCTGTGTGTTCGTGTACAGGTCGCAGCAACCCCAACACCTCGTTAAGCATGCCCTCCACACGGTCTAAGTGCACCACCAAATCGTCTACCGTCTTCTCCATTAGTATTGACACCCTGAGTGCTTCTCTCTCATCTGTGCACTTAGAAAAGTTTCATAAAAAAGTGTGTCATTGTCGATATGGTCTTCTCCATCTTTGTATGTAACTCCATAAAAGGGAGCCCACTCCTCCTTTGTGAGAGCCGTCCCTACCCCTAAACCCACATCCAAAAAGAAGGCGATTTCAAATGCAACGTGAGGTGACTGAGGTATAACATACCTCCATATGCGTCTCTCTTCATCCTGCACATCCTTTTCACTGTTTGAGTATGCATTTATCGCCTGATGTGTAACAACATATTTGTTGTTGTCATATGCATTGACCCATGCAGACTTTGGGTCACTCTCATCCTTCCTTTTGCGCACAGCAATCCGTGGTGCGCTGTTTGTTTTTGCTCCCTCCATATACATCGCAAAATACACGTTCAGCATACCATCTGGTGCATCTGGGATGTCGGCAGTACCACATGCCACATTCAATACATCTGTACCACAGTTCACAAGATTTTGTTGCCCCTCGCGTGGTGGTTCTGTGAGTGGCGAGCGTGGTATGGTGTAATCTCTCACTCTTGCTCCTGGAGTTGCAGGTGAACCAAAGTCATACTGTTTTGTGGCTTCTTCTAACGCCTTTGCGGCATCTTTCTTTATGTTGTCATCAGTCACTGTGTCAATTTTTTGAAACGTGGCCTCAGGTCGCATCCCCTTTCCTCATTGCACTTTGCTTTCGAACCTTGCAAGGGCAGTCAACTTGTCAGTGGTCATGTTTAGTTGTGCACTCAAATCAGCCATTGCAGTGACCAAAGCTTGTGCACCACATGGATCTGTATCTTTCAACGCCTCTTCCAAGCTCTGGCCATCATTTTTGACTGTATCATGTGTAACTCACTCCATGATCAGTGCCAAAACATCCCTTTGCTCCTTGCTGAGTTCATCATGAAGAGAAAGCTTTGTCCATTGTTGCGCATATTGGTCTACTAATGGGCCTTGACCTACTATTGAGTTGAAAGTCTTGTCAATGACATCAGAGACTTCCTTTGAGAACACCTCTATCGCCTTCTCTGCCTCTTTCGGATCAGGCACTCCAATGCCAAACATCGCCAGCACAATGCCACTCCCTAGCACCAGGATCGCCTCCATGGCAAAGTCCTTCATCCGTCCAAAAACCTAATTTCTTAGGTATAAGAAAAATGGGGGAAGTACGATTAGAGCAGGAGGTGCTACGATGGTTTGGTGTGGTGGCGCTTCTGTACGCCACAGTCTTGCTTGTGAAGTGCCCCTGTGACCTTCTATTGAAATGTGACCAGCACTCCGTCAAGTTCCAGGGTGCTCTTGCTGTTGCTCTAGGTGTAGTAGTAATCGACAATTTTACAGGACCAAACCCCTAAATAAACTCTTTTTTTTCTTTTGTGTGTATTGACAGATGTCGAAATCCAAAGACGACTTCACTAGGTTTTTTCGGATGACGGCAATGCCATGCTTGAATTGAAACTAAGTGCCCCCCCTGATAGGCCCACACTCAATGAAAACCTCCTCAGATCGCAAATTGCGAAAAGTAGCACGTCAGCGGAAGATTTTTTGAAACCAGATAACGACTCGTATTGGACAATGGGTCAGTTCTATCATGTGAACAAGACGTTAGACCACACATGCACAAAGGGAGATGCTCCTGGTGCTACCAGCACCAGTGTTCCTTTTGGTTACATATACCCTTGCCAAGACCCAAGCAGAAAACTCCGTGACTCCAATTTCATGATGCCCACCAATCATGTACGCACTGTGCTATACATTAGCAAGCAGGCAGACAGTGAATTTGGTGAGGATAAACAGTACATGTCACGAGGATGGACAGATTCAAACCCAAAAGTCCCATATTACTACATCTATTCTGGAAATGCTGGTGCCAGGAGCACTTACAACAACTTTGTGAACAAGCAGAACCAATATGGCAACGATCTGACTATTGTAAAAAAAAGAGACATGAACGTGAAACGCATTGTTGGGGATTACATGTTTTTTTCAAACAATCCCCAAAACTTTCCAGCATATGGTGAGGTATATTTTGCAAAACGCCTTGGGTTTGATGTCATAGGTCATACAATGCCACACTGTCCAGAGTCTAATGGATATTTTGACCAACCTAACATCTCACCAAGTCAATCTGGAGTATGGTCAGACCCAAATGGGCGCAATCTACCTAACGATGACTGGTCCATGCATTATGTTGCGCAAGGTGCTGCAACAGCAGGACATCGGTATTTTACTGTTTGCAGACCCACGAGATGTGAACAATAGACCAGTTAAAACGCGACCAATCAATTACCAATTCTGGGATACAGTGTACACTACTGCCATGTACGGAGGTCCCACATTCACATGTTATTACGCAGAAAGTGCACCGAATGTGGGTGGTTACCTTGCTGACATTCAGCACTACCGCGACACCTTGATGGCATTTAACACTGACGAGAGTCACCTCTTTGAATTTTGGAAGGAGAACTTTCACAGTGGGGATGGAGAGCCTACTTCTCATGAGTTTGCAAGCGCAATCAACCCTGGCAATTACAGTCCTATGCCTGGTTCTAGCACAAGGAAGGATGTGACGTATGACACAAAATACAACAGTCACTACATCCTGTTCTCTGAATTGATGGGAAAACATCGGCAGATGCACTACCACCAAATGGTCCATGTGAATCCTAACACAGTACAAGACTTCCGCAACACTTTCTGTGTAGCACTGAATACAGTGAAGATGCACGAATTGTCGCACCGACCACAAAACGATGTTACTAAAAATAAGTTTGCAGACGGTGTCTTTGCCAATGAAGAGGAGTATTTGCGACTAATGAAGGTAGAGGACAACTTAGGCGCAGCCAACTTGTTTCATGTTCAAGTTGGGACAGGGAATGTGCAGGATGAAACAGTGGCAGTGACCCAGTCGCTGGTCAACATGGGCTTGAATCATTTAAAGGGCATGCTTGAGTTGGCATGTGCAGATGCAATCAAGGTTCTCATTTCCAAGGCAAAGGAGATTGTCGCTCCACTCACAAAGAAGTTTTTAGAGGCGCTCATACTTCAGGTGCAAACCAAGATCAAGCCTAAGTTTGTGGACTCGTTTCTAAAATTTGTCACAAAGGCAAAGGAAGGGGGCAGTTACATGTGTGAGGAGGCAGTGAATGAGCTCAATCAGTACCTGTTGGATGGGAATTTCAGTCAAATCAAGGACAACATTGTTGATCGCATGAAGACTCTACTCAAAGACACAGCGATCAGGGTCAAGGACGGTGATCTTAAACTTCCTGAGATCCCTAAAGGAGCGAAAAAGAGCGGCGATTTTGCTGGAATAGATGGAAGCTCTCCAGGCAACGTGGAAATGGCAGAGAGGGTGCACGACGCACAAATTAAGCCCGACATGCCACTTTACGAGGACAGCATTGATGAGGCAGGTGAGGCTATTGATGAAGCGGCTATGGTAGAGAAAGCAGCGGTCCCTGAATTCGAGGTTGCCACAGAGACTGCTGCAGAAGCAGTGACTCCATTTCTGGAAACAGTTGCAGAGGGCATGTCTGCATTAGGACCAGAAATGCTGCCTGTTGCTGCAATGACAGGTGTGCTCATGGGCATTGACGCTCTTCTTGCAAAATCGAGAGAGAAAGAGGAGGCGGAGCGGAAAAAAGAGGCCGCTGCTAAACAAGCGGAAATCGACAAAGCTGCAGTGAGGAAGTACTACAATGAGCTAGTCTATGTGACCCTTGGACAGCAGCACTCCACAACTATGCGCACCTTCCTAACAGCCAAGGTGCTTGGCGATGATTACACCAACTTCTCTCTCCCCTATTGTGTTTTGCTCACCAAAATCCTCAACAACGAGCTCTGTGTAGATGTAGTAGATCCACAATGGTTGCACAACAACAAGGACAACATGAAGGGCAAGAACATTCTTACTGCAGAGATGATTCAGTCAATGTGTGTCGTGGACTACTATCTTCATGAGTCCACTGATATGATGCCTGATGACAATGCTGCAAGTAATTGGACAGGTACATTCCGACCTTATCCACCAACAGCAAACGACCCTGCGACATTTCAAAGTGAGACAATGACACCACTCCCTGTTATTACAAAGAAGATTCGTGCCAAACTAAACACAGATGCGCTCAAATTATATGGTGACAGTGTCTTCTATGGACCCTGGATTCCATCAGTGATCACTGTGGAGGAGCCTGAAAGCACACTTTCATTAGATGCTGGTTCTGACGTAAAAAAGGACGTAAAAATGGACAAATTCAAGTGGCATATCATTCCAGTGCCTGTTTTCGTTGGGTTCATGGCGTCTCCCACCGGATTTGTGTCCTCTGAAAATCCCGACATTGCGTGGCCCACTGTAGCTAACAAAAACGGAGGTTACATCAAAATTGATGCACTCACAGTGCATCCGAACACATTTGCTGTAACATTCAAGGACAGGATGGAGTACTATGCATGGCGATATGCGAAGCCGGATAACACCAACGCGAAACTATTAAGCACACCTCGCACAGGTCTTGGTCTCTCTTTAAGTGCAGACGGTCCGTCAAAGGACGGCGCCAACAACCCAAATGATATCATATTTTACTTCAACAACAAGACAAACCGTGAAATCATACCCATTTTGTTCTCCACATCATCCCCTGGCGCTGACCTTAAGAAGGCCACCAAAACCGCCATTGCACCGAGATATCTTGGTTGCTACAAGGACTACAACTACGATCTGGAGATGGGATTGGCTACACAATTACCTGATGTGATGCACTATGTTGGTCACGCAGTTGGTGGGGATGAACGTCCTCTATATGCAATGGGACCAGCAGGTACCGCAAAATGTCCTGCAGGGTATGAACAGATCACCACTGAGGCAGAGGCAAAGAGAGCGGCAATGTACTTGGGTTACAAATTCGCATCTGCTGGGCAATATCAACAAGCCACAATAGGTGCTCTCTACAATGGAGCAGCTGTCTACTTCAACACCAAGGCAGGAGGGTCAACCAATTCTCATCACAAGAGTGTTTGTAAGTTGTCGGCAGTGACCAAAACGTTTCACACAGTAGCCGACGCACTTGCAATGGCACAAGGGAGCATAACAGCAAGTAACAACGATGACACATACATCGGATTGCAGAACATGCAATCTGATGGTAGGTGTGAAGTTTACATTGGAAAGGACCCCAATGGCAACAAATACAGCACATATGGCCACGCACCCCCTGGTAGTTGCATGATGACCTCGGATGGGTTCCATGTGGGTGGGGCGTTTGTTAATGCCGTGTATAAATTAGACATGATGGCAGTGCAGGACTTAAAGGCCAAGCTCCTGCACCATCTCAGTCCCAATGATTACACTCTACACTCAGTTTCACAAGCTGACAAGGACATGGGACAGTCAAATCAGATCATGTTTGTGTTGGCACAGGAGGTTAAGAACATCTCTTTAGATGTGCTAGACTACCAACACTTCAAACCAGTTGCAAGCATAGGCAAAATACAAACCTTGCTGAACACAAATGGACCAACACGCTCACCAATCTTGCGTATTGATCAAACGTACGGTCCAGACAAGCAAGTTACCACACTAGGCATCGAAAAGATGGCAGAAGTGTTCGTCTGCCCAAACACTGCCAAACTGTACGAAAAGATCGCACGCGGTCGCACCCTGACCAAACAACACATGCAGGTGTACACTGTATTACACAAGTTCTTTGATGCAGTGGAAGCAGACATGATAGTGCAGTCGGATCTTGGGTGTGATTTCGCAAAATGGCTTATAAACCAGTTCGGTCAAGTGATTGTGGCCCAGGAGATGTACTACAGCAAGCCCACCATGCTGTACGAACTGTACACACACATACAACAGTGTGCACTCTATTTCACATTCATACACATATGGAGCACCAAGCATGATGCATTCGATGGAGGTCCATCGTTGTGGGATACAATTTTTGGAGATATGATGGCTTTGGATGGTGCAAGCAAGTACCTAGTGACAGACACACAAAGGGACATGTGGAAGCAAATGGGTGAAATACCCAGAGAACAAGACAAACTGCCCATACCTGACATTACACCACACCCAGCGAATGAGCAGAACATGGGGTATATGCTTCAACCTGGGGATATGGATATGAGTTCCAAGGATATGTTGAATTATAACAAAGTATTGTGGACCAAAATTTCGTATGGCTTCAGTGTCGAAAGCAGCAAGTTCAACGCATTTGACCTTTACATGGTCGCCCTACCAGCACTGGGCGATTTTGAGACATCTACAGGGGATTATGATCAAGTTGCGTACAAAAAGAAGACGATGGAGGTGTGGACGCGGACTTTACCAATTCTAAACAACAAACAAGCAGGCAATCCAGCATCGGAGGATCATTCAGAACACTTAGTGGAGCAAGTACACCTTGCACGCATCACCATTGCGGAGTGTCTGTACACCAACTTCAAAAATGATATAGTTCTGAAGGATATGACCGCATGTTACAAGGATCCCAAGTTCAACATCAAAACGAACTTCCTACACACAGTGCAGCACATGATCAAGATGTGACTGGAGATGCCCAAGCTCAAAGACTACCACATCAAAAGTTTTGAGGACTTGCAGAGCGTCAGGGCAGAGACACAGTTGTTCTCACATATGGCAGGTGATTGTTATAAGGGTCTAAACGAGCGTCTGCACTTGGAGGACCCCGAATGGAACAGCATTTTCTGGTATCAGGTCAAGTTTTCGACCAATACAACATCTGTGTACTACTGCCCATCCGCCAACTCATCGCTACCGAAATCACCATGTGTGGTCATAGTGTACAGAGGGACCGATTTTGAGGCAGACTACAACACTAAATCGGGGAACAAGTTCGATAAACTGTTTCAGATGGTCACCGACAAAATGGGTGACTTCTATGCAGATATGCAGATCTTTATGGGCACTGCTGCTACTGCTGACTGCTTCGAGTCTGCAAAAACCCACGCAGAAATGTTCATGAGAGACACATTTGACCATGTTCCATACTTCTATTTCACTGGGCACTCGTTGGGAGGTGCAATTGCAATGAATTCAGTGGAGGCTGTTTGGACTGACAAGGTGGTAAAGGGTGTGGTTTTCAATCCAGGTGTAGGGCCAGACGGAAACTACTTCTATGAGGTTGACTACCTGTTGAACAACACTCCTGGGAAGCGCAAATCAGTCAGTTCTAACCCAGTCCCAGTCGATCAGCGCAAAACCAAGCTTGAATCCCATCTGATCCATGGGACCAGCGGATTACTCAAAAACGACCCAGTCTCGCGCTTTGTGGGTGGACTGGGCACCACTTACCACTATGAAGGCACAGGTATACCAAATGGACTGCAGGGACACACTGTGCGAATGTTTCCAAATCAAGATGTGCATGGTGTCATGTCTCTAGAGACGCAGATTCCGACCACTCATTAAAAAAATTCTTAGTTTGTGTGTATGTGTAGGGGATGGACAGATATGATGACTTACCTGCAAACACAAATTATCAGCAGGCTGCAATCATTCGGCGTTTAAGGGAGGATGCCAGTTGACCCAAGTGTGGTCACCGAAACATTGTTCAAAATCCTGTTCAAGTGGGGATTGTTGCGCATTTGAGAGAGCAGGGTAGAGAGGCAAACAGGCCTGCGATGCAGTATATCCCTGCCTTAAAATTGTGGAACCAATCCAAAGGGTATGTGAAAGGGGGTGGTCATAATTGGTGTGTGCCCACAAAAGGTAGCACAGGCCATGCAGAACTGATGAACATTATGAAGACAGGCAAAGCACCAAAGAAACGTATTCTTCTTGGAGCACCTGTCGCACCTGTTGTGGCATCATCATCTTCATTCGTTCCTGCAAACCCTGCATTTAGAGCACCACAGAATGACGACACCAGTGATGATGAGTGGATCGATGATGGAGCTCCAATAACAGGGGGTGGCGGTCTTGGTGGTGCCGTTTCTGCCGCAAATGAGCGACAAGGGGATGTTTTTGACGATTATGAGGCAGCACATGCACATAGGAGGAATCTTGAATGGGAAGTAATTAAAAAGGCTCAGTTGGGCGCAAGGCGCAAACGTGGTATGGTGGAGGTGGGCAATCGAACCATGAGAGGCCAAGTGAGGACAAAACCAGGGTTTCAGCTACCAACTCGTAAGATTGGCTATTGGTATGATACAGCATTCAAAGGTGATACATGGAACAGTGCACTTGTTTGACCAGTGAAAATGGGACCAACCACCATTGCAAAGGCTAAGGAGGCGCGCCAGGCGTTTGATGCACGAAGAGCGGCAGCAAGACCAAAGAAGAGGGCACCGAAGGCACCAAGGGAAAGGAGACGCCTTCTCCCCTTGGGAAAATAGACACAATTTCCTTAATGTGATATTAATAGTATCCACATGCCCAAACGAGTGAGAGCGCCACCACCTACCACTGTAGATGGTCCCACAGTAGAGGAGGTGACTGAAGAACTGCTCACTGACAACAAAAAGGGCAAGACAGAGAGACCCATCACTGTGCGTGACACCTCGTTTCACATCACAGTGAACACAAACCAGCGGTATGGATCGAAATCGGCCATTACAGAGGACATGAAACCTCTCTACTACACCATGCGCAACATTTTCGGTGACCCTACCACTGTAAAAGAGATCATAGAGATCCTAAACAAGGAGGATGAGTATGATAAGGTTGTTGGTGTGGTGCATTCAGACATCGGTGTGGAGTACTCTGAGAAGGCCGGATTGCATGCACACGTGTTGTTCATGATCACACACCACACCAAGCTCCGTGTGCATCTGAAGAACCTGCGCAAGATCCTCGACACACACCTTCCGCATTTGGCCAAAAAGGCACCACACACGTTCGTACGCTACGTCCCGGATCAGAAGCAAATTGTAAAAGACTACATCTACAAGACAGTCAACGACCAGGAACTAAAAATGCGTGAAGGCATGACGTTTGAGGAGACACCCATGTGCACCTGTGACTGCAAAATCGGCGATATGTCTCAGTTTTTTTTCTGACTGAGGGGTTGAGAAACCATCAATTCGTGTTAAAAAATGGGTGATGTGGACATGGATGCAACAATGCATTTCTTGCAATCACTCTGCACATCACAAGAACAGCAGCAGATGTTGCAGTGGATGCAGTCGCAACCCAAACCTGCACTCATGGCCTTCCTCAAAAATGCGATTGCCACCATTCCACATGAGGGTTTGGAACCCCTGGTCAACCAGCACCTAGCGCAGCACTCCTATGAGACCAGAGTGCAGATTCTAACCAAGATCACACATGCTTATGATTTTCTGAAGACCAATTAATACCGAAACTTCGTGAGTTGAGAGATGGACGACGAAGGTGATCATCATGCAGAGGATCCTGTTGTGAGGCATGAGTATGACCCCTCTTCTGATGCACAAGACCACAAACCAACACACTACACATCCTTTGACGAGTCTGATCGGGCAGAGGCTCGGGCAAAGTACAGATCGGAGGCACAGAAAGAGAAACTAGGGGCTTGGTGTGAGAAGAAGCGCCGGCATGTCTCGTACGAGCGACAGAAGGCGAAAAAAACAAAGAGCAGGGATCGCGTGTGTGCATCTGTGCGCGATTCAGGTTGGTCCTCCTTCTTTCATGGTGACACAGGACAGGTAAGGAAGGGCAAAAAGGCAAAGAAGGGGAAGAGAAGTGATGAAAAGGGCGATGGGGTGGACTTCATGGCGCTCACCCTGATGGGATTGATGGTGGGCATTCTAGGCTACATGGGGTACACAATGATAACACAAAAGTGATAAAACATCTTTTTAATTTACCCATTCTTGCCTGTAATTGAGAGTGTGTGATCATATCTCCCTGTTCCTGGGTGGTATGGGTGTGGTTTGTCGAAACTGGAGATGTCATCCAGAGCAGCCTTAGAGAAGTTGTCAGGGTGTGGGCGGTAGAACTTGACATGGTCGATCGTGTATGAGGTCGGTTTCCTTGGTCGCTTGGAATCCTGGATCGATGTGGTCAGTGTAGGTGCTACCCAGTAGTCTGAGCGGTCCTGGCTTGTTGTGTACTTGAGGTTGCCATTGTGTGGGTATGGAGGATTGACCCATGAACTGTTGTTACCGTTGCTATCCCCTACCAAACCACAATAAGCATACATGCCAGTCGCAACGTCCATCTTGTAGCATGCTCTGAACCCTGAATGGTGCGTGATTTCCGTTGTTTTGTTCAAAACTTCGTCGCGCCCTTGTGTAATCCCCAGTGACAGTGAGTCAGGGTGCAGACTGGCATGCCTGTACACATCCTCATCATACACTGGCACCATGTAGTTGCTCAATGATTGTTGCCCAGGTTTGAGCAGTGTCTTGTTCTCTGAAGTGTCGTTTGCCAAAGGGGTGTTTGGGTAAACAGGGTGTCAGATCTCCACGCGCGGGCCCTTCTGTCCAAAATCCTGCCCAACAGGTTGATTCTTGTGTGGTTCTATCGAAATCCCAGCATCAGGGAGTGGGACTGAGTACAACCCACCACCATTCATGATGTACTGGAAAGCCTCAGCCATAGAGTTTTTTAATTAATCACCAAGAAAAACTTAGGGATCGGAGTAGGCGTACTGGATTGCAGTGGAAGCGACAAGACCACCTGCCACACCTGAGAGAACTTGGCCCATGTTTGTGTCACAGTACATCAGAGCGGCGATTGCAGCGAGAGCACCAGCAGCAGAGTCCACAGTCAGACTGTACTTGGTGTCCTGTGGGAAGAGCACCTTGCATGTTGCAGCATGTCCCTTGCCTCCATAACCCCTAAGAGCATCTTCTGCATTAGACAGTGAGAAGGTGGTTCCTGTACAGAGAGGCGAGGTGAGTGCCAGTCCAGAGCCCACAGCCCACGCAACTGACCCACACATCACCTTATGATTGGATGATCCATATGCATAAAGACCCGCCGCTGTGCCTGCACCACCTGCCAAGAGCATGCTCACTGGAGGATCAACAAACGTCATTGCCTCTTTATCCCTCTGTGTCAGAAAAAATTATTTTTAAAAGGAACCACCCCTGCCCATGTACATGGTTACAAGGATTGTTGCCCCTAGAAGCATGGCCAGAACGAGTGCATGTCTGTCCCCCATATCAAATACTGGTTTCCCCATCTTCTGTTTCACAGGAGGTGCTTGTACTACCTCCTCTTCAACAGGATGAACCCTTTTGGCTCCTACTGTTTCGGTCTCTGTGCGAGCTACAAATTTCGCTGGGGTCTCATCTGGGTGTGGGTCGGTTTGTCCATGGCCCCCTGCAGGTGAAAGGGTCAGATTGCGCATCTGTAACTAAAAAAAATGCACAACAAGTACCTGACACAATAAGAGAAATTTTTAGTGTTTATTCGTTGTAAATCACACGCAGGTGCATGGAATGGTCGAAACTGTTGAAGTCGATGAATGTGCCATCGGAGTGTAGGAATTGTATGGTGAGTTGGTGAAGATGGAGTGGCGGATTTGGATCGAAGTGTTGTTCATGCATGTTCAGTTCGTTGTTGAAAAAGTTCATGTAGTTCACTGATCCTGACGTCTGAAATCGCGTTAGCACATGGTCTGCATCAATGTGAACAGAGGAGAGGGAGTTAGATCCAAATGTGTAGCGAGAACCACGTGTACCTAGCTCTTTGATGCTCAAATAGATGCATGGTTCTGCAGAGAGACGTAGAATGCCACCTGTGTACCGAATGTTGTTTGTGACTGTGGAGGTGAACGATAAGTCATTCAACCAACCTAGAGTGTATGGCCATGTGGAGGCCACAATGGCGCAACCCCCTGGTAGTGTTGCACTTAACTTCTCCTGCATCATCAGTTGGTTTTTGGCATCGTCCACTGCAAACTGGAATAAGTCGCTCATGTTGGACAACCCTCCAACTGTGAATGACACCTGTGTAAGTGCATTGTTCATGGCAGCAGCGATGGTTTGGTTGCTGTAGTTTCCTGGAGGTATGGTCATGGTATATGGAGCCCCTGCAGCCACAATTTGGAACGTGTTTGCCCCCTCATAGATGTTGTAGTACAAATTGGGGATTTCCGCGTAGAGTACCTCTATGGAATGCACATTTTTGAGTGTCCTTCCAATTGACCACACATAGTCGTTCACTGATGTCTTGTTTTCAGGGGTCAGTGTGCAATTGGAGGAGTGCACCACAAGCTCAGCACACTGAACAGTCATGTTTTAATACACAAATCACAAAATTATGCCTGTTTGTACAATTGACCGTTCTGGTAGGTAACAAGGTCAAGCACAAGGAAGTTCATCGAGAGGTGGAACTTGCAGGAGTATGTGTTGTTGGCAGTCTTGGTGATGAACCCCTTGTAGTTCTGCTGTGTGTCATGGAAGTTCGACACAAGTGAGGTGGCTCCAGCTGTGCTGTTTGTGAGTGAGTTTCCTGCAGTACCCGCAGAGGCCAGTGCGTTGGAGAGGTAGAGCTGGTGAATCTTGACAGGGTCGAACAACATCTTAAGGCAGAAGTTGTTGTAGAACAGACGAATGTTGATCACACCACCACCTGGGTTGTGCACATCACAATCAAGGCCAAGTGGGAAGTAGTACACCTCACCAGGGACGAAGTTCTTGAGCTCCTTGAAGTGTTGCGACCACTCAATGTACTTCTTGTTGATGTCCACATCTGTCTCAATCTTGGTGAGAAGCTTCTCATTGGCAACCTCTAGCCACACTGCCTTGAGAACATCCCAAGAGTAGTAGTCAAGTGTGTGAGTGGCAGAACAGATGGCCTCAGCACCCTGCAGATGAAGCATGCTGTATTGCGCCACCCTGTCGATGGTGTTGATGTTGATGTCCTTTGCCACACCAGTGATGCGATAGCCTGTGTATTCCGCGTTAGCAAGGTCAGTTGCTGACAGCACAGGGACCTCAACAGTAAATTCCTCAAGGTGCTCCTGGTAATCAGGAGCATAGTGATTCATCTGGTGGTTGAGAGGGAACTGGTTGTCCCAAATTCGCTTGGGGATGTCATAGTAGTTGATCAACATGTCAATGTTCGACATCTCAATGTCAATAAGGTCCTTCACCACATCGAAATTCTGAATCCACTGCTGCCAGGGCCTCAAGTGGAAGATAACGTCCATGTCATTGACCAAGTTGAGGATGGGGAACACATCCTCAGTCTTGTAGTGCCAAGGGTGTGGAATCTCAAAATACTGATCAAAGACCCATCCACCTTGGTCCCTGATTTTGCCAAGAGCGACAGCGAGCTTGTCACCCGCAGTGCTATCACAGCAGAGCACCTCAGATGGCATATCCTTAAGACCAATCTCGTGGTAGAACTCAGGCTTGTAGTGAGCAAGAATGTCATGCTTGGACTCATCGGGGCACCTAATACGAAGCATCTCCCACTGATTGCAATAATGGCGTTGGAAGTCGGTGAGGCCAGAGGTGGTGTCATACATGCCACCATGACCCTTGTTTGAGCCATTTGTAACCATCTGATTCTGGTAACCGTCCCTTTCATCCAAATTCTCCTTACACATCTGGAACGTGTCTACTGCAAAAGTGGAGTCAGCACCTGCAATGGGTGCTTGAGTGCTGTTGGCAGCAGTAGCAACAAGATGGTGATACTTAGGAGGGCCACCATTTGCAAGATGACACTGCAGTTTGTGGTCTTCCATAGAATATTGCTCCCTTCAAAGTGCTTGCATGTACTCACAACGAAGATGCTGGAAGACTACAGAGTTGTGTCGCATCTCAATGTTGTTGATGGTGCCTAGGAGACTGTTGTGATGAAGTTTGATGTTCTCCAAAAGCTTTGTCAGTGCACATGCTGTGCCATCAATCGCATCAGACTTGCTGTTCAATACAGCTCCAAGTTGGGCGGCGGTCTTGGGTTTGATGCAAAATCGTACATGCCAGTACATGTTGTGCAGCAAGTGGCTGAGGGTAGAGGAGACCTTGAACTCCATGCAAGTAGGGTGCCCATCAGCAGGGGGTTGATTAGTAGGGGATAGCATACGCTTATTAAAACCAACCTCGTGCATGGATTTGTACGAGGATCCAAAGGGGGTTTGGCTCAAACTGACAAACAACTGCTGCAAATGGGTGTTGGCATCACTGCCAGAGTCACTCACATACTTGGTCCCTGACATGGTTTTAGTACATTCTTCAGAAAGTTTGTTGGTTAGAACAGGGGTTCATCTTCCTGTGGGACAGCCTCCTCTTTCAGTGGTTTCCCAATATAGAACTTTGGAACATCCTTCTCAGCTGTCGTGAGTTGGTAAAAGTCCTGCATGTTTCTGGACTTTGTGCATGGTCAGACAATGAGTGCCTGGTGCTCTGTAGTGCACTGGCTCAGGATCGTCATGAACTGTGAACGTGAGAGGAGGGCCCCATACTCCTTGTAGTATATGTCTGCCATGTCCGCAGAGAAAGTGTAAAAAATAACCACAAAGTCGACGTTTCGTCGCCAGGATGTGGGGATCGACTTGGCGTACTGTGTGCACATGATGACTGAGATGTTGTAGTGCCTGCCCATGGAGTAGCATGTTACCAGCATGTTCTTCCCACACTTTCGGAACTGATTTTCGGAGTCAAGGACATCATCAAGGATGATCAGGAGTTGCTCTCGCTCATGCTCCTGTGCTGCTGCTTGTTGGTCTAAGATCACTTGCAATGTGGCCTCATCGTAGTGTGGGAAACAAAGTTTGGGGTTCATAAACTTCTGAAATTCGCCTTTAAAGTTTGTAGAGGAGAAGCAAATGACACGATCGTAGTCATACTGATACTGATAGAGTAGCCACTTCAACCATGTGGTCTTCCCAGTGCGCCGCTGCCCATATATGACTGCAGCGAAGTTTTTTGGCACTGATTCTGGCTCAAAGTACAACAACCGAGTGCACAGTTTGCATGGTCCCCCACTCTTCGATCCTTGTTTGAAATCCTCGTCTTTTGGTTTTTTTCCATCGAATCCTTTCTTGGCGCAATCAGGGAGTGTGTCGTCCAGGATCTCGCCTGGAGGTGGCGCCTCCATGTGGTGTTGTTTCATCAATTCCCATATAGACCGTTCCAGAAATTTATATGTAAAAATTCTAGATCTAACACAACAACAAGTGACAACTAAAGGATGGGACTTGATGACGACTTTGAGGCAGCAGTGAACACAGTGTTCGACAAACCAAAGGAGCAACCACCACCACCCAGTGGCCCACCTGTTCAACCATTTGAGAACACATTTCATGGGCCAGAAGTGCCACCCCCACCACCGCCGTCGCCCTCACCTTCCGGACTTCCACCACCACCACCACCACCACTTTCACAATTGTTTCATCCTGATAGTGGAAAGTGACGAAAGCGAGTGAGGGTGCAGGATGGGGTGGAAGGGGGTGTGCACAAGCACACACATAAAGAGAAGAAGGACCCATCCACACCAGAGGAGCAGCATGAGATCTATGAGAAGATCATGTGTTATGTGGACTCGTTCCCTGAGCACAACTTCCCTGAGGCTGCCAATCTGAACCCAATGACAACATTTGATGAGCTCACATACATCTTACAACACATCCAGCAGTGTGTCAACGCCAAACAAGAGCTCCAAGTGCTCCAATCAGGGCTTGTGATGTCATGCATGGCCCTTGAGTTTGGTAGCACCCTTGTTCCAGGCAACCCTGTGAAACTCAGCAGGTTTGGCGCGAATGTCTCCAACAACATCGCCATGTTTGATGACACATTGAGGCAGTTGGCATGCAAGTACAGAGGAAAGATGGTCATCTCTGTGGAGGCACAGATTGGCATGATGCTGATGCGACTCACAGCCAACACACACCTGACAAATGTGACGATGGAGCATAACGTTGCCTCATCTGAACTTTCTTCTGGGCCACAAGAAGTGAGATATGATCCTCCTATCATCGATGAACCCCAAAGACCTCCGCCTGAAACTGCTACAGGGGAAGTGGGAGCTCACACTCAAGTCAATGGGGTACCACCAACCACCTGATCTGTGCAATCAGACCATGACAATCGAAGAGGACGAATTGACGGTGCTCAAATGTAACACAAAACCCCGTGTGAATGTAACCTACACACTAGCTCCGGCACCATTTCCTCTGCACTTTCATGTGATCGAAAATGGCATAGCAGTGGGAGAACTGCTGCGAGAGGACCCTTATCTTACACTGGCAGTCAAAGGCGAGCCTCGATTACAATTCGAGAAAAGGGGACGACACGATGAGCATGCACTTGCGTACGGAATTCTTTTTATTATAATTGTGCTTTCAGTGGCCATTTATTACACCAAATTCTGATTGTTTGTTTCACTTCTTCTGTGTGAATAGGAACAGTAGTGCAATGAGAGCGCCGCCTCCCATCAGATACATTGTGGATTGTGATGTGCCTCAAGGAGAGGAACCTCCTGAAGAAGAGCCACTAGAGCCACCCCCAGCGGATGTGCCACCAGAGGAACCTCCTGAAACTGACGCCCCATTCAGTTTAGCACTTTTCTCACCTGCTGCCACTGTTGCAAATGGTGTAACTTTTCTTGAGTTTAGAACATTGGCAGGCGTTCCGCCACCACCTATAATGACATTTGAGGCGTAAAAGTTAGTTTGGGCTGGGTCTTTCTTTTGGGTCTGTGCCATTTGCCCGAGCTGTGTGCTGAAGAGAATACCTTTTTCCTTCACAATGATCACATCAGGAGTCTTATTCCTGGCATTATAGTGTATGCTACTGCCCCCGACTTGATCCTTATCGGGTACCCATGTGTATGCTTGTGAGATACCATCTGTCCATGTGCCCTTCTCATATTGCATGAAATGTATCTGGTCCCCAACATCCAAGGAGAATGCAAGCGTTTCATCAGGTCGTCCCACTGCAACACCTGCGCCACTGTACTGTATGTACAGTTTGTCTTGGTTGATGATGGCATCTGGTGCTGTCATGACGTCTCCCTCAAGTAAGACACCAGGAAAAAAATCATCGACACTTGTAGTTCATCAGCATCCACACCACTCCCAGACCAAGCACAACCACAAGCATTGTTTCCATTGTGCCCATACCACTCCTTGTGGCTGTCAGCGTTGCGGCCCGAATAGCCTTCATTTTTGCGTCGAACTCATCTTGAGTCAACTCTTTTGCTGTCACTTGAGCCTGTCCCTTTAATTGTGCTCGCGCTATGGCCTCTGGTGGGAAGAGACCTGACATTTTCGTTCCTGCTTCGTTGTCGACCGTCATGTCATATGTTGTAGTGTCAGACTTACCAGTGGACGAATTAACAACTAACGACCATGTTATTGTAGCACCTTTCCAATTAATGCTTGCTTTTGCTGCTGGTGTGGAGGATCCTGATGAGGATCCAGATGAGGCTGCTGAGGATGCTGGTGATGGGCCAGTGTAAGTTGGCTTTGTCTTTTGGGCACCTGGTACGCCTGCACTAAACTCAGTTGCAGTGAGATGAAACGGGTAATAAGCACCCCTTTCACCTGCTATGGGAGGAATGTTCAGGTGCCAATCACCTTGGAAGTGTTGTGGAATGTCTCCCATATTGGCTTTACCACCAAACACAGAAAAAAAAGAATCATGTGACGCCAAGGTAGCTCAGTAGGGTAGAGCGCGGGGCTTTTAACCACGTGGTCGAGGGTTCGATCCCCTCCCTTGGCATGATTTTTTTATGTGAGGTCAACAATTGGCACTCCCTTGTGCTTTGGGGGTGAACCACGTGGTAGGCCTGTAGGAATCACTGTGGTTTTGCCCACACCTACCTTGTATCCTGCATGTTTTTCAAAGCACGCTTGATCATGCCAGTGTGGTCGCCATGTTGGTCGTGGGTTCGCTGGGACTCGGTGCCCATGTTCGTCAGTTTTGGGTACTCCTGTCAAGCGGTTGATGTGGTAGCGCGGTTGTATGTGTGAGTGCTCCCATTTCGCGCATGGCGCATTAGGACCATGGCGCAGCACACACCTTGAGATGACAGACTTGTAAGGGTATGCAGTTCTGCCTGTGCTTGGGTCAATTGGTCTTTTTGACCCTGTTTGGAAATACGTGTTCGGGTGTTTGTAGTAGTTGCACCAGTGCAACCCCTTCTTGAGCTGATGGCAGATCTTCTTGCCGACAATTTGACGGTCACCTTGGTAGTTGGAGCCCCCTTGCCATTTACTTCGCAAATCTGCCATACTTCCTCTCTGCTCTGCTCTTGCATCCATACCCATACTGGAATTCATCCCCACTCGCATGATGTCATTGTACTCCTTTGTCCACTTAGGGTGGAATCTGAACTGTTGTGACGCAGCACGCTCCCCTGGTTTCTTATACTTACCACCCATTTTAATATCCCACTCACAAAAAAAAATACAAACCACTAATTAAGCCACCCCATGCGTTCGATGAAAAATCCAACCGCTGTGTCCCCTGCATGTGCCAGGTTGGTTTCTGTGGGCATAATGGTTGCGTCGTATCCGTTCACTAGGAGTGCAGGTGCTGCTTGCAAGTACTTCCTCTGTGACAGAAGAACACCGTCAAGAACAGAGTACAGGTTTGATGGTCCTTTGATGGTTGGAACGGCGAAATAGAGGCCTGTGTGCACTAGTAGTGTGAGTACAAACGGTTTCCACTGTTTTTCGAACGCCACTGCACCCGCAGTCCAGAGCAACGCACCATAGCAGTACATCTTGGTCTGCTCTGACTCCGCATCAGTGACCATGAAGGACTTGAAGTACACGTCCATCTCTCTTTTACCATAAGATTTTTTTTTAATGATGACCGGTCCAGTAATCCCTTCCATACTTCACAAAGATCTCAGTGTTGGGCAGGATAGTCCACGCCCTCTTTTTTTTAACTGTGCGGAGTGTTGGTGGGTTTTGGCGCCCTCTTGGTTCTGGCTGGTCAAATATAGCGTTTGCACGAAAGCGCGTCCCCCTAGGGTCGTTTGCATACTGCGCTAGCCCTGCGTTTGTACAGTGAGTGTCAAAGCACCAGTCGTCATCATTACACAGAACATACTGAGCCATTTGAGGGCCAGGATAGCGCTCATCCACCTCGTCTTGTGTTAGTCTATCACCAGTATAGTTAGCAATGACCTTGCGCTTGTTGGCAGGGATGTGGATGGGTCTCTTCCCTGTGAAGAGACCCCTGCTGTATCCTGTCTGCGATGCTTTCATGTGCAGTGAGGGTGGATCATTGTCTTTGTAGTTTCTGTTGAAATGGTGCGTCCAGCACCTATCCCCAATGCAGACACTGTTCTTGCACCGAACACCCTTCTTCGTGAGTGCCGTACACTTGGCACAGGTGTATCGTTGCTGTGAAGCCATTCTGTCTGAAAAACAGAAAAATCGATCCCCACCCAATAACCCCCCTATATAGGCGAATATTTAAGGGTTTGGTCGGTCAGAGGCTATTTTTGGTACGCGATTTCAGATTTTGGTCAGATGTGGGATTAGAATTGTCGACTTATTTTTTCTGTGTTTTTGGCAAGTGTCAATGGCCCCCACTATTCCCACATCATTGGGTGAGGAAGTGCAGGGATATTACATTAACGAGGGTTTTACTGCTGCTGACACATGGGAGGTGAAGATATATTATGATGACAGCGTCCAGGCATTACCAACAGTCGAAATTACACTTGAGACGTTCACTGAGCTGTCTTCTGGCCTATGGGAGCAGAATGACATCGACCTTTCACTGGATGCACACACAGGACACGAACTACATGACGGCAGTATCACGTTCGACATGGATCCACATGCGAAAGATCATGGGGTTGAACTGCCCATTTCTCCAGGGCAACAGTCTAACAGGTTCTTAAAATTCAAACTTGTGGGTGGTGTAAATACAGGTGGTGTGGTGAAAGGGGTGTACGAATTTGACCTCGTAATAGGCAGCAAGACGTACAAATTTGTGCCCGCAAGTCCAGTAAAAGGACAACAACCAGGTCCTACCACACCCACTGGTGTACCAAGTCAATGTGCATACAATCTTGCACTTACTCCACAATCCAGTGTGAACGGACCACCATGCACATCTAAAACACAAGTACCACCAAGTCTGTTCATTACCCAGAACATTTCACCACCATCAAGTTACCCAGGTACTCCTCCATCTGGTGGTGGTATGTCAGGTGGTTCTACACCTTCCACTCCTGGCAAAAAGAAGAAAGACCCACCTGGTGAGAACGTGATGTTGGTGGTGCTACTACTTGGTGCAGTCTTGGCGCTCTCACAGTGCATGCCGTGCCAGTAAAATTTCTCAGGTGTGAGGTACAAATGGACAAGGTGGCGGGACGACTGAACCCACATGAACCATACTCATCGCAAAATCGACACATCACACGAAACGTCACGTATGGTGGCAATCATGTCAACGCAATCATCGATCGTGGTCCTGACAAAATGACATGGTCCAAAGTGTGCCCAACACTGCTTAACAAGATGGATGTCTCACCAGAGACTGGACATCCCAAACCATGGTGTCTTGCACCTGCACTGAAGAGTCGTGTCTTGGAACCCCAACATCAAATGTATGGTCCAACTGTGTACAAGCAAGGGCTCTGCAAAGGACGACGAAACGGTGCAGCGTACTCATGAAAATTCTGATAAACCAAACAAACATAATGTGGCGCGCACTCTTTTTACTACTCCTTATCTTGCTCTGTGTGGATGTAGAGCATCGCCTTGTTTGTGATGTACCATTTTCTGAATGTCAAGTAGATGTCACTGAATGTCGATGGGCACTACAACTCATACAGACTGCCGAGGACAGCGGTTGATGCACACCAGGGCCGGAAGCATATTATGAATATACAGACCGACATGGGGCAAATTCCCCAAGGCCGCTATGTACAGTACAAGATGGACTGGATGAAGAACCAGAAAGTCTTGTACACCCGCACACCCGGTCTATCTGAGTCTATTAGGAACGGAACATATGAACAGTGTGGCGATGGACAGGCACCACTCCAGACACGATGCACAAACGACACACATGGTGTTCACAGAGTCCCACATGAACTACAAATGACGCATGGTCACTGATTAATTTTATAAGTCACTTATTAAACCATGGGATCACTGAGCCAGGATGTCTTGGCAGCAGTGCAAATGTGGAAGAGTTGGGGGGGAAATGTCAAGATAGCCGAAATCGAACAACCTGATATACCCTCGTTTGATGTGACTGAACTGTGGACTGATTTACTTTCTGCGATGCAAGATCAGAGTGTCCCAGTGGATGTCGAAAAGGCAGCCACAACAGTGCACCCAACAGACGTAACAATTCACGCACATGGTGTTGACAATATGAAAATGTGGGATTGGTATTTTTTTTGGCTTGGTGTCTTTCAAGATTCAACAAATGTACTGAATTCGGCAGGGTTGTATGAAGACCTTCAACAGTACACATGCAAAGTGATCTCAGAATGGATGAACATCAAGTACAGGGTGTGCATTTTGGCGGCAACTGCACAAGGTCAGGTATTTGCAGGCCCTGGGCGAAACCTGGTGGAGCGTCTTGCATGGACAAAAAGAATTGGTCTATCTGAACAAGACTTTCAGTTTCGTCAGATCTCTCTTCATGCCATGGACAATCCGTCCATTTGTAACTACAGGTACCCTGAACTTCTTGATGCTGTAAAGAACGCAACGGAAACACCAATAGTTCTTTGAGCACATGTGCCAAATGTTAAACCCAAGCCACCGAAACCATCTGGTGGTGGTGATCAACCAACACCAAAACCACCCACACCAAAACCACCAGACACAGACAGTGGTGGTGGTATGGGCATCTTGTTCATCGTTCTTCTATTACTCGCAGCAGCAGTGACCTTTTCTAAGAAGTAACTGACTATGATCACAGGCATACACCTCCAACTTGTGGCGATCATGATTGGACTGTTGACCGCATACTTAGTGCACAAAAACGGCATGAGACAGGTCGACAAACTGGAGGTGGGGCACACACAGATAAAGGCGGATTTGGAGGAGATTGAAAAGAAAGTTACCAAGTAAAGAAATTCTGATGTGGAATTACCATGCCGCCTAAAAGAGGGGTCATTAAAGTGAAAGCGTACGTGCAACGGACGAAGAACATCCCAAAACCGAAGAAGATGCCAGTCCCACGCAAACGCGCGGCACCAAGGACACCTACTTATGACCCAAACACTGGGTGGCGCAAGAAGGCAGATGGTGTGTTCACCTGTAACAGGTGTGGTGTCGATAATGAGTATCGAAAGGCCGATTATGATATCGACCCAATGGACAGAATCTATTAAAAAACATTTTTGTTTTTATTGGGTTTGGGACTCTGAAATCTGTTACTATTTTTAGTAACATGCATTTTTGAACTTGTGGTGGAGAATCGCTCTCGTGCTCTATTTTGGGCAAAAAAATAAAAATTTTCTCCCTCAGGACCCCCCTTTTAATATATGTAGGATCGAGGGTAGCAGAGAAAATATTTTTAAAAAGATAATTTAGGTGTTGAACCCAACTTATTTTTAGTCTACACCATGGGTTGGGACCAAAAACCTAGAACCTACGTAAGTCTGTGCAACACAGGAACCTACAAACCCACGCAACCCACAAGCATGGGTTGCACTTGAGTAGGTTACACCACAAACCTTCGACCCATGTCGCGCATAGGTTTTGCAACATTTTTGTTTTTATTCCCTGACCCTACACCTACAAAATGCCTAACCCACGTTTTTTCTTTTCCCTAGGTAAGATGACAAAACGTCAGAACCTGTCTGGGTCCAGTGTGACCATCGAACGTTTGATCGAGCGTTGCAAGGGTATGCAACTCAAAACTCTTGTTGGCCAGATTGCACCTGCGCTTACTGCTCTTGGTTACAGAGAGTTCAAAGACAAAACCCCATGCATGATCGGTTCTCACAACATAGTCACCATTGAACTTTGTGATGAATGTCCACAATGCAATGGTGGCACCCCCTGCCCCCGTCCAGTCAAGTTTCAGTGGAGTGTCAATCGTGGAGTGTTGGAGAGAGGATGTGGTTCGTATGAGTGTCTGTGTGATGAGTACATGGTGCAGACAAACGACAACACCGAAAACTCTGTGACACTGCACCACATTGCACACCATGCACAGCGCAGGAAGGTTGTGGAGCCAGCACCACAACACCTGCGATTGAACACCAACAATGTTGACGTTGAGACTTCAACAATGATGTCTGCTGCCATTGAGGGTGGCATGAAACTGGCGACCATGCTTAAAAACCTCAACACCAACTTTCCCATGAGCCCCACAGATGTCTATGATGGCAAACATTGGTGGTATTTCAAGTCTGTGGATGGTGATGGTCGTTGGCATGTTGACAGGGCCGGATTGCACATACACTCGACGCTGAACGCGACCGTCATTCGTGACTTCACTGCATTCAAAATCAAAAAGCGAAACAACAAACAGGTCGACAATGCAGTGGATGCTCTCATCTGCAAAACCAACATGAGGCAGTACTGCGACCTTCTGGTCAAGGACTGTCAGATCTCCTTCTATGACCCCCTCTTTCAATCGCGTCTCAACTCACTGCCGAATCTGATAGGCTGCAAAAATGGCGTTTTTGACATTGATGTGGGTGAGTTCTGACCTGGACGCCCAACTGACTACTTGACGTTCTCCACACATGTCAGCTACCTCACTGGTGACATACACAACCGGCCAGAGCACCCTGCAATCAACCATTTCTATCATGATGTGTTGGGTGATGAGTACACAAAGTTCATCCACACCACAGTCTGTCAGTACCTGCATGCAGACACGAACCATGCGCGTTTTTTCATGTGGGTAGGTGGAGGGTCCAATGGGAAGTCGAAACTCCAAAGCCTCTACCAGATGTGCCTCAGGGATTATGCTATCACAATGCCTTCCACTGTCATCACAGGCAAGCAGGTTGAAAACGGTAAAGCCTGTCCTGAGTTGTGTCAAGGTCAACATCGTAGACTCATCTTCTTCTCTGAACCCTCCACAAACGAAACCCTCGCTTCCGGCACCACCAAGTTGATCACTGGTGGCGACATGATGTACATGTGTGGTCTCTATGAGGACGGCACAGAGATCAAAATTTCTGGAATCCCCATATGTTGTTGCAATGAGACGCCCAACATTAATGACCAGTCAGATGGGGTCTGGCGTCAGTTGGTCGAGGTCCCGTTCGACCGACATTTCGTCGAAAACCCTGACCCATCCAACCCAAACCAAAAGAAGATGGACGAAGGTCTGGACCTCAAACTGCATACATGGAAAGAGGTGCTGCTGACTGACATGCTGCGATGGGCCCACAACTGCAAAGTCAACATGACTGGTCCCCCTCCCCTCCCTCACTCCATCCAAGCCGCCACTGACTGCTATTGATCGGAGAACGATTTCTACGCGGAGTTCTTTGCAGAAAAGGTCGTCAAGTCAGGTCTGGAACAGGACACGATCTCATGGTCGGACCTGTGGGACGTTTTCCGCTCATGGATGGGCAAATCCTATGGGTGGGACAACTTGCCCAAGCGACTGGAGGCACACAAGAAGTTTGAGGGGTACAAGTGCTTTCACAAGAAGTTGCACCGTGGGGTGTGGACTGGGTTCCAACTCCCAAGACCATGCACATCACAGGGTTATTAAAAAAGGATTTAATTAAAGGGTGCTGTAATGCACATATGGTCCCTTCTTGCCCTTCTTCTGTTTGAAGTGCTTCCCTCTGTCTATATACACCCAATGACCTTCTTGATCTTTGCGTAGTCCCTTGCGTGAATGACACCATCGGTTACCAGGTAGATGTGCTCCAGGGCATCTGAACTCGTCAAACTCATAGGCAGGTATGCACACCTTGTTGCCTTTGGCGACTTTGTGCTTGCAGCGATAGTTGCCCCAGTAATTCTTCCTAGCCATACACTGAAACAAGAGAAAATTATTCAATAATGTTCATATTTGTTGCACCGTTTCACCATGTTACCTTTCTTGTTTGAGACAAACATCCAGTCCTTACAGAATTTTTTTGTGGTATAAGGGTTATATCGACGTGTTGTTGTGGTGTTGGAATATTTGTGGCAGCGACCATTGGCCTTTTTCTCGATGCAACGCCGATCCGTCTTGCGTCCCTTCCACTTCGCCTTCATAGGCTTCTTCACCAAAACACCAAGAAAAAAATGTCACTCAAAGACTTTCTCGCATTGCACGCATTTCCTGTCGCAACTTTTCCATCTCCCTAACCACATCACCTTGTTGTTGTGGTGGTTCATCGTAAGTCAGTTGTCGTGGTGTTGGTGCATCAGGAGAGAGATAGTAAGCTGTGCCACGA